>Ga0210403_10000910_pt1 | contig 29199 bp, 25 predicted proteins | sample IncBWC19MmetaG_FD_150863 | JGI IMG/M metagenome (GOLD analysis project Ga0210403, IMG submission 150863) | Forest soil microbial communities from Barre Woods Harvard Forest LTER site, Petersham, Massachusetts, United States - Inc-BW-C-19-M | ecosystem: Environmental > Terrestrial > Soil >...
GGCCAAGGTGGGCGTTCGCCCCCTGCTGCAGGGCCTGATCCTGTGGGTGATCGTCGGCAGCACCACCCTGGCGCTGATCCTGGGGAACTGGATACACCTCTGAGTGAAGCGATCTGCTGAGTAAGCTGATGTCAGGTTGGTAACTCCACCTCCCCCCCTGTTTTTCGTAAGTGACCGAAATAAAGAACTTGAAGTCCTTTGGTTTCTATCAGTTTTGAACTGATGGAAACACGGGACTTAGCTGCGAGGCTTTTTGGGACGGGAAGATGCGCGGCGTGTAGATAGACAACTCCCTGCGCGAACCCTTCATACAGAGCACTCAGGGCAAGCATGGCCTATTCTCTCGCATGAGTAACAACTAGGCAACAGTATTCTGTAGTACTGGGACGATTTTGCGGCGAAAGGGTAAACGGGAACGGTTAGGAATACGGGATATGAAAAGTCAAACCGCCCTCCTGAGGCAGGTGCAAACAGCACACTCCCTTGAAAACCACAAGGTGCTGCACCCAACTGCCATCACATGCTAATCTATGCGCCACACGCCGATTGTTCCTTTTACTGGTACGAGAGATAGCCATGAGTATTCCCAGCCACGGAAAGCGTCTGCGGTAGCCACCATACTCTTCGGAAGCGCTTCGACCGCGACATTCGCAGGCCAACCCAATTAACTCCCGTCGTAAGCGCAACTCCGCAAGCATAGTAGGCGGGAGCAGGTAGCTTCAGTAGTGGTCTTGCGAGTGGGTTCGATTCAAAAGAGTAGTCCTCAGGAAAAAAGGGATACCGTTTATGAAGCGCATTGACACGTTGAACTGCTTCCTCCGTTGCGTGCATGTCCAAGGCTGCCGCAGCGTAAACTGCCAGGCTCGATGCAACCCACAATTTTGTCGTCATTGTGAATTTGTGGCGTCTGCCGTTTGAATTAATAGTTGCCGCAGCTTTTGGCGACTCTCGGGCAGGCACGTCCGGCTCGTTCTTGTCCAAGATCAAGGCTTTCGATGCCGGGTTGTCGGGAAGTCTGCTCTTGGAATAAGACTCCGTTTGTCCTTTCACTGGACAAGAGGAGACCGATAAGAAAACAAAGCCGAGCAGCAATTTTATCGCAGCTCCTGCCAGAAGCTGATTGTGACTGCCTTGCGCCCTGACGACAATTGGCGCACCTCCGAAAACGCACATCAACAAGCGAAGACCACCGGCAATTTTCTCCATTTTGAATATCTCTTTCTCAAAGGGCATCTGTTCAGGTGGGTCTACCGGGAGTCTTTCTGACCACCTCGCTAGTGGAAAGCAATTTCAAGACCGCGATGCAGGTTGAAGTTGGGTGTGAGTTCGAGGTCGGCGAGGTTCTATCTTCAATAGCTTGTCTGGATAACTAGCTGCTATGGTTCTGTACGCATATATCTGCCGATTCCCGAATTGGGATTTTCAAATCCGGGTGGACCATTTTGAAACTGGTCGCGCCGTTCTCGAAGCTTGCTCGGGGCAAGACTGCTCGGTCCCGTTAAACATTTGCGGCCAGTATTACCGTTAGTAAGGGTCGGTATAGTACCCTAGTAATTACGTACGTATAATTATATTGACATAATAGTATATTACCCGTATATAAGTGAAGCGCCCAGACGTGAAACAACGTAATTACCTAGAATTGAGGCCGTCATGGTGGGCGCCCCACCCCCGTACATTTCAGATAGCGAATTCGTGTGTGGTTTATCAAATGTCCCTCTAATCTCTCCTCCGTTCGTTAAAGCAGTCGAACACATTCGCCCCATGCGCGGAGGGTCGCAACCGCATCTGATGCGCTGTTCTGACGGCCACTACTATGTGGTCAAATTCGCAAATAATCCTCAAGGGCTTAGAATCCTCGCTAACGAGTATTTGGCTGGAAGACTGGCAAAACTCCTGGGTTTACCATGCCCTGAAATTTGTGTTCTCGAAGTGAAGGAAGAGCTTGTGCGCCTTACACCAGTCCTCTCAATTCAGTGCCCCCATGGTGGCTATCCGGCGGCGACCGGGCTTGCCTTTGGGTCCCAATATCCCTCCAGGCGATACGGTGCAAACAGGACACTGTTATCTGTGGTGGAACTTGGTCCAGCATCACGGTTGGGCCGCGTGGAGAATCTTTCAGACTTGACGGGAATCCTAATGTTCGACAAGTGGACCAGTAATATTGATAGCAGGCAGATCTTATGTCTGCCGCGACCGACCAAGCACTGGAGGACATATCGTCTCTACATGATTGATAATGGATTCTGTTTTGGCGGTTGCGACTGGGGGTTTAACGATTCACCCCTTCGCGGGCTCTATCTCGATATGGCTATTTACTCGACATTCCAAAACCTACAAGCTTTTGGTCCTTGGCTAGAGCGATTGGAGACGCGAGTGACCTTAGGAGAGCTAAACAAGATCGTCGAAGAAATACCTCGATCTTGGTTCAAGGATGACCTGGGCCAGTTTCGTGAATTGGTCAACCGCTTATACGAGCGTAAGAAAAATGTTCCGGCGCTGATTCAACAAAAACGGCGCTCACTAGTTGGACTTCTAGATACCTCGCTCGGGGGTGCTAATGCTGTCTAGTTCACCGAACTCTGCCTAGTGTGTAAACGAGGCTAGCGATGACGCGGATATTCCCCTGACCTTGAATCGTTTTGTTGGGAGCGAAATAGCTTGACTGCAGATAATCTGCACCTATCCTGAGAACAGTCGACCTTGAAAGCCTCGTATCCACTCCGGGACCGAGTGACCAAGCTAGCCTGTTCGTCTTGGCAAGTAGGAAGGTACCATTGCTTTCCGGAATAACGCCCGTGATTCGTGCTGCCCCGATGAGTGCTTGAATATAAATTGCGAATCGCCTGCGGCGTACTGGATAGATGACTGGACCTCAGAGGTAGGCTAGCACGTCGCTGTGATGATCCACACCGAACGCTCCATAAGCTCGGGTGTAGCTCGCCTCCGCCTTAATTCCGATTCGACGCGTGAATTCAGTAGTGACCCCGAACGAGACACCGTTTTGACTAATTCTCCCTGCGGACGGAACTTCGTTGTTGAGATAGGCGTAACCAATGCTGATGCTGACGGTGGGACCGATACCGGCAATTCTGGGTTCCTGACCTGAACAGCTTGGGTTAGCGAATAGAATCTGCGACGCGAAGATCGCAAGAATGCCAAACTTCAGTCTACCTGAAGAAGTCATACGGCAAGCTTCAGCAGTTGTCCTGCCAGTTGCTCTCAAAATTATTTAAAAATCCTAACAGCGACTACGGACTTCCCCTGCGCATATCCCCGTTCCGCCTGAGCCGAGTCTCGGGAGGTGGATTCTGGCGAGATCCTGGCGAAATGTCGTCGAGATTCACAACTGGTGCTTCAAATCGGGACTCGTGTCCCTTAATGGGTATCAGTCCATTGTTCAAAGCCCATTAAATCCTTTGTGCTGACTACTCACTCCGTGGTGAAGCGAATGCAAAGCATCAGAACCGACTCATGGGGAGTCTGGGGAATTTCTGATGATCGTGCGCAAGTTCATTCTGATCTTGGTAGTAAGTTTGTGTATCCACGTTTCGGTACCCGCTCAGGAAGTTTCCTCTGAACAATTGTCGCCAGTGCCGCCTTCTGCTGTTCTACATGTCGAGGACTTCAACAATGTGGTCCTTCCTATCACGGAGTTGAAGTTCGTTGGCATCGGCATAACGTCCAAGTTTGGCACAGGCTTCTGCGTAGACCCTGAGTGTCGTTTCATAGGGACCAATTATCATTTTGCCGCAAAGGCGCGACCGAAGAAAATCAGGGGGCAACGAGTCCTCCAGACGAATCTGGCAACTGGTGCCGATGACGAGGGAGCCACTTGGAGCGTCGGCCCTTACGTAAGTCCCATGAAATACAACCTGTGTCGGGACCTTGCCGTATTCGAACTTCGCCATCCGCTGTCCCGCTTTCACGGCATCGCTTTCAGTTTGCACGACCTTCAAGTTGGCGAGGACGTGGATATCTATACATTTCCCAAAGAGACTTTAAGTCCCGTTCGCAGACTCTGGCAATTTCACGGCAGGTTCAGCGGACAGACTACAAGAGGTCTACTGGCCTTCGAATATGAATTATCCCAGGGTAAGGCGATTCGCCCCGGTGCGAGCGGCGGCATAGTCGTTGAGAGCAAGACTCAACAAATTGTGGGCGTGCTAAACGGGATAGAGAGGAACGGGGAACAGATCGCGTTGGCTGTGCCGGTTCAGGCGTTGGCCGATCTTGTCCATGAGGCGCAGCCCTGGCTGGCACAGCGTATATTTCCATACACCGAACGAATCTCCCCAATCTCAGTAGATGTCTATCCGAAATTCATACCGCCTCCCCCCGATGGACTTCAGCACCGCCCCGAGGAACCTGCCGAAGTAAAAGAACTACGGAGCAAAGCTCAACTTTTGGCCGATAACCTGCGCAACTTTATGGCGGTGCAGACCCTTGCCTGGGGATCACGAGACAATGTGCCTGTTGCTGTGTCGGCGTATGAAATCCAGGTTTTGGGTGGCTACCAACGATTTCGCGAGTATCCCGACGGGAACAAGGAGTTGAAGAACATACCATTCCCTCCTTTGAACACCGCAATGGTCCCAGGCGGCGAGTGGTCTGAACTTCCTGGGATGGTAGGAACTGAACTCCACTTGAATATCCACCAGGCGGACGACACTGTCGTCAACGGGCAGCGAATAAGAGTCTTTCAGTATTGGGCCGACCCCGAGGATGACGTTTGCAGATGGAAATCAGTCCTGGACTTTGGATTTTTCCCAATCAACAAGATTGTCACCGTTGCTTGTTACGGCGAAGTCTGGACCGACGAAGATAGCAACATCCTTAGAATTTCTGAGCATTACGAACTCCCCGGGAGGTGGAAAGACTTCCATGGAGTTGTTACTTACGGCTGGCTCCAGCGAAAGAATGAGATCCCTCTGCTCGTTCCGCTCACCATTGCTACTCAAGCTGAGTACAAAAAGAAGGTCTATTGGTGTCGCGGTCATTTTACGGACTACCAGAAATTCACAAGCCAAACGAAGATGGTTGCGAAGTAATTCAGTCTTGGATCGACCTGAGAGCTTGAATTGGTTCAGACATTCGATGGACAGGCCCCACAGCAAGCAAGGTGAGTAAGCACGGGCTAAGGAAGCGAATAGTGATTGGGTTATTCGGAGGGGGAGGCGGCGAAGTGTTCGGCGGGCGCGGGGATTTTGAGATGGACGGATTGAAACGTGCGTTCTTCTGCGGCGACGAGATCGCGGAGCACGGCGACACCGAGATTGGATTGAGAGTTGCGGAGCTTGAGCTTGGCGTCGAAAGAGGCTTTTGGCGGGACGAAGCCGATCAGGATCCACTGATACTGTTCGCCGGAATGCTCCCGTGGTGATTGCTGGGGAGCCGAATTCGCTACGGGCTGCCAGGCCCTGTAGTCCTTATCCCCATGGAATTTCAGGGAAGCCGCGATTGCGGTGAAATCACATTTCGGATAGACGACGTAGAATGGCCGCAGAACCCGGAAGGAATCATCCTCGCCTGCCGATTCCCATGCCGGTTCTGAAAATTCCCGGGACTCGAACTGCGTGAGACGCGGCGGAGAATAAGCTCGCTTCAGGATTGCAGCTTCCGTTCTGACTTTTCGCAGAGTGATTGCGTCCAAATCCTGCTCTGGCTTCCGGACGTGGAAGGGACCATGCGGCACCAACTGGATGGCCACGACGAGCGCGACGACGGCGGCGACGACCAGCAGCATGACGGGGTTGGTTTCACCCTTGCCGAGTTGGTAGGCAGCGAAGCCAGCCACGCACAGCACTATAATTATTCGCGCAAAGGGAGAAAAAGAAGGATATCTGCGAGGTGCACTGGAGATTTCCACTCGACCCCCTATGAAGATGTCAGGGGCCCGGGTGCCGCCTGCGAGATACTAGCCTGAGTCGTTAAGATTGGTCGAAGGCAATTGAACAGTCAAGTGAAAATTGCCGTTGGGGAAATACAAAGAGATGTGACCGGTGGGCGCGGAATCAGCTCTAAGCAACCGTAGGGGAGTGGGTGCCGGCGTCCTATCGATAAATCAAATGTGAAGGAGCAAAAAAATGAGTGAAGCAGCTCGACAGACAGCGAAAGAAGCAACCTCGGGGAAGCCACAGACATTTACGGCGGGTGCATTTGCGGCGCAGAGCCCGACTTCGGGATTGGCGAAGTTCAGCATTCCTCGGCGCGAGCCTCGCCCGCAGGACGTGCAGATCGAGATACTTTTTTGCGGCGTGTGCCATTCGGATTTGCACCAGGTGCGCAACGAATGGAAAGAAGTGATGCCGACGGTGTATCCCGTGGTGCCGGGGCACGAAATCGTGGGCCGCGTGACGAAGGTGGGCAGCGCGGTGAAGAAGTTCAGGGCAGGCGATATTGCGGCGGTGGGATGCATGGTGGACTCCTGCCGGGAATGCGCGAGCTGCAAGGCCGGCGAGGAGCAATATTGCGAGAAGGGCCTGACTTTGACGTACAACGGGGAAGACAAGATTCTCGGCGGCGTCACGTATGGTGGGTATTCGACCGGCATCGTGGTGGACGAAAAGTACGTGCTGAGCGTACCCAAGGGTTTGGACTTGGCGGGCACGGCGCCGCTGCTCTGCGCGGGGATCACCACGTATTCGCCGCTGCGCCACTGGAATGTGGGCAAGGGACAAAAGGTGGGCGTGGTGGGGCTCGGCGGGCTGGGACACATGGGCGTGAAGTTTGCGCATGCGTTCGGCGCGCACGTGGTGCTGTTCACCACTTCGCCGAACAAAACGGCGGATGCGAAGCGCCTGGGCGCCGATGAAGTGATAGTTTCGCGGAATGGCGACGAGATGCAGAAACATGCCGGGAGCTTCGATTTCATTCTCGACACGGTTTCCGCGGACCACGATCTGAACGCGCTCCTGCAACTGCTGAAGCTGGACGGCACGATGACGCTGGTGGGCGCGCCGGAAAAGCCGGCAGCAGTTGCGGCGTTTAACCTGCTGATGAAGCGGCGGCGGCTGGCGGGCTCGGCCATTGGCGGGATCAAGGAAACGCAAGAGATGCTGGATTTCTGCGGGAAGCATGGAATCACATCGGATATCGAGTTGATTCCGATTCAGAAGGTTAACGATGCGTACGAGCGGCTGCTGAAGAGCGACGTGAAGTACCGTTTTGTGATTGATATGGCGTCGTTGAAGTAAAAGCGCGGTGTTGGTTGACATCCTGAGGGGCGCGAAAGTCGCGCCCCTCAGGGTGACACCTCCTTCTTCTAATCTGATTGGTCGGCGGGACCGCAGTCGCTAAAGCGGAAGCTATGCTTCCGCACTCAAAATTATTTTCCGATGACGAAGAAGGAGCCGGAGTTGTAGCGGCTGGGGTTGGTGGCGTCCCAGAAGATACGCCAGGTGGAGAGCGGCGCTTTGCCCGGGACGCCGCGAGTGTAGAAGATTTGCAGGCCGTCGCGGGACCATTCGGCGGCGCGCTGGTAGGAATCGGCGGGGCCGAGAATCGTGCGGCGCTTCGAGAGAACTTCGTAAAGGAAAAATGTGGAAGTGAGGCCGACGGAATCCGACGGCGCGCCTGCGGGTGTCTTCAGATAGTAGGCGGAGACGAGCAGCAGGTCGGCGTTGATGGGATTGGGGCGGATGGTGTCGCTGCTCATGACCTGGAAGGAATCACCGTAAATTTCCTTGAGGGCGACGGTTTGCGGCGGCTTGTCGTCGCTTAGCCAGTAGGCGTTTTGCAGGTCGCTGGCGAGGAGCGTGGTGGACGAGGTCCAGCCGTGCAGCACGTCAACCGATTGCGGAGAAAACTGGGTGGCGGTTTCGGGAGCGCTGATGGGGAACATCCAGACCTGCCAGATATTGCCTTCGTACTTTAAGAAAGCCACGCGGGAATCGTCAGGAGACCAGAAGGCGCTGCGAACAGTGGTAGCGGCTAGATCGCGGGAGCGGCCGGCGTCCCAATCGTAGAGAACGATCGTGCGTTCGGGGCCGGTTTTGGAGTCGGAGCGGGTGAAGAGGAGTTTCTTGCCGTCGTGAGAGACGGCGAGTTCGGAGCCTTCGGGTGCGATGGTTCTTTTGATTGCGCCGCGGCTGAAGATGACTTTGCCGGTGGCGTCGAGGTAGGCGACCGCAGTGGGCGCTTGGAAATTGGTGATGGGATCGAGGACGGACTTTTTGTCTTTGTCCTTATCTTTGTCTTTGTCCTTGTCCTTATCTTTGCTTTTGTCTTTGTCGTCCGCGTTGTCGTCGGGATCCAGCTGATTCTTTTTGCGGAATTCGGGGAATTTTTCGGGAGCGCTCTGGCCGCAGCCATTCAGGATGCCGATTTGGGCGTGCTGGACGACGACTTTGAAAGTGTACTTGATGTCGGCGTTGCTGTCGGAACAGGCCTCCCGGGAAAGTTCGACGGCTACGTCGGCGCCCGTGACGGTGTCCTTGGCGTGATAGATCCAGGAGACGCCGGGTTCGTCGGGAGCGATTTCGGCGGGTTCAAGGACGATGGGCGGGTAACCGGCGCGGTCGAGGCGTTCGGGGCCTTTCATGCCCAGGCGCAAAGACCAGATGGGCTCGTTGCCGTGAGCAAGGATGAGGATGGGGTAGTGGCGCGAGACGGGGGAGGGGATTGGCGCGTTGGCGGGGGGAACGGCCTTTGCCGGCGAGGTGGGAGTGGCCTTTTGGGCGGGCGTTGGCGCCGGAGTTTGCGCGGAAGCGAGGTTTGCGACAAGCAACGAGCTGCACAGAAATAGAATGCGGGTGAAACTCGATGCGCGCATGCGGAGGGCTCCCAGAAAATACTGTATCAAGAGGCGCCACGGGCGGGCGAGGAGAATGGCGACGGAGTTTTCTCGTAGCAAAGTGCAGGGAGGTTTAGGCGAGGGAGGTGCGGAAGAGGAATTTTCTTGACATGGCGAACAAAAAGCGAAAGAATTGTCTCGCATCGAGGTGAGCCATGTCCCCAGTTCTTCCCCATACGACGCCGCGTTTCGCGATGCGGCGCCGCCCCGTTCGACGCCCCGCAACACAACTCCTTCCTTTTAGCCCTGCTGAAGCAAAGCCAGAGGCCGGCGCCCTTGCCCAGGGCGAAGCCGGCTGGCGTAAGGCAAGTCTGGAAAGCCCAACGGCGGATTGCCCCCCGCCGGAATTTCCGACTTCCCATGCGCCACTGGTGGGCATTGCTCGCCTCGCCGCCGAAGCCCCGGCGGCGGACACGAAGCGGAAGTCCCTGGAGAAGCCGGAATATTTTTTGCTGCCGGTGAAATCGATTTTGAATAAATGCGATTCGGCGCGGGTGCCGTTCGATTGGACGATCAATCCGTACCGGGGGTGCGAGTTTGCGTGCAAATACTGCTATGCGCGGTACACGCACGAGTACATGGAGATTGACGGCGGAGAATTTGAGCGGAAGATCTTTGTGAAGCAGGATGCGGCGGGAGTGCTCAGGCATGACGTTGACCGGAAGTATTCGCACGCGTCGAAGGCTTCGGGTTACACGAAGGCGGAGCACATCGCGATCGGGACGGCGACGGATCCTTACCAGCCTGCGGAGCGGGAGTATGGCGTGACTCGAGCATGTCTGGAGGAACTCGCCAAGCGGGAAGGGCTGAGCGTTTCGATCATCACCAAGTCGAACCAGATTGTGCGGGACATTGATTTGTTGAAGGTGATTGCGGCGAAGTCGGCGCTGACCGTGAATATTACGGTGACGACTTTGAAGCCACGGCTGGCGCGCTTGCTGGAGCCGCGAGCGCCGCGACCGGATTTGCGGCTGGCGGCCGTGAAGGAGTTGCGCGAAGCGGGATTGCATGTGGGAGTTTCGGCTTCGCCACTGCTGCCGGGAATTACGGATGCGGATGGGGAACTAGAAGGCGTGGCCGCGGCGGCGAAAGAAGCGGGGGCGGAGTGGTTTTGGTCGGGCGTGCTCTTCCTTATGCCGGCGTCAGCGCGACAGTTTCTGCCGTTCATCGAGGAGAAATTCCCGCGGCTGGCGAAACAGTATCGCGAATGGTACACAAAAAATGGATACGCGCCGGAAGCCTATCGCAAGAAGGTATCAGAGCGGGTGGCGCGCATCCGCCAGAAATTTGGTTTTGCCTCACGCCCCTGGGAAGGCGATCGCCCGAGCGCGCCCCGAGTCCAGCTATCCCTCGGCTGGGATGCCGGGAAGATCGCCGAAGACTTAGTAGCATGTAGGTAAAAATACTAAATTAATAGCATTCATTTTCCTGGAGGAAGTGATATTAAAACTACCTGAGACCGCGTTTCGGTTCAGCGCGTAGATCCTTCTCACGGTGGCGAATAGATGGGTGGACACACCTTTGGTGGTGAGTGGACGGAAGACAAGCTAGCGTGTCTTGGGAAGTATCTTTCGGCGTATCGCAAGATTTTTGTACAAAACAAGTATGCTCGACGTTATAGAACATGGTATGTGGACGCATTTGCCGGCACGGGCTCCCGGGCGGTTCGAGACACACCCGAGCGGGCAGAGCCATTGTTTGAGGGTAGCTACGAAGACCCCGAATCACAGAGCTATCGAGATGGGAGTGCGATCAAGGCCCTCGGACTTGAAAGTCCATTTGATAAGTATTTTTTCATCGAAAAGTCGAAGGCGCGTCTCAAGGAACTCGAAGCGAAGATTGAAAAACGGCATGACAAGTTACTCACGCGCTGTGAGTTTAGTTCGGAGGATGCGAACAAAGCTCTGAGAGACTGGTCGACGAAACGTGATTGGAAAAATGAACGTGCAGTTGTTTTTCTCGATCCTTATGGAATGCAAGTGGAATGGAAAACCCTCACAACGCTCGCGGCTACAAAAGCGATCGATCTTTGGTATCTTTTCCCACTGGGCATCGGAGTTGCCCGGCTGCTGGTACGTGACAGAAATATTGACGAGGAGTGGGAAAAGCGACTTGATCTAGTCTTCGGCACAAATGAATGGAAGGCACGCTTTTACGAAGCACAGACGGTGACAGATCTTTTCGGACCAAGGGAGGAAGTGGTTCGTGATGCCAGCGAGAAAAAAATTGCAGCGTTCGTTGAGGAGAGACTGAAGACCTGCTTTGTGGGAGTTGCGAAGGGACTGATTTTGCGCAACTCTAAATTCAGGCCGCTATATTTGCTTTGTTTTGCAGCGTCAAATGAGCGTGGTGCGGCTCCAGCCTTAAGAATAGCGCAGTCGATTTTAGGTCGCTCAAGGATCATCCACCGGTAAGGAGGGTGCGGATATGGCGACAGTATCCACCATCGAGTGGACGGAAATGACGTGGAACCCTGTGACCGGCTGCCTCAAAGTTAGCCAGGGATGTAAGCATTGCTACGCGGAGAGGATGGCGAAGCGACTTCGTGCAATGGGGGCAGTTCGCTACAGCAACGGGTTCGAGCCAACCCTACACGAGGATCTTGTCGAGCTTCCGAAACGTTGGAAAAAACCGCGCATCATATTCGTGAATTCCATGAGTGATCTCTTCCAAGAGGACGTTCCAGACGATTTTATCAGGCGGGTATTTGCGACAATGAGGGCATGCCCCCAACACACGTTTCAAATTCTTACCAAACGTAGCGAGCGACTCAAGAATCTCAGTAAGACATTGCTCTGGACTGACAACATCTGGATGGGAGTGAGTGTCGAAGATGCAAGGGTCGTGGGAAGGATAACTGACCTAGCCTCAGTCCCAGCGCGCATTCGTTTTTTGTCATGTGAGCCCCTCATTGGACCGCTTGAAAATATCCCGTTGAGAGACATTCATTGGGTAATCGTCGGAGGGGAGTCGGGGCCAGGATCTCGACCGATGAAGCGGGAGTGGGTGGAATCAATTCATCGCCAATGCAGACGCAGCGATGTTCCCTTCTTTTTTAAGCAGTGGGGAGGCGTACGCAAGGATATGACGGGACGGGATCTGTATGGCCGGACATACGATGAAATGCCTTCAATCAAGCAGATCCCCAGCGACCGCGGCCAGAATTCTCGACTCGTGCAAATCGCAAGCTCTTAGCGGAAACATCCAATCACGGAACGATGATGCGGGATTCTTCGCGCTTTAGTTCGTGGGCGCCGGAGAACTGGCCGCGGAGGAATTCGATGAAGCGGCGGGAGCGCGGCCGGCCGTTGGTGCGCAGCAGGCCCATGCGATAGAGGAAGACGAGGAGCTGGAAGATTTCGGAATCTTTGGGGCGGCCCTGGGGATTTTGCGCGGGGGATTGCTTGGTTTCGTTGAGGAAGGCGGCGAGAGCGTCGTAGAGGCCGCGCTGGACGGGTGGGACCGGGGGTTGCTCGTAGACGATGCCGGAGGAAAGCGTTTTGTAGGATTCGGCGAGCGATTGCAGGGCAGCGAGGACGTCTGGGTCGGTGGCGGCGGGTTGCGCGGCGCAGAATTTGGCGATTGTAAAGGCAATGGCGGAGAGAAGTTGTGGGTGGATGCGAACGAGATCCGGAGCGAGGCGAACGTCGAGGAGCGGCGTGTCGGCGGGGAGCTGGCGCGGTTGTTGATCTTCGTAGCGGTGAGCGGCGACCAAGTAGGCGCAGTCGGGCGGGCAGTCGAGGGTGACTTCGCGTTCGGTGCCGCAACAGACGGGGCAGATGGTTTCGGCTTTGGCCGGGCAGAAGCGGCCGGGTTTACGTTTTTGACAGATCGGACAGGACACGAAGATCCCCTGGAATGACGAGTGAATCGAGCCAAAAGCGCCCGCCTCAGAAGGCGGCCGCTACAAAAACGAGTACTTGGCACAGCAGAATATCACGCCATGATGACTTTGTTCTGGAAGCGGCGGGCGGCGATTACCAGCAGCAGCGTGCCCAAAAAGAACAGGGCGACGGCGTCGGTCCAGAGATGCTCCCATCCCGCGCCGCGGAGGATGATGCCGCGGGTGATGTCGATGAAATAAGTGGCGGGGACGAAGTAGCTGAGGATGAAAAAGAATTTGGGCATGGTTTCGCGCGGGAAGATGTAGCCGGAGAAAAAGATGCTGGGAAGAATGGTGAGGAAGGCGAGCTGCATGGCTTCGGCCTGGGAATTGGCTTTGCTGGAAATCAGGATGCCGAGCGAGAGCGACACGAAGATGTACGGCAGGGAAAGCAGGGCGAGCAGCAGCACGCTGCCGTGAATGGGCACGCTGAAAATGAAACGCATGAAGGTGAGAATCATGCAGAGCTCGAAGAAACCGATCATCAGATAGGGAAGCAGTTTGCCGAGGAGCAGGCCCATCGGGCGCACCGGGGTGACGAAGAGCTGTTCGAGGGTGCCGCGCTCTTTTTCGCGGACGATGGAAAAGGCCGTGAGGAACGTGGTGACGTTGAGCAGAAGAATTGCGGTCAGGCCGGGAAGGAAGAAGTTGGGTGAGCGAGAGTCGGGATTGAAGAGAATTTTGGGGCGCATGTCCACGGCGAAGATGGTATTGCCGCTGGTAGCGAGGACGCGGCGGAGGGATTCGTCGAGGCCGATGGCGGTGGTGACGTTGATGGCCTGGCCGGCGACGGAGGAATCGGAGCCGTCGATCAGAACGAGCACCTGCGCGCTCATCTGGTGAAGCAGTTTGTCCGAATAATCCACGGGGATCTTGATGCCGACACGGCATTTGCCGGAGACGATGGCGTCGGTGAGGTCGTGGTCGGTGTTGACGTAGCGGGCGAGGTTAAACGTATCGGAGTTCCGCAGACGATCGAGGAGCTCGCGGCTTTCGCGGCGGCCATCGGCGTTGTAGACGACGGTGTTGATCTGACGGATGTTGGTGTCGATGCCGAATCCAAGCAAGAACATCTGAAGCAGCGGAATGATTAAAGAGAAAAAAAGCGTGCCGAAATCGCGGCGCACGTGCAGCGCTTCCTTGTAGAAGACGGCGCTGAAACCGCGGAAGGGGTTAAGCACGGGTGGCCTCGATCTCGGACTGGTGTTTGTAGGTGAGTTCGACGAAGACGTCTTCGAGAGACGCGGCGAGCGGCCTGATTTCGGCGACGACGATGCCCTGCTTGAGCAATTGCGCGCGAAGGTGTTCGAGATCGAGATCATCGTTGATAAGAGCGTGGACGGATTGGCCGAAAATAGTGGCGCTGCGGATGCCGGGGACTGTGCGGGCGAAGCGCAAGGCGCGGGTCACCTCCGGGGTGGTGATTTCCACGCGATAGGTGCCGGGGGGCTGCACGTCGGGCAATTCGCGGAGGGTGTCGGGCGTGCCGTCGGCGATGAGCTTCCCGTAATAAATGTAGGCGACGTGGCTGCAGCGTTCGGCCTCGTCCATGTAATGAGTGGTGACGAAGAACGTGATGCCGTGGGCGGAGAGTTCGAAGAGCAAATCCCAGAGTTGGCGGCGCGCGACAGGATCGATGCCGGCTGTCGGCTCGTCGAGGAAGATAAGTTTTGGTTCGTGCAGCATGGCGCAGCCGAGAGCGAGGCGCTGCTTCCAGCCGCCGGAAAGCTGCGCGGCGAGGCGATTCATGTACGGACTGAGGCCATTGAGCTGGACGATGTCGTCCATGCGCTGGCGCAGGCGGTCGTTTGAGAGGCCGTATATTCGGCCGTAGAACGTGAGGTTTTCCGTGACCGTCAGATCGGAATACAGGCTGAAATTCTGCGACATGTAACCGATGTTTTCGCGGACGGTTTCCGGATCCTTGCGCACATTAATGCCCAGGACGGAAGCATCGCCGCCCGAGAGCGGTAACAGGCCCGTGAGCATTTTGATTACGGTGGTTTTTCCGCTGCCGTTGGGGCCGAGAAAGCCGAAGATTTCGCCTTTTTCCACGCGGAAATTGACGTCGTTCACGGCGGTGAAGCTGCCGAATCGGCGAACGAGATGTTCGGCGGAGATGGCGAGTTTTTCGAGATCGCTCACCGCTCAGCTCCCCGGCGCCAGGGTGACGTCGGCGGCCATGCCGGCGCGGACACGGTGCGACGTATCGTCAATGCGAACCTTTACGCCAAAAACCTGGTGGACACGCTCTTCCACGGTCTGTACGTTGCGCGGCAGAAATTCGGCCTGTTGGTTGATCTGTTCGATGCTCCCGTCGAATATCTGATTGGGGAAGGAGTCCACGCGAATCTGGGCTTTCTGCCCGAGACGAACGCGGCCGATCACGGTTTCGGGAATGTAGATGCGGACATAAATCTGATCGCGCTCGAGGAGCGTGGCGATGGGCGTGTTGGGAGCGATCAGGTCGCCGGGGCGGACGTCGAGAACTTCGATGGAAGCAGCGGCGGGAGCGAGGACCTGGCGTTCGCGAAAGCGGGCTTCGTCATAAGAGAACGCGGCTTTGGCGGCGGAGATGTCTTCCACGCGATTGCCATTTTCGAGCTTGTCGAGTGTTGCCTGTGTCTGGTGAAAGCGGGCTTCGGCGGCGGCGATTTCCTCGGCGCGATAGCCGCGATGCAGCTGATTGAGCTTGTGCTGGAAATTCGCCTGTTGCGCCAACGCCATTTTCCAATTGGCATCCGCGGTGTCTCGCTGCTGTTTGGAAACGAGATCTTTTTCGGCCAGGGCGTCATAGCGCTGAGCATCAAGCCGCGCGCGGACTTCATCGGCGTTTGCGCGGTCGAGATCGGCTTGCGCCGCGTCAATATCTTCCTGGCGGTAGCCATTTTTCCGCTGATCGTATTCGGCTTTGGCCTGCGCGGCGGCGGCGCGGGCTTCGGCAATTTCTTCGGGGCGGTATCCGCGTTGCGACTTTTCCGCGGCGGCGCGGGATTGCGCGAGCGATGCCGCAAGTTCCTTCTCGTCGAAAGTGATCAGGACCTGGCCGGCTTCGACGGGATCGCCTTCGCGAACGAGAACCTTGTCAATGCGGCCGCCGATTTTAGAGCCGACGCGAATGTTGCGGGCCTCGACGGTGCCTGAGCCGTGGAGAGACGCGTCGCGATGAAGCATGCCGGAGGAATAGACGGCGAGCCCGATGAGGGCGGCGACGACAAGAACGGGAATCAACAGCTTGCGATTCATAGCTTCCTTCTCCAATGCGAACTACTCGGCCGCCGGACCCGGGGACGACACGGGGCGCGGCGCAAGGCCGGTCCAGAGCACTTCGAAGGCATCCTCGATACGGGAGAGCAGCGAGGCATCTCCGTAAAGCGACCAGATCAGGAGCGTTCCGAAAACCGTTTGCCGGAAGACGTGGGCAAGGACCTCGGGCGGCAGGTCGTCGCGAATCTCTCCGCGCTCCTGGCCGAGTTGGATCATCTCCGTATGGATGGCGATCACGCGCGCTTGCAGGTCCATCATGGATTCGCGAACGGGCGTAACGGAAAGAAATGCCTGCAGGAGAATGCGGATGATCGAGGGATTGCGAATCGGCTCTTGCGTCATTCGCGCGCCGAGCGAACGAAGGAACACCCGCATAGGCTCGTTCTTCGCGCGCGCTTCATCAGCGGCCACGCGTAGCTTGCCGAGTTGCATTTCGACAAAAGCGAGGAGGATGTGGTCCTTGCTAGGGAAATAATTGAAGAAAGTGCCTTTGCCGAGGTCGGCGGCGTTGGTGATGTCTTCGACAGTGGTTTCGGCGAAGCCTTTTCGAGCGAAAAGATCAAGAGCGGCGCGGAAGAGGCGCTCGCGGCGTTCGAGAGATTGGCGCTCTCTGCGGTTGGCGGGTGCGGCTGGTGAGATGGAAGGCATAATATGACCTTTGACCATAAATGACTATAGGTCATATCTGCGATGAATGCAAGAAAAAAGCCCCACGACATTATTCGCAGGGCCTTGGCCTAAATATCAGAGAATGTTTGTGTTAGTGCCTAGATTTCTTTGCCGGAAGCGAGATTCTTGGGTGACTTCTTGTTGAGATAGGAGATGAACCTCTGGGCGGACGAAGGAACAGGCTCGACACCTTTGAAGACGATGTCCTGGGGAGGGACGTTTTTCTTGTAGAGCCTTTCATTCGCTGTATTGTCTGGACGGACTGTGGAACCGGCAAGGGAAATTCCCGCGAAGAGCCCACGTGCACGGGAGTAAGAAAGGATTTCCGCGCGCAGGGTCACGTCGGTCGAAGCCTCCGCGTTGCGGCCTTTGGGGCCGGCGGCGGCGGATGCGTCGGCGCCGAGTTTCACCTTCGAACTGAGAACGGAGTTGGCGCCGCGGCCGTTCATGATCAGCAGAACGAAATCCGTGGCCTGGCCGCCGATCTGCAGGCCGAAGCTGCCGCCTTCGAGCGCCATCATTGTGGGAGCGCTCCATGGGCCGTTGAAATGTTCGCCGCTGCGGCAGGTCATGGCGCCGCGGCCGTAGCTTGCGCCGACGACAAAGGCGGCCTTGACGACCGACGGATAAACGATGATGCAGTAGGATTTGTCGATCAGGTCCTGCGGGATGTCGTCGGGAATATCCATGATTTCCTGAATCACCACGCCGCAGTTTTCGAGGCGTCCCTTTTCCTTGCGGTCGTCGGCAACCAGCGGCGGGCAGAGAAATGAGACTGCCAGCAAAAACGGAAGAATCTTTTTCATTCGAATCCACCTTTTCAAATTATTGTTTCCAATCAGTGCTTGAGCCTTAATTGATAAAACCATCCGGGCGGCGGAAGTTGCGGGGCGTGGCTGGAAGTGGCAAAGCGCCCTGCTCTTGCTCCCCGCGACAGTGCGGGAGGAAGCGCCCACTGACTTTCGACTATACTTTCAGTTCATGGGAATTGCCAAGAGCGGAATTGCGGGATGCTTTGCGAGAATGGCAGCGCCAGGGGTGTTTTGCGCGCTGGTTGCGCTCTCCATGCTGCAGACCGGGGTGGCGCAGGAGAAGGGTTCGCGAGAGAAAGTGAGCCTCGCGCAGGCACGATTCGCCGGGCGCGTGGAGAGTCTGCTAGGCGCGGCACCGGTGGATAAAGGCGAGTGGGGACTGCTGGTGGTGGACGCGGAGAGCGGCGCAACGTTGTACGAGAAGAACGCGAACGAATATTTTCTGCCGGCATCGAATATGAAGCTGCTGACGACGGCGCTGGCTCTGGACACCTTGGGGCCGGAGTATCGGTTCCGCACGACGGTCGAAACCAAAGGCACGCTGACACCGGGTGGGAAGCTTTCCGGGAATTTGATTCTGGTGGGGCGCGGCGATCCCAATCTTTCGAACCGCAAGTTTCCATACGAGACGAAGGAAGAGTTTGACGGGCCGCCGGAGAAGGCACTGGCGGAACTTGCGGACGCGATTGCGGCGCGCGGCGTGAAAGAGATTGCGGGAGACGTGGTCGGTGATGACAGTTATTTTCCCCGCGAGCGTTATCCAGACGGCTGGGAAATCGAAGACATGGTGTGGGAATACGGCGCGGCAATTTCCGCGATAGTGGTGGATGACAACACAGTGACACTGACATTGACGCCGGCGGAGAGGGCGGGCGGCGCGGTAACGGCGGGGGTTGAGCCGGCAACGCGGGAATTTGTAGTGAAGAACGAAGTTGCCACCATCGGCGCGAAAGAAAAACCGGATTTGCGGGTGACACGGGAGCCGGGTGGGGACACCGTAGTCGTGAGCGGTGTGATGCCGGCGGGCAGCGCACCCCGCAAGCTGGTGCTGGCGATTCAGGAACCGGCGTTGCATGCGGCAAATCTGCTTGCGCAATTACTGAAAGACCGGGGAATAAAAATCGGCGGGACCGTGCACTTCGTGCACGAGCCCGATGCAGGCGAGGCGCCGCGGACGGTGCTGGCCGAACACGTTTCGATCCCGCTGAAGGACTCGGTGAAACTGGTGAACAAAATCAGCCAGAACCTGCACACCGAAGTGCTGCTGAGAGCGGCGGCGCGGCAGCAAGGGCGCTGGGCCACGCCAGAGGATTTGCAGAAATTTCCCGAGGCTTTTTACGTGAAGGCGGGAATTCCTGAGGGCGACGTGATCCAGATGGACGGGTCCGGATTGTCGCGGCACGACCTGGTGACGCCGCGGGCGTTCGTGGCGCTGCTTGCGTATGCGCAGAAGCAGGCTTGGTTTCCGGCGTTTCTGGCGTCGCTGCCTGTGGCGGGCGCGGATGGCACGCTGAACGAGCGGATGAAAGAGCCGCCGCTGACGGGAAAGATTCACGCGAAGACGGGTTCGGTGACACATGTGCGAACACTCTCCGGATACGCGGAGACGCCGGGTGGGAGAAAACTGATTTTTTCGTTCCTGAGCAACAATCAGGGCGCGAAAAATCATGAGGTGCACACGGCGATTGATGGAGTGTGCCTGGCGATGGTGGAAGAGTTTGATGAGAAGAAAGAAGGAACAAAGCAAGGAAGCAATGAAGTAATGAAGTAAAGAAAACGCGGGGAGGAAGCGAGCACGATGAGCGCGGAGAAGGTTGTTACGGTGTTTGGAAGTTCGCGGCCGAAGGCAGGAGATGCGGAGTATGAAGAGGCACGTGGGCTCGGGAAATTGCTGGCGGAGCGCGGGTTCGCAGTTTGCAGCGGCGGGTTTGGGGGAGTGATGGAGGGCGTTTCGCGCGGGGCCAAAGAGGGCGGAGGCAAGACTTACGGCGTGACCGCGGAATTTTTCAAATGCAAAGCGAATGCGTGGGTGGACACGGAAGTCCGGTTGGAGACGTGGGACGAGCGACTGTTCGAACTGATCCGGCTCGCGGACGGATTTGCGGTGTGCAAGGGCGGAACCGGAACGCTGGTGGAGCTTGCCGTGGTGTGGGAGATGCTGAACAAATCGGTGATCGCCGGGAAGCCTGTCGTGGTGGTGGGCAATTTCTGGCAGCCGATCCTGGAGCGGGTCCGAGAGGTGGAGCAGGGACCGCGGCCTTCGACGGAAGACCGGGTGTGGGGCGAGGCGAATGGGAACCTGATTTACAGCGCGGCGAACCCTGGGGAGGCAGCGCAATATCTGGCGGACAAGTTGAAGGCGGGAAAATTGAAAATAGAAAATCGTGAAAGAAAGATGAGTCTGTAAGGAAAATGTCGCGGTCGGCGCAAGACGTTCTGGAATTCGACAAGCTGCGGGAATTGCTGCGGCTGCGGACGACGTGTGCGCCGGGGCGAAGGGTGATTGATGCACTGGAGGTGAGCACAAACCGCGCGGCGCTGGAAGGCGCGTTCGCGCTGATTCGCGAGGCTCGCGAGTGGCTGCGCCTGGGGCGCGAGTTGGGATTTGGCGCGCTGGCGGATCCAGAGCAGTGGATGGCGCGGCTAGAGGCGCCGGGAACGGTGCTGGAGGCGGCGGAATTTCTGGACGCGGGTTCGCTGCTGGAGACCTCCGGCTGGCTGAAGCAGCAGTTTCGGGAGGATGCGGACAAGTTTCCGCTGCTGGCGGCGCGTTGCGCGGCGCTGGGTGATTTTCGGGATTTGCAGGCGGCGATCCGGCGATGCGTATTGCCCAATGGAGACATCAGCGACGATGCGTCGAGCGCGCTGCGGCGGATTCGCGCAAGCATCCAGCAGACTCGCGACTCGATCCAGAAGACGCTGCGGCAGATTTTACGCTCGCGGCAGGCAGAGAGCGGCGAAGACTATGTGACGCTGCGCAACGACCGATTCGTGATTCCGGTGCGTTCAGAGCAGCGGCGGAATGTGCCGGGCGTGGTGCACGGCGCAAGCGGAACCGGGCAGACGGTGTTCGTGGAGCCGTTTGAGACGGTGGAGACGAACAACCAACTGGTGCAGTTGGCGGAAGACGAGGCGGCGGAAATTTTCCGCATCCTGAAGGAGTTGACGGAACGCTTGAGGGCGATGGAGGGACCGCTGCGACTTGCGGCGGAAACGATTGCGGTGTTGGACAGCGTGTTTGCGCGGGCGCGATTTGCGCGGGATTTCGACGCGTGCGTGCCGGAATTTGCGGAAGCGACCGAGTTGCGGCTGGACGCGGCGCGGCATCCGGTGCTGGAAGATAAACTGCGGCGGGAGAATCGCGCGATTGTGCCGATGTCGCTGGCGCTGGGCGGTGAGGAACGGCTGCTAGTGATCAGCGGGCCGAACACCGGAGGAAAGACCGTTGCCCTGAAGACGACGGGGATCGCGGCGCTTTCCGCACAGTCGGGAATTCCGGTGGCGGCGCAGCGGGCGGTGTTGCCGCTGTTTGACCGCGTTCTGGTGGATATTGGGGATGAACAGTCGATCGCGGCGGACCTTTCGACATTTTCGGCGCACATGCTGAACCTGAAAACAATGCTGGCGGAGGCCACTCCGAAGTCGCTGGTGCTGGTGGACGAAATGGGAACTGGCACGGCACCGGAAGAAGGAGCGGCGCTGGCCGTGGCGCTGCTGGAGGAATTTCGCAAGAAGAATTGCATCGTGCTGGCGACAACGCACCATGACCGGCTGAAGACGTACGCCTCGAGGACGCCGGGGATCGTGAACGCGGCGGTGGAGTTCGATGAAATCAATTTGCGGCCGACGTACCGGTTGATGGTGGGCGTGCCGGGTGGGTCGAGCGGGATTGCCATTGCGCAACGGCTAGGATTGGCGGCGGCGATTATCGAGCACGCGCGCTCGCTGATGACGCCGGAGGCGCACGAAGCGGCCGATTTGATTGCGTATTTGCATCGCAGCCGTGACGAACTGGACCGCATGCAGAAGCAGATGGCGGAAGAGCGGCACGGGCTGGAAACAGAGCGACAGAAGCTGCGCTCGGACTGGGTGGATCGGCAGAAGCAGCGGATTGCGGATCTGGAGAAGCAATTCGCGGAAATGCAGAAGCGGTTCGAGGAGAATGTGGCAGGCGTGGTGGCCGCCGTGAAGGACCGCGAACTGCGCGCGCAGATGGAGAAGACGGCGCGGCGGAAGCTGCAGGATGTGCGCGGCGAGGCGAAGGAAGAATTGAACGCCGCGGTGGTGCGGACGATTTCGGAATCGCAGCAGGATTTGGGGATCCGGCCGGAAGCGCTCGATAAGGTCAACGCGGAAAGTTTGCAGCGGGGCGTGAAAGTGCGCGTGAGGGGCTTCAGCAAGCCGGTGATTCTGCGGCGCATCGAGGGATCGACAGCGGAGATCGAAGCGGGGCCGTTGCGGATGAAAGTGGCGGTGGACGAGATCACCGGAGTGGAGGAGGAGGTTAGAGGGAAGGCCGCGATTCAGCCGACGAAGAGAGAGAACATTACGGTCAGCGCGCGGTCGAGCGAGGGCGGCCCGACCGGTGAGATCAACGTCATCGGGTTGACCGTGGAGCAGGCGAGCGAGAAGGTAGACAAGTTTCTGGATGAAGCGGCGCTGGCGAACGTGGTTCGTGTGCGGATTATTCATGGACACGGAACTGGTGCTCTTCGCAAGGGGCTGGGAGAATTTCTTCGGACACATCCGCTGGTTGAGAACGCAGAATTTGAGAGCGACGAGCACGGCGGAAAAGCAATCACCGTAGTTGATTTGAAATTATAGGAAATGGCGGAAGCGGGATCATTTGCGGATCGGGTGAAGCAGCAGGCGGACATTGTTCGCGTGATCGGCGAATACGTGCGCCTGAAAAAGAGCGGGCAGAATTTCACGGGGTTGTGCCCGTTTCATGGGGAGAAGACGCCGTCGTTTGCCGTGCACCCGGTGAAGCAGATTTTTCACTGCTTTGGATGCGGCAAGGGCGGCGACGTTTTCAGCTTTGTGATGGAGATGGAGAAGTGCCCGTTTCCGGAGGCGGTGAAGGTGGTCGCGGAGAAATGCGGCATCCCCGTTCCGCGGCCGAAAGAGCGGACGCCCGAAGAACGTAAGGAGAATCAGCAACGCGCGGTGCTGATCGAAATCCACCGCGAGGCGCAGGCGTTTTTTGTGCGGCAACTGGAATCGACAGCGGAGGGGCGGGCCGCGCGGGCGTACCTGGAAGACCGCGGATTGAACGCGGAAACGATTGCGGGATTCGGGATTGGATATGCGCCGAGCGGCGGCGACGTGTTGCTGAGGCAATTGAAGCCGAAGTACGCGGATAAATTGCTGGTGGAGTCGGGTGTGATTTCGCGCGACCAGTCGGGTGCGCGTTTGTTCGACCGCTTCCGCCGGCGCATCACGTTCCCAATTGCGAATGAATCGGGAAAGATCGTGGCGTTCGGCTGCCGCGCGCTGGGTGACGACCTGCCAAAGTACCTGAATTCGCCGGAAACGCCAATCTATTCGAAGAGCAACGTGCTGTATCACATGGACCGCGCGAAAGAGCCGATCCGGCGGCAGGACTTCGCTATTCTTGTGGAAGGCTACATGGACGCGATCGCCGTGGCGCGAGCGGGAATCGGCAACGTGGTGGCAAGCTGCGGCACGAGCCTTGCCGAGCCGCAGATTAAATTGCTCGGGCGGTTCACCAAGCGCGTGATTGTGAATTACGACCCCGACGTGGCGGGGCAGGCCGCGACAGAGCGTTCGTTGACGCTGCTGCTGGAGCAGGATTTCGAGGTGCGCGTGCTGGCGCTGCCAGCGATTGGTGACAAGAAAGCCGATCCGGACCTGTTCATTCGCGAAAAGGGAGCGGAGGCGTACATCAAACTGCTGAAGGAAGCGCCGCCGTACGTGGATTACCTGATCGCGCGGGCGCGGCAAATGGACCTGAGCACCGGCGAAGGGAAGCAACGCGCGCTGAATTTCCTGATGCCCTACGTGCAGAGAATCCCCAACCGGTTGCTGCGCTCCGAATGGGCCACACGGATTGCGCAGCAATTGAGGATTGACGAGCCGGTGCTGCGCGCGGCGCTGAACAAATCGGCAACCGAGCGCCGCAGCGAAGTGAAAGTGTCCCCGCAACTTGTGGGCAAGCCGGCCAAGCAGATCGAACGGCGGCTGATCCGCATGCTGGCCGAAGCGGAAGGATTTAAGAAGGAACTGGCGCAGCGTCTGCAACACGGGCGACTCTACGAAGGGTTGGAGACGGAGAAAGTGTTCGCTGCGCTGATTGTTGCGGGACTGTCTGATGAGCCGATACCGGCGACGGAGATCGGTGCGCAACTGGACGAGCGAGAGCGGCGCGTATTTTTTGAGATTTTATTTGAAGACGCGCAAGAACCCACTTGGGAAGAAGCAGAGAGTTGCCTCGATGCCTTGCGCAGGCGGCAGATCGAGCAGGAGCTGGCGAAAGTACAGAAAACGATTGAAGCCAATCCGAGCGGGGCGGGGCTGCGCGAACTGCTGGAACGCAAGCAGGAACTGATGAAGCAACTCACCGCGGCAGGGCAGCCGGGGTGAGCGAATCAATTTTACTGTGTGCAGCATCTTTACGTTGAGGTCCTTCGGAGCGCAGACGGCGCGCTGCTCAGGATGACAACGTTTTCTTAATTGGGCGTGACACTCAAAATTGTTTCCTGGGGGATATATCAAGAATCCGATGAAATTGAAATTGCCGGAAGGTTCGTTTGAAGCGTATCTGTTTGATTGCGACGGCACGATCGTGGATTCCATGCCGCTGCACTACCTGGCATGGAAAAAGGCTCTGGGCGAATGGAACTGCGAGTTTTCGGAAGAGCAGTTTTACGGGTGGGGAGGAATGCCGGTGGCGGAGGTGATTTCCACGCTCAATCGGGAACGCGGATTGCAGATGCCGGTGGAGGAGTTGGAGCACCGGAAAGAGAGCCTGTACTTCGAATTGTTGCCGCAGCTCAAAGCAGTCCCGGAGGTGTTGGAGCACATCGAGGCGCAGCACGGGCGGATTCCGTTTGGCGTGGTGTCCGGCAGCAGGAGGGAATCGGTTACAGCGTCACTGAACGTGCTGAAACTTCTGGACCGGTTCGATACGCTGGTGTGCGCGGGGGAATACGTGAAGAGCAAGCCGGACCCGGAAGCGTTTCTGCGCGCGGCGGCGAATCTTGGCGTGGCCCCGAAGGCTTGCTTGGTCTTTGAAGATACGGAGATGGGGATTCAGGCGGCGAAGGCTGGCGGCATGGCGTGGGTGAAGGTGCCTCCGCCGTGGGAAAGACCATCGTAGTTCCCCCAAGGACGCGCGTTGAGGGACGGGCGGAATTCCAGGAAATTGTGATTTGCTCGGGTGGCAGGTGACGCGAAGAAGCGCATCCATGAAAACTTCTCAAACCAGAGTGGTGCGGCTTATTGCGCTTTTCAAGCTGCTGAAGGCCACTCTTCTGATCGCCGTCGGTGTGGCAGCGTTGAAATTGCTGCACATGGATGTTGCGAGCGTGGCGGAAAGTTGGGTCGCAATGCTGGGGCTCGATCAAAACAGCCGATTCGTGGGGCGCGCTCTCTCGACCGCGGCGGCGCTTACGCCGAACAGGGTCCGGGATCTCATCGTGGGCAGCTTTCTTTACGGTGGGTTGTTTCTGACGGAGGGGATTGGGCTGTGGCTTTTGAAGAGATGGGCGATGTGGTTCACCGTCATCATCACGAGTTCGTTCCTGCCGGTGGAGATCTATGAACTCGCGCGCCACCCAAGTGTGGGTAAGGTTGGGATCTTAGTGATCAATCTGGCCCTGGTGGGGTATCTGATTCGGCGAATCCGGGAGGGCCGCTCCGCCTAAACTACAAGGCAACCAAGCCTGTTTCCTAGACCACGACTGTGGAAGGTTCGGCTCCAGGTCATCCCAAATGCTCCCAATGCGCAGCTAAATCCTTTATCTGGTGTGGAATTCGGGGGACACCGGGCCCCGGAGTCTTCCACTTTTTGGTTCAGTTTTGCACAAACTAAAACATTGACTGGAAGGGACTTAAGCGTGTAGCGTAGAAGGGTTGCGCGGATAACGGATTGGTCTGTTTCGGCATCTATATATATGTCTATAGTGCTTGGAACCGTTCGGCAACGGCATGGCAGGCGGGCAAGCGTGCAGCAGCACAAGAGACGCAGCAGGGCGCATCGAGCTTCACCGAAAAAATTGAGAGTGTTCCGGGGGACTCGCTCCCTCCCTTCGCCCCTTGCGGGCTTTCTCTCTGGATTTCGTGTGGACAGTGCGCGGAACTATAGCGGTGAAGTTCGCGCGGAAATCGAGAGACAGATTCAGGAAGCGGGAGGAGTGCAGTGGCAGCAACGGGCTTAGAGGAAAAATATGATGCGGTACGCCAGCTTATTGCCGTCGGCAAAGAGCGCGGGTACCTGCTGTACGACGAAGTAAACGACTCTCTTCCAGCGGAAGTGCATTCTTCGGAGGAGATCGACGACCTTCTCACCACATTTGAACGCAACGGCATCGAGATTTACGAGGATGCGGCGTCGGCGAAAGCGGCGCGTGCGGTCGAAGTGTCTTCCGACCACGGTGACCGCGATGCAGTGGTGAAGGACGATGGCCACGCGGAAGAGGGCAGCGACCTGGACCTGACGCCGGGTTCGCTGGAAAAGACCAACGATCCGGTGCGCATGTACCTGCGGGAAATGGGTACGGTGCCGCTGCTGACGCGCGAAGGCGAAGTGACCATCGCGAAACGCATCGAGCGCGGGCAGCTGGTGGTGATGAAGGCCATCACCCGGTCGCCGATCGTGATCAAGGAACTCATCGCCGTTGGCGACGATTTGCGCAAGGGCGCGCGGTCGATCAAGGAAATCGTCCAGTTTGACGACGAGGAACTGACCGAAGAGAAGATCGCCAACAAGACCAAGCAGACGCTGAAATACATCGACAAGATTGCGAAGCTTTATGAGCTGGCGCTGAAGCAGGCGGTGAAGCTGGACCACACGGCCAAAGCGAAGAAGAAGCAGTACGTGCGCGCGAAGTGGGAAGTGGCGCGGACGCGCATTGCGATTTCGCTGGAAATCCGCGGCATCGATTTCAACCCGTTTGAGAAGAAGCGGCTGATTGACAAGATGCGCGGCACGGTTGAGCGTTTGCAGTCGCTTGAACGCGAAGCCGGGCGGCTGGAGCGGCGGGCAGATGTATCCAAGGGCGAGAACGCGGCGGAAGCGCGGCGCGAACTGCGCACCCGGCGTTCGGAGCTGAAAGATATCGAAGAGGCCAGCGAAGTGGGGCTGACCGAACTGAAGCGCACGCTGACGATCATTCATCGGGGCGAAGCGGAAGCCGAACAGGCCAAGAAGGAACTGATCGAGGCCAACCTCCGCCTCGTTGTTTCCATCGCGAAGAAATACACGAACCGCGGTTTGCAGTTCCTGGATTTGATCCAGGAAGGCAACATCGGCTTGATGAAGGCCGTGGACAAATTCGAATGGCGCCGCGGCTACAAGTTTTCGACCTACGCGACGTGGTGGATTCGCCAGGCGATCACCCGCGCGATTGCCGACCAGGCGCGCACCATTCGCATTCCGGTGCACATGATCGAAACGATCAACAAACTGGTGCGCACCAGCCGCCAGTTGGTGCAGGAACTCGGGCGCGAGCCGACCAGCGAAGAGATTGCCAAGCGCATGGACATTCCTGTGTCCAAGGTGCGCAAGATCCTGAAGATCGCGCAAGAGCCGATTTCGCTGGAAACGCCGATCGGGGAAGAGGAAGATTCGCATCTGGGCGACTTCATCGAGGACAAGGCAGTGGTTTCGCCGTCGGATGCGGTGATCAACCTGAACCTGAAGGAGCAGACGTCCTCGGTGTTGAAGACGCTGACGCCGCGCGAAGAAAAAGTGATCAAGATGCGGTTTGGACTGGACGACGGCAGCGAACACACGCTGGAGGAAGTCGGGCAGTCGTTCGCGGTCACCCGCGAGCGCATCCGGCAGATCGAAGCAAAGGCGCTGCGGAAGTTGCGGCATCCGTCGCGTTCGCGGAAACTGCGGGCGTTTTTGGAAGGACCCTCGCGCGATTACCTATAGAGCAGTTATCAGTTTCCAGTTTTAAGTAAAAGAGATGAGAAAACGCCCGGCGATTGCTGGGCGTTTTTATTTGGTGCGAGTGCGAAGAGTGTATGGTAGAATGGTAGACATAATAAGGTAGAATGGTGTACATCATGGCGATCAACATCAAGAACGACGAGACCCACAAGTTGGCGCAGGAATTGGCGAAGTTGACCGGAGAAAGCATGACGGCCGCGATTACAGAGGCCGTTCGGGAGCGGTTGGAGCGCTTGCGGGTGGAACAGGGAGACGATCTAGCGCAAAGGCTTGTGCGAATTGGTCAGGACTGCGCTGCGCACCTCAAGGAGCCATTTCGCAGCGTGGACCATGGGGAATTACTTTACGACGAGAAAGGCTTGCCGCGATGATCGTGGACTCGTCGGCGCTGATTGCCATACTACGGGCCGAGCCGGAAGCACAGGCGTTCGCCAAAGCGATAGCCGCAGCGCGAGATCGCAGAGTTTCAGCGGTGAATTTTGTGGAGGCCGCAGTGGTGATTGACGGAAGCCGCGATCCGATCGCCAGCCGCAGATTCGATGAATTGGTACGCGAGGCAAGCCTGCAGATCGAACCGGTGACAGAGTCCCATGCGCGGATTGCACGGGAAGCGTATCGAGATTTCGGGAAAGGCAGCGGGCACCGGGCTTCCTTGAACTTCGGAGACTGTTTTGCGTATGCGCTGGCTAAGGCGAAGCAGGAGCAAATTCTCTGCAAGGGCGACGATTTCAGGCATACAGACTTAACTTTGGCCGAAGTATAAGTCCAGCCCGTCAGAAAACACTTACTGTCTGATCAGCCGTACCGGTGGGACCGTCGGACACGATATCTCCAGGGGAAGTTCTCAAGCGGGAAGTTCTACGTAGGCGGAGTAGGACTTTGGTTCTGGCACATGTTGACCCTCTTCCCTCAGGCCGTCGAGGTGGAAGGCGATGGCTTCTCTCATATTTTTCTCTACAAATTCTTGAGAGCGGCCGGTAGAGAAGATGTCACGCACTTTCACAAGGCAACCATAGTCGGCGCTGAGAACGTAGTCAATGCGCGCGACACGTGAACTGAGTGGCAAATGAAAAGCGTCCCGATCGAATCGGGGCGCTTTTCATACTTAATGCCAGGCCTAACGGTAGGTAACGGGTTGCACTGGCGCAAAAAACGAGACACCCGAATTCCGGGCGAGCATATAGAATAAGGTGCGAATAGGTACCCACAATGAAGACGACGCAAAAGATTGCCGCGATAGTGCTGGTTGCTCTGCTGGGTGCGGTTGCGTATGGATTGTTCCGGACGGGGCAGCCGGCGAGCGCGCCGGCGAGTAGCACCACGCCTGCACCGGAAACGGCGGCGCAGGCGCCGATAGTCGATCAAACGCCGCTGCTGACGGCACGGCGGCTGGTGCAGATGCCCACCAGCGCGGAGGAAAAGCCCTTCGCGGAGGAAGCCCTGAGGCTCGCGGACCACGAAATGGATCTTGCTTTTGCCGCGGCGGTACGCGACGCGGAGGAGAACCCGCCCGTCTTCAGCGCCCAAACCAAAGAGATTGAAGCGCGTTTGCAAGAGGCGGGAAAAGCGCTGGAAGAGGACAAGGCGCGGGTGGCGCAACTTACGGCCGCCTATGAAAAGGCCGAGGGAAACCGGA
>Ga0210403_10000911_pt1 | contig 29198 bp, 30 predicted proteins | sample IncBWC19MmetaG_FD_150863 | JGI IMG/M metagenome (GOLD analysis project Ga0210403, IMG submission 150863) | Forest soil microbial communities from Barre Woods Harvard Forest LTER site, Petersham, Massachusetts, United States - Inc-BW-C-19-M | ecosystem: Environmental > Terrestrial > Soil >...
CGAGAACGGTGATGTCCTGGGCGTCGTAGCTGGATGCGGCTGTCGTCATCGAAGGGTCGTTTGCCCCACCCTTGGTGGCGCCCCCTTCAGAGCTGTTGCGAGCTGTTGCCAATGACCCTCCGATGACGTGAGAACGCCCCGGAATCCGGGGCGCGAGGACCACGGCTGGGGCTGGTTGCTTGTGCGTTTGAGGATAGCACGACAGGGGGTTGGCACCGGCCCTAAACGGCCGCTAAATGCCTGCAAAATGGCGGGAATCAGGGGAGTTTGCGCGGCTGGCCCTTAAACCGTCCGGCAGCGCAGCGCACTCACAGCGTCCTCGCCGAGCGCAGCGTTCAGGCGGGGGACCAGCTCGCCCGCCGCCAGGTCGAGCTCCTGCGCCCACACCGCGGCCTCGCAGCTGATCGTGAGCACTCCGCTCCGCTCCGCGGTGGGCACAGCTGCGGCTGCGATCGCCGAGCCCACGGTGTCCTCCCAGATCTCCCGCACCCGAGCGAGCGTGGTCGCCGGGGCGAGGCTCCCGGTGAGTTCGCGCAGGGCGGTGGCGAGCGGGCGGGGGGCGATCCTGCTCATGCGGCGAGGGCCTCCTGCAGGATCGCGCCGGAGGCGATGCGCAGGCGTGCTACCGACGCGTCCCCGGCGCCCGGGACGTGGGAGAGATCGGTGGTGGCGATCACGCTCTGCCCGCCCGCCGCGAGGTCGCGCGCGAGCAGCTCGCGGCGCTCGGCGTCGAGCTCGCTCATCACATCGTCGAGCAGCATCAGCGGCGTGCGGCCGCGTTCCCTGGCGAGCACCGCGCGCTCAGCCAGCAGGAGCGCGAGCAGCGCCAGGCGCTGCTCGCCCTGGGAGCCATACACCCGCAGCTCGCGGCCGTCGCGCACCACGGCCAGCTCGTCACGGTGGGGCCCGTAGGTCGTAAAGCCACGGTCGAGGTCGGCGTCGAGGCGGCGCTCCAGCTCAGCACAGAACTCGGGCTCCTCGCTCGCTCGGGAGCGGGGGCGGTACTCGAGCTTCAACTCACCGCGGCAGCCGAGCTCGCTGGCGCGGGCGGCGAACGGCTCGGCGACCAGGGCCGTGGCGTCAGCGCGGTGGGCCTGCAGAGCCAGGGCCCGTCCCGCCAGCTCGCGGTCCCAGGTGCTCAGCGTCTCGCGCGAGGCGCGCCCGGAGCGGATCCGCCCCAGCAGGGCGTTGCGCTGCGCCAGCACGCTCGCGTACTCACGACGCGCGCTCGCTCGCGCAGGCCAGATCGCAGCCACGAGCTGATCGAGGTGGCCGCGCCTGAGAACCGGTGGCCCTTTGATCAGCTCAAGCCGATCGGGGAGGAATACGCTCAGCAGCGGCCTGCTGTCGACGTCCAGCAGGCGCTCCACAGGGGCGCCGTCAGCGGTCATGCGCTTCACGGGCTGGCCCGCTGCAGACCCGGCCCCCTGCACGCCGAAACCGACCGTGAGCTCGTGCGACTCCTCTCCGTCGAGGAGCTGGACCACCACCCTGGCGGCCTGCGCGCCAAAGCGCACGAGCTCCCTGTCGTTGCGCGTGCGCGGCGAGCGCGCCGTGCAGCCGAAGTAGATCGCCTCGAGCAGGTTCGACTTGCCCGCGCCGTTGGGGCCATATACGACCGTCAGCCCCTCCCCGAGCCGTGCCTCCGCGCGGGCGTAGGTGCGAAAGTCGCGCAGCTCCACGCCGAGCACCCGCACGTCAACGACGTCACACGTTGAGGCGGATGGGCATGATGAGGTATACGAAATCCCCGCTGTCGGGGGATTCGATCAGCCCCGGGCGCAGCGGGCTGATGAGCTTGAGCACCAGCTCGGGGGTGTCGATGCTCTCCAGGCCATCGCGCAGGAACTCGGGGTTGAAGCCGATCTCGAAGGGCTCGCCGTGGAAGGGCACCGGGATCGCCTCGCTCGCCTCGCCCACGTCTGGTGTTTGTGCTGAGACGGTGAGCGTACCCTCGCTGAAGCTGAGGCGCAGGGGCGCGTTCTTCTGCGCCATCAGGCTGATGCGGCGCACGACGTCGGTGAGCTCGGCGCTGGCGAGGCGAAGCTCGTGGTCGACCGACTCCGGAAGCAGCTGGCGATAGTTGGGAAACTGACCCTCGATCAAGCGCGAGGACAGCACTATGCTCCCCAGCTCGAAGACCACCTGGTTCTGCCCGACGCTCACCGCGATGGTGTCCGTTGGGGCCTGCTGGGCGATGCGAACCAGCTCCTGCAGGGCGCGCGCCGGCACGTTGGCCTCGAGCGCTCCCTGCAGCGGCGCCTCGAGCGCGGTCTCCTTGACGCTGAGCCGGTAGGAGTCGGTCGCGACCATGCGCAGCTCCTGCCCGGAGGCGGACATGAGGATCCCGGTGAGCACCGGCCGTGTCTCATCGCGCGAGGCCGAGCGCGCGACGCGGGAGACGGTCTGCACGAACGCCTCGGCTGGGAGTACCACGCGAGCGTCGTCGGAGGGCGAGGGCAGCGAGGGGAAGTCCTCGGCGCGCAGCGTGCGCACGTGGAAGGTGGCTGGGCCACAGATCAGCTCCACATCCTGCTCGGCGCTACGCAGCTCGAGGGTGAGACGCTCGGTAGGCAACGAGCGCACGACATCGAGCAGTAGCCGTGCCGGTAGTACCACGGCGCCGGGGCGCGCCACTTCGGCATCGAGCGGCACCCTCAGGCTGACCTCCATGTCGGTGGCCTGCAGCTCGGGCGAGACCCCCTCGCCCGCGGCGATCATGACGCCGGAGAGCGCCTGCACGGCGCTGCGCGTCGACGCCACGCGGGTCACGGTCTGCAGTTGAGCGGTGAGCTCTGCGGTTGAGAGGGACAGCTTCATCGAATGCTCAATAGGGAGAGATAGTTGTCAGTAGGGGCTGTGGGGTTGTGGATTCGCGGTGGATAGAGGCGTTGGGAGCGCTCAACCGGTGGACGACCCTGTGCACATGGTGTCGGGAAGTCTCTCAGGCACATCGGTCGGGCGTAGTGGTGAGCCGTCATGGGCGTTGTATGCCCAGGGCATGACACAGCTTCTCCACAGCCTCACGCGCGGCGGCATCAGAGTCGATGCGGGCGCTAGCACGCCTGCATGCGTGAAGCACGGTGGTGTGATCGCGCCCACCGAACTCTCTGCCGATGGTTGGCAGCGAGGCCTGGGTTATCTCGCGTGCGAGATACATCGCGACCTGGCGTGGCCAGGCGATGCGGGGCGAGCGCGCCGAGGACAGCAACTCCTCGCTTGAGACACCGAAGTGCTCGCAGGCGCCGGCCTGGATGTCGGCAATGGTGCGGGCGCCGGGAGCGGCAGATGCGGTGGGATAGAGGCTGGCGAGCACCTCCTGAGCAAGCTCGCTGGTGAGCGGGCGGCCGGTGAGGGAGCTGTAGGCGACGACGCGGATGAGCGCGCCCTCGAGTGCCCTGACGTTGGTCTGGATACGTGTTGCGATGAGCTCCAGAGCTCCATCGTCGGCGAGCACGAGGCCGTCGTGTTGGGCGCGCTTGCGCAGGATGGCCATTCGCGTAGGCAGGTCAGGTGCGGCGATGTCGGCGACGAGGCCGGCCTGGAAACGCTCGCGCAGGCGGTCTTCGAGGGCTTGGAGGTCGGCGGGCGGTCGATCGGAGGTCAGCACGATCTGCCGCCCGCCGTCATAGAGGGCGTTGAAGGTATGGAAGAACTCCTCCTCGGTGCGGGTCTTGCGCTCGAGGAACTGGACGTCGTCCATGAGCAGCACGTCGACGTCGCGGAAGCGGGCCTTGAAGGTGTCGGTGTGGCCGTTGCCGAGGGCCCCGAGGAACGCGTTGGTGAAGGCCTCACCAGTGGTCAGGCGCACGGTCAGGCCCGGGCTGTGGGAGAGCAGCAGGTTGGCGATCGAGCTGAGGAGGTGTGTCTTGCCGACGCCTGGCGGCCCGCAGATGAACAGCGGGTTGTAGGCCTGAGCGGGCATCTCACCGACGGTGAGTGCAGCCGCGTGGGCCAGGCGGTTGCAGTCGCCGATGACGAACTGGTCGAAGGTGAGCTTGGGGTTGCCGAGTGGCCCGCAGTCGAGTGAGGCTTCCGCTCCCCGCCCGGGCTCCCGCCGGATGCTGGGAGCGCGGCGTGTGCTGCCGGGCCCGCCGAGCCGAGGGTTGGCCGCCGGGAGCTCCTGGGCTGAGGCGGCGGAGTTGTCCTGCCCGATGAGGTGCACCTGCGCCTGCGCGCCGAGCACCCGCTCGGCGCTGGCCTGGAGAACTCGACCGAAGCGGTCGTGTATCCAACGGTGGGCTTGTGGCGGCGCGGCGACGGTCAGCGTGTCGCCGCTGAGCTCCACGGCTCGCAGTGGCTCCAGCCAGATCCGGTAGGTGGGCTCTCCGACCGCGAGCGCGAGGTCTCCCCTGACGCGTGACCATATGTGCTCGAGCTCTGCGCTCACGGCAGCGTGTATCCGCTTCTCTCCCAGAGAAAGTGACGAGGACTATCGAAGGGGGGCCCCGTGGGACCCGGTCCAGCGACTATAACCAGCGCGTCTGGCGCGCCCCCGTGGCCTGGCCGCAATTGGCGGGAAAAATCGGGGAGGCGCCACAGCCCTATACTGCAAAGCCAATTCGTCCGCGGCCGGGAGCCCAACCGGGGCTCGCAGGTGGTCGCTGTGACGCCACCGGAGAGTCGAGTATGAAGCGCACCTACCAGCCAAAGAAGCGCAAGCGCGCCCGCGCGCACGGGTTTCGCGCACGCATGAGCTCCCGCGCCGGGCGCCTTGTTCTGAAGCGCCGCCGCGACAAGGGCCGCAAGCGCCTGTCGACCTGACGGTTTCCGTGCCTAGCACCCAGAGCGCGACCCCAGGGCGATGACGTTGAGCAAGCCGGCCCGTGGTCGTCTTTCCCGCAGCGCGGAGTTCGAGCGGGTGTACAGGCAGGGGCGCTCGACGGCCAATCGGCACCTCGTGCTGTACGCGTTTCCCAACGCAGCGATCGAGCGCCCGCGGCTCGGGCTGTCGGTGTCACGCAAGGTCGGGGGCGCAGTGGAGCGCAATCGGGTGAAGCGCCTTTTGCGCGAGGCGTTCTCCCACGCGGAGGACGGACTGCGCGCGGGGCACGACATCGTGGTCGTCGCCCGCCCGCCCGCCCGCGAGCTGGCCGAGCGCGAGGGTTTGGCGGGCGTTGAGGTGGCGCTGAGTGAGCTGATCGCCAAGGCTGGACTGCGTAGCGATGGGGGCGACGCGGAGGCCGGCGCGTGAACGCGACCGGCACTCCTGGGGCGGTGCGCTCCCCGCCGGTCGCTGCCCGCGTGGCCCGCGCTGTGGCGATGGCGCCCATAGTCCTCTACCAGAGGGTGATCTCACCGTTCATCCCGCAGCGCTGCAAGTACGAGCCGAGTTGCTCGCGATATGCGGTGGGGGCGATCCGCGAGTTCGGCATACTTAGGGGCCTGGTGCTCGCCGGGTGGCGGCTGCTCAGGTGCAACCCGTGGAGCCACGGCGGATACGATCCGGTGGAGGCCCAGCGAGTTTTCAGGACCGGCTCCGATGCTGGTGGCTGAGGGCGCCGCGGGCGCGCTCCCGGCCGCGACCGATGCGGCGCAGCGCGCAATGCCCCGGCCGCCTCATCACCAACCCCCCGTGACCGACTAGCCCATGCCAATCCTCGCAAACGTCATCCAGGACGCGTTCTCGCCCCTGATCAGCCTGTTCGAGTCGGTGATGGTGTTCATCCACAACCATCTCGTGGGTGGGAGCTGGGGTCTTGCGATCGTGGGCCTGACCGTGGTGATCCGCGGCGTGCTCGTGCCGCTGACCTTCAGGCAGCTGAAGTCGATGCAGGAGATGCAGCGCTTCGCTCCGCAGATCCAGGAGCTGAAAACCAAGTACAAGGACGACAAACAGCGCCAGCAGCAGGAGATGATGAAATTCTATCAGGAGCACAAAATCAATCCTTTGGCATCCTGCTTGCCGCTGCTCCTACAGATCCCGGTGTTCATCTCGCTGTTCTACATGCTGCGCAGCGACCTGAAGAAGCACATTTGCGGCGCGCAGATGGAAGCCAAGTACCACGCCGCGCACAAGGCGGGGGAAACGCTCACGAAGTTCATCGAAAAAACTGATTGCAACCAGGTCGCCCCGCATTCCGCGAAGTTCCTGTTCCTGCCTGACATCACCAACAAGGCCACTGGCGCCGCCCTGATCGTGCTGATCGTGCTCTACGTCGGCTCGCAGATTGTCTCGACGCTGATGGCGACTGCGACGGCAGACCCCAACCAGCGCCGGCTGATGCTGCTGCTGCCCGTGGTGTTCGTGGTGATCCTCTACCGCTACCCGGCGGGCCTGCTGGTGTACTGGATCACGACCAACCTGTGGACGATTGGCCAGCAGTCGGTGATAAAGCGCGTCATGCCACCACCCGCGCCGCACGCCACGCCCACGCCGGGCTCCACCAACGGCAAGACCGGGCGCCTGTTCAGGCCCGCCCTGGCCGGCGCCGCGGGACGCTCGGAGGTGGTGCAGGGTGCTGCGAGCCCGACCCCGCCGGCGTCCAAACCCCCTCCCCAGCGGAAGAAGAAGAAGCGCTCGGGTAGGCGGCGATGAGCGAGCAGGGCCCCGAGGGGGGGGCAGGGGCGGAGGAGCCTGAGCCTGCGGAGCTGCTGGAGGAGCTTCTGGAGGAGATCGCCGACAGGCTGGGTCTCGACGTGGACATAGAGGTCGAGGAGGTGGCGGGGGTGCTGACGGGCCGCTTGGACGGCGAGGATGTCGGCCTGTTCATCGGTAGGCATGGGCAGACGATCGATGCGGTCCAGCACCTGGCGCAGCGGATCGTGTTCCCGGATGGCCCCGCCGCCACACGCGTGGTGATCGACGCCAACGGCTATCGCGAGCGCCGCGCGGAGGCGCTGCGCGCCGAGGCCGACGATGCCGCCGACGAGGCGCTGCGGTCGGGCGAGCCGGTGGAGCTCGACCCGTTGCCGCCGTTCGAGCGGCGCATCGTGCACGAGTACCTGCGCGAGCGAGGCGACGTGGAGACGCACAGCGAGGGCAACGAGCCCGAGCGCTTCCTCGTGGTCTCCCCGCTCGCGGACTGACGGCAACGCCTGGGGCGTTTCACGTTTTTCTTGACGGTGAAACAATATGTCGATGGCGGCTGACTCCCCCAGCCCAGGCCTGAGCGACGTTGAGCGCGGGCTGGTAGTCGGCCTCCTGATCGGGGAGGGCCACTTCGGCGGGGACGGGAAGTACCCCCACATAACGCTGCGCATGCACGTCCGCCACGAGGAGCTGTTCCGCTGGCTGCAGCGGTGCTTCCCGCGGGCAAGGCTCTATGGCCCCTACAACCACGGTGGGCGACGCTATTACCAGTGGATGGCGCGCGGGCCTGCGCTCGCCGAGGACGTGCTACCGGTGGTGGAGGGCGTGCTCACCGCCGACATCGACCCGCACGTGCTGGCGCGCGTGCAGGAGATGAAGGCGAACTACGCGTCGTTCTTCGCCGGCTATGGCTCTTGAGCTGGTGCGCGAGCGCTTGGTGGAGCTGGCCTGTGAGCGTGGCCTCAGCACCGTGCAGGTAGCCCAGCTGGCCTCGCTGCTGGAGATGCTGGAGCACGACGGGCGCGCCCCGACCTCCTCCGCGGCGCGCACACCGGAGACGGCCGTGGACGTGCACGTGGCGGACTCGCTGACGGCGCTGGAGCTAGCGCCCGTGGCCAAAGCTCGCACCCTCACGGATCTTGGGTCGGGCGCGGGGCTGCCCGGCCTGGTGCTCGCGGTGGCGTTGCCCGAGGCCGAGGTGCGGCTGCTCGAGAGCCAGGCTCGAAAGTGCGCGTTCATCGAGAGCGCCGCCGAGCGCATCGGCCTGCCGAACGCGCGCGCGGTGTGCGCGAGAGCCGAGCAGTGGGCTGCAGGCACCGGCGTGAGCGATGTGGTGACGGCGCGGGCCGTTGCGGCCCAGCCGGTGGTGCTGGAGTACGCGGCGCCGCTACTGTCGCTTGGCGGCTCGCTGATCGACTGGCGTGGGGTCCGCGACCCGGTGGAGGAGCTGGCTGCCGATCGCGCAGCAGAGCTGCTTGGCCTGCAGCGCGTGGAAATCCACTCGACGGCCCCGTTCGCCGGCTCCCGCGATCATCACCTGCACGTGTTCGCCAAGGTGGCGCCCACGCCCGAGCGGTTCCCGCGCCGCGCGGGAATGGCACGCAAGCGGCCGTTGGGCCGCTGAGCGGCGGCCTGCCACCCGTCGCAATCCCCCACTTTCCCGACAGGCGCCACCCGGGCAGCCGCAATGAGCGCTAGCTTGCAGCGCATGAGCACGGTGTACGCGGTGGCCAACCAGAAGGGCGGCGTGGGCAAGACGACCACAGCTGTGAACGTGGCCGCGTGCATTGCCGAGGCCGGCTACGGGACGCTGTTGGTGGACGTGGACCCGCAGGCGAACGCGACGGTTGGCCTCGGAATCGCTCGCACCCAATCGCCTGCGCTCTACGAGGTGCTGACGGGGCAGGCGGAGGCGAGCGAGGCGGTGACAGACTCCGCGGTGCCCGGCCTGAAGGCGATCCCAGCAGGCTCCGGCCTGGCGGGCGCAAACGTTGAGCTGCCGCGCATGGAGGGCTATGAGTACCGCCTGCGCGACCGGCTGGCGGACATCAGGGACAAGTACGAGTACGTGCTGCTCGACTGCCCGCCGTCGCTGGGTCCGCTCACGGTCAACGCCCTGGTGGCGGCCGACCGCGTGATCGTGCCGGTGCAGACCGAGTACTTCGCCCTGGAGGGCCTGGCGGGCCTGCTGGAGACGCTCGATCTCGTGCAGCGCGAGCTCAACCCTCGGCTCACGGTGGCGGGTATGTTGCTGACCATGCACGATGGCCGTACGCGGCTCGGTCAGGACGTGGAGCGCGAGGTTCGCGAGCACTTCCCCGAGCTCGTGTTCGACACGGTGATCCCGCGCAACGTGCGCGTGGGCGAGGCGCCGAGCTACGGCCTGCCGGTGACCCATCACGATCCCCACAGCGCCGGCGCGGAAGCGTATTTCGAGCTGGCCAAGGAGGTGGCGGCCCGTGGCTAAGCCCAGACCGGGCATGGGCCGAGGCCTGAGCGCGATCCTGTCGGTGTCCGGGGAGGGCGCGCCCGCGGAGGAGGAGCTGCGCCAGCTGCCGGTGGAGCTGATCTCGGCGAGCCCCAGCCAGCCGCGACGGCGCTTTGACGAGGATGCGCTGCAGGCGCTGGCGGCCTCACTGGGGGAGCGTGGCGTGCTGCAGCCCGTGCTCGTGAGACCGAGGCCGGGCGGCACCTACGAGCTGATCGCCGGCGAGCGCCGCTGGCGCGCCGCGCAGATCGCGGGCCTCGAGCGTATTCCTGCGCTCGTCAGGGAGCGCGAGGACGCGGTGGCGCTGGAGTTGGCGCTGATCGAGAACATGGCCCGCGAGGACCTCAGCCCGATCGAGGAGGCTCGTGCCTGCGCGGCGCTGGTGGAGGAGCTCGGCCTCACGCGCGAGGACGTTGGCCGCCGCGTTGGCCGCAGCCGGGTGGCGGTGAGCAACCTGATCCGCCTCCTGGACCTGCCCGATGAGGTGATCGAGCTGCTGCAGGAGGGCATGCTCAGCGAGGGGCACGGCAGGGCGCTGCTGCTGGTGGAGGATCAGGGCGCGCGGCGCGCGCTGGGAAGGTCGGCTGCGACGGCGGGCTGGTCGGTGCGGGTCACCGAAGAGCGCGCTCGAGCGAGCGCCACCGCCGCGGGCACCCCGCGCAGGCGCCGCGACGCGAATGGCCCCGGCGGCGTGGCCGTGCATCCCGACCAGGCGCAGGCGGCCGGCGAAATCGCCGACTCACTCAGTGAGGCGCTCGGCGTCGAGGTGCGCGTCAGGCCGGCGCGCAACGGCGGTTACACCGCCGAGCTGACGTTCTCATCAGCGCAGGAGGCGGTCATGTTGGCCCGGCGCCTGGCCAGCCCGTCGTTGAGTTCTGCGGCCCCAGGCGATTAGCCGAATCGGATCGGCGTGCGTGCGCTGCTTTCAATTGACCAGCAGGACTGCGTGCATCCCGGCGGCCTCGTGGCCGGGGAGCGAGCACCATAGGCGGTAGGCGCCGGGAGGGAGCCTGACGGTCCTCGTCGCGCGCCCGCCGGAGCGCAGTTCATCGAAGGACAGCACAGGCCGGTCGGAGCCGACCGGCGCCAGACGCAGATCGTGGCCGTCCTGACCCTCGTTGGCGAGTTCGACGATCACTGGTCCGGCCCCCACGCTTGCGCGCGAGAGGCCGATGCGGAACTCGTGCTCGTGTACACCGAGCGCGCTCGCAGGTGCTGGTCGCCGCGGCCCACGCGACCGGGAGGCCGCGGGACGGCGAGCGTCCGTGCGGGTGCAGGTGCGCGTTCGTTGCGCTCCGGTGGTGCACGGCTCCCCCGGGGCGACCGCGGCGCAGAAGCCCGCCGCGAGGCCGCCCGCCAGGACGGTGAGCGCCAGCATTCGCCGTCGCATCTCAGCGCACCACTGCGGGTCGGGCGAGCCCGGCGGCGTCTGGGATCACGGCTGAGGCATCCTGGCCGAGCCACTGCTCCAGCAGCCCGCAGTAGAGGCCTCGGAAATCCGAGGTGGCGATCAGGTTTTCGCTTTCATCGAGTGCGCTCATGCCTGGAAACTCCCCCACCATCTGCCCGGCGGCATGGGTGCCGACCACGAACGCTGCACCCGCTGCGCCGTGGTCGGTGCCCGAGTCGTTCTCCTCCGGCCGGCGCCCGAACTCGCTCCACAGGTTGATCAGCACGCGGTCGGCCAGGCCGCGTGCCTCCAGGTCGCGCTGGAAGGCGAGGATCGAGTCCATCACCACCTGCATTCGCGGGCCGAAGTTGGCCTTCTGGTCGGCGTGCGTGTCGAAGTCCGCATCGCCTGCTTCCACCGTCACGATGCGCAGCGGCAGACCGGCGGCGAGCAGAGCGGCGAGCCCGGCAAGGCGGGTGGCGAAGGTCGAGCTCTGGGGGTAGGGGGGCGGCGTGGCGTAGGCTGGGCTGCCGTCGGCGGTGACGAAGGGAGCGAGTTGCCCCCTCAGCTTGCCGGCTGCGGCGACTACTCGCCGAGCGCCGGCGAGATCCGCCTCGGAGGCCGGCGCGTGGATCGCGCCCAGGCCATCCACCGCACGCAGCATCGCCGCCTGCACAGGTTCGTCCACGCCGCTTGTGGAGAAGGTGAAGGCAGATGGGCTTTCCAGGGCGGCCACAGGCTGTTCGGCGGTCGCCAGCGCCGGGCTGAGGTTGCCGCTCAGCGAGAGCCCCTGCAGTGGGTTGTCGATGCTGCCGCTGCGGTCGAGGTAGCGCCCGAGCCAGCCCACCTGCGCGCCGGCGTCGAGCGCTCCGACCTCCCAGTAGTGGCGCGAGGTGAAGTGCGACTGGTCCGGGCTCGGGTAGCCCACCGCGGGCAGCACCGTGACCTTGCCCTCGCCGTGAAGGCTCGCGAGCCCCGTTGCGGCTGGATGCCACATCAACCGGGTGTCCTGTGTGAAGGCCGGCCCGCTGCCCGGGGCAAGGCCGAGATTGGGGCGCAGGCGCGCATAGGCCGGGTCGCCGACCGGCGCGAGCAGGCTCATCGCGTCCACCCCGCCAGGCATGAAGATCGAGACAAGCACTCGCCCCGGAGGCGCTTCGGCGGCACGGGCGATGCCCTCCTCGAGCTGCCGTACGCCGAGCATGTCGGCGCCGTAGACTGAGAGCGTCAGGCCGGCTGCGGCGAACAGGAGGCTGCGACGAGTGAGGCCCGTGCCCGCCGGGATCGGCATCTCGCGCTCGATCTTCGGCAAGCCCGCCCCGGCGCGCGCAGCCGCAGCGCCGAGCAGTTGGCCCCGGGTGAAGCCCTCGCAGCAGGTCTTTCGTTGGCTCTGGCTCATGGCTGGGATACCTCCTCAGGCGACCTGGTAGTCGGGGGACGCAAGGATCAGCTGACGTAGGGCGTTGTGGCGCCAGGCATGCATCCGCGAGGCTTCGCCGCCCCTCACCGGCGCGGTTGAGCGGGCGAAAGAGAGCAGGAAGTCGCTGGTTGCGCGCAGGAGCAGCGGCGAGCCCACCGAGGCGAGCGCGCTCTGCAGCGCCTGGCGTGCCGGCAGCGGTCGGTGGCGCTTGGCGGGATCGGCAAAGGACGGCCCGATCACCGCCGCCGCGGTGTCCCAGCGCCCTTTGTAGGTGGAGGTGTCGAGCCAGCGGCGCTTGGGCCAGCCCGAGACGTTCGGCGGGTAGAAGAGGAACTGGCCCGTTTGTTCTGCCAATCCAACCCATTCGTCGGTATCGACCCCGCGATTGACCGCGCGCAGCATCCCGGCGAGGAGCACCACGGGGGGCTTGACCATGGCGGGGCCTCGGTAGAAGAGGTCGTCGAGCAGTATCGCCTCGAGCACCGCGCGGACGGAGTAGCCGCTGGCGGTGTAGGTACGCGACAGCTTCGCCACCGTGCGCGCAGGCGCGGGCACGGGGATGAAGCAGGACCACAGCTTGTTGACGAAGAACGACGGGTGCAGCGGGTTCTCGATGCACAGCCTGACCGCGTCCCGGTAGTCGAAGTTGCCGGTTTGGCCGAACACCGTCTTCGGTTCGTTGTCGTGGTTTTCGGCCGTGAAGCGGAAGTTGATGTTGCCGGCTTCGTTTGAGTAGTCGTTGGTCCAGCCGGTGAGCGCCCGCGCCTGTTCGCGGATGTCGCGCTCGGAGTAGGCGCCGCGATCGGCGCCCAACGAGAAGAGCTCCATCATCTCGCGCCCGTAGTTCTCGTTCGGCGCCGGAGGCGCGCTGCCAGAGCCATCGAGCCACACGAGCATCGCGGGGTCGATCGTGATCGCCTGGAAGAGGTCCGCGAACGAGCCCAGGCAGCCAGCCCGCAGAAGTTCGTTCTGGGCGATCATCTGGCGCTGGTTGTCCACCTTCTCGTTGGAGGTGGCAAACCAGTCGTGCAGCACGAGCGTCATCCGCTCCACGAGCGGCTGGCTGGAGCGCACCATGCGGTCGAGCCACCACAGGTGATCGTGGCCGTAGCGGTCATAGGGGGCGAGCGCGTTGCCCGCGGCGTCGTGGGGTGCGGGCCCGATCAGGCGTGCCGCGCCGTGGGGGCGCGTGAGCGAGCGCACCGCCTGCGCGCGCGTCAAGCCAGCCAGACGCGAGACCTCGCCGGCACGTGAACCCATGCCGGCCCGCCAGAGCAGGCGGTGCGCAGCAGCCGCTCCGATCGGACCGGACGGCCCGCGCGGCGCCGCCCGCCGGCCTGCGGGGCGCCCGGACACGACGGCCCGAGCCGGGCGAAGGGCTTTGGGAGTGGATGCCATCACTGCGACGATCGCCCATGCGCGGCGGATGTGACGGATGCCGAGCGCCTAACGGACGTATGTTCGTCCCGACCAGGGCTCCGCGCCCTGCCCCCGCCTCACAGGAGCGGGGCGGCGATAAGATGGCCAACTGATGGGATGAGCCGGCGCGCTGCGCGTGGCGCCGTCACATCGGTCCCGGGCGATTAGCTCAGTTGGTTAGAGCGCTTCTCTGATAAGGAAGAGGTCCCTGGTTCGAATCCAGGATCGCCCACTGAACTTGTCTGTGCGCAAACCCCGGGCACGCCGACTCCCAAATGACAAGGGCGGACATCGCCGAGCAGTTTCGCCCATTTTTCCGGTTGGCAAACCAACCATTGCTCGGTGCGGGGCGCTTGTTGGCAGCGGTATCCGCGACGTGGCTAGCGTCTGGCGGCGGCTGCGCGAGACGAGTTCTGGCTAGCCTCCGCATAGAGTGGCTCGGGGGCCATGTCAGCGCCGTTCGGCCACGTGACGGTGCCAGCCTCTGCGTCTACTGCTGCCCGGGCAAAGTAATCGGGATCACGCAGCGGCTCGAAAACGCCTCGCCACTCGCGTCCCGTGAAGTCGACCTCGCCGACTGTGCCGTCGTCGAAAGTCAGGCGCAATCGGTACTCGCCACTGATCTCAACGCCGATGACGTCATGCAGCTGGTCCACGGAAACCATGTTACGCCAGGGCATCGATCGGCTCCAGCGGCTCATCCCGGCGTGCACGCTCCCAGTTCGCTCCTAGTTCGTCCCTGTGCAGGACTGCCCACTCTGCGACCAGCGCAAGGGCGCGCCGCGGAAGCGAGCCCGCGATCACCCTGCCAGCGAAGTCCACTGACGCGGCCTGTCCTGCGTAACGGGCGTGGAAGTGCGGACGCGCGTGGGCGCCCTCGTTCCAATACATCCAGATCGTGATCCCGTAGAAGGCGCTGATCCTCGGCACGCCGGCACCATATGGTCGCCTTGGGACGAAACGCTACGGCGCGACTCTCACGAGCGCGGCCGGCCTCGCCAATTGCTGGTGCCGCACCGTGCGACACTTGCGCAATGCCTACGCCCCATCGGCGCCACACGATCACCGAGACGCCGCACGTTCGCGAGGCGCTGGATGACTTGCGTGCTCGCTTGGCCGGTCAGCGCATCGACTTCGCCGAGCTCGTGGTTCTCGGAGCAGGCGTGAAGGTGCACCAGCTGCCTGACGATGCTGCCGCCGCACGCGCCGCTGCTGGTCGTCTGGCCACGATGGTTCGAGGTCGCTCGATTCCCGTCGACGTCGAGGCTGCTGAAGCAGCGAAGCACCGAGGTCTAGCCATCACGCGAACTCCGCCAGCGGGAACGCCCGGTGGCGGCGCGGCGGCACCAGGAAGTTCTGGCGCCGTGTGGTGGTGATGAAGCGCTCGAGGCCCACGTTTTCGGGCGGCACGTTGTTTTGCTTGACGAGGTCCGGCGAGGCCTGGTTGCGCCGCATGGTGAGGAAGAAGTCAGCGGTGGGCACGTAGACGCTGAAGTGCAGCTTGGGCTGCTGGGAGCCGTCGGGCACATCCAGCGAGTCGAAGCCCGGCCCGTCCACGCGGATGTGCAGCGGCGTGCGGTTGTACGCCCGGCTCGAACGCTGCAGCGCGGTGGTGTGACCGATGCGGGGTTGGCTGTCGAAGGTGCCCGCGCCGGTGGCTTCATGCGCCGCGTCTTCAGTGGTGCCGAATTTGTTGATCACCGCTGTGGGACCGCCACCATTTGTGAACTGGTCGGCGTTGCCCGTGCGTGGCACCGGGTCCGAGCGGAACATGTACGCCACGCGGTGCACGTAGGTCTCTTTCGGCCTCGCGTAGAACTGCTCCAGGTCGAGGATCACGTTCGAGAGGTGCACGATCGAGCCGTGGTCGAAGTAGTCGCCGCTGCGCGCGTTGGTGAGCTTGGCCGCGCTCGAGCCGAGGAACGTGGTGGAGGGCGGCGGCGCGCTGGTGCCCACCTGCTGGTCCACGAACCCCATCCACATCGGCGACTGGGGGTTGATCGATTCGGCGTAGGGCAGGCCATGTTCGCCGGCCACCTTGCGAGGCAGGCCCAGCTGGTTGAACATCAGGCGCCGCGAGGTCACCGCGATCAGGCCGCCCAGCCCCGAGTCGCCCACCGGGCGGCCGTTCAGCGTAGAGCTGCCGCCGCCCAGCCAGCTCAGCACGTCGTCGATGATCGCGCTCGAATCGCTGCGCAGCGTCAGCAGCATGTCGTTGGCCTCGATCTGCACCGGCACGTTGAACCGCAGCTTGCCCACTCCCGGGTTGCCCGCGGCAACATCGGTCGGGGCGGGCTGCGCCTCCTCGAGCGCGAACCGCTGCGGTTCGCTCGTCAACCGCGGCATGTGCCCCGACACGAGCGGCCCAGCGAGGCCTCCAGGCAGGCGTTCGAAGTACGGAACCCCGTAGGCCAGCGAGGCAAACACGCCCGCAGGGCTGAATGCATACGTGGACTCGATCGTGGCCATCGCACGACTGAGGGTCGCCTGATCGGCGGCTGTGGGCACGCGCGACAGTGCCATCGTGGCGAACGCCGTATACAGCGGCCCGAAGCGCACCAGCACCCCTTCCATGGAGAACGCCGGCGCTATGTATTTTTCGATCGCGAACTGCACTTCCGGTAGGGACGAGGAGGTTGCTGCCGCCGCCCGCTGCGGCGTCCACGCCAGCAGGTCGAGCGCACCCAGCGTCGAAGCCGCCACGCCCAGGGACGCCGCCCTCTGCAGCAGCGCGCGTCGCGTCAGCCGCGGCTGGCCCTCCTCCTGCCCGCCGCGCCGCGCGCCGCCGACACCTCGTGAGACCTCCATGTCCACCCCTCTCGCCGATCCCTCTACGGCCCGCTGCACCCCTCGGGCGATCGCCGGATCTTAGCGGCGGTGAGGCCCTGCCGCCAGCGGGCGTCAGGCGTCTGCTAGCTTCGCTCGCGTGGTCAGGACGCTTCGTCGCGTCGGTCCTCAGGCCTTGGCTCTGATCCCCGTGAGCGCCCCGCTGCGCCGCGAGCTGCTGCGCCTGCTTCCCTCGCGGCCGTTTCACCTGCAGTTCTGGGACGGCGGCGCCCTGGACGCCACCGAGCCCGGGTCGCCCACGTTCTCCCTGCGCAGCCCCCGCGCGCTCGCGCACTTCCTGCGCGCTCCCGGATCGCTCGGCCTCGGCCGCGCCTACGTTGACGGCTCGCTCGCCGTGGACGACCTCGACGCGGCCTTCATCGTGGTCGACCACTGGCGCCCGCCCCAATTGAGCGCCGCGGACCGCGCGCGCCTGGGCCTCGCGCTCGCGCTCGCCGCGGCGCCCGGCGGGATACCGAGGCGGCCGGGCCTCGAGCTGATCCTGCGCGGCAAGCTCCACAGCGTCGAGCGCGACGCCGCTGCGGTCCGCTACCACTACGACGTCGGCAACGACTTCTTCGCGCTGTTCCTCGACGAGTCCATGACCTACAGCTGCGCCATCTTCTCCACCGGCGCCCACACGCTGGCCGACGCGCAGGTTGCAAAGCTCGACCTCGTCGCCGCGAAGCTCGGCCTGCAGCCCGGCATGCGGGTGCTCGACGTGGGCTGCGGCTGGGGCAGCTTCGCCATTCACGCCGCTCAGCATCACGACGTGGCCGTCACGGGCCTCACACTCTCCCCTGCTCAGGCCGACCTCGCCCGGCGGCGCGTACAGGAGGCCGGTCTCTCCGACAGGGTGGAGATCCTGCTCGCCGACTACCGCGAGCTTCCACGGGCGTCCTTCGACGCCATCGCCAGCATCGGCATGTCCGAGCACGTGGGCGAGCGCCAGATCGACCTCTACGCGAGCACGCTGTTCGAGCTGCTTGCGCCCGGCGGCGTGCTCCTGAACCACGCCATCGCCGTGCTGGACCCCAACGACGAGCCGCTGGAGGACCTGTTCTCGATGCGCTACGTGTTCCCCGACGGCGAGCCGCTGCCGCTCTCGCGAGTGCAGCTCGCGCTCGAACGCGCGGGCTTCCACACCAACCACGTGGAGGGCTTCCGCGAGGACTACGCCATCACGCTCCGCCACTGGGCCGATCGCCTGGATCACAACCTCGAGCGCGCGCACGCCCTCGCCGGCGCCGAGCGCACGCGCGTGTGGCGGCTGTACCTACGCGCTGCGCGCCACGGCTTCGACATCGGGCTCACCGCCGTCTACCAGGTGCGCGCCCGCAGGCCCGCCTGATCCTCGCGACCGCGACCCCGGATCGACAGGGGCCGCGGGTCGACATGAGGCCGCGGGTCGACATGAGGCCGCGGGTCGACATGAGGCCGCGGGTCTCAGGCGCGCACGCGCTCGCCCTTCCGATCGAACAGCGGCTCGGCCGCCACCACGCCGGCCACCCACTGGCCGAATATGTCCACCTCCACGGGGGTGCCGAGCTCGACCTCGCTCGGCAGGTACGCGTATGCGATCGAGCGCTCCACCGTGTAGCCGTAGCCGCCGCTGGTCACCCGTCCCACGATCTCACCGCCCACGCGCACCGGCTCGTTGCCGAGCGCCACCGAGCGGGGATCCTCGAGCACCAGGCAGCGCAGCCGCCGCTCCGGTGCCTGTGGCCCGCTCTCCGAGCCCACGCCCAGGGCCTCCGCGCCGATGAAGCCGCCCTCCTTGCGCACGCAGAACCCGAGGCCGGCCTCATACGGGGTCTCATCCGCGGTGATGTCCGCAGCCCACACGCGGTAGCCCTTCTCCAGCCGCAGCGAGTCGATCGCCCGATACCCACCGGCCAGCATGCCGTGCTCGCGCCCGGCCTCCCACAGCGTGCGCCACAGTCCCGCGCCGTACTCGGTGGGGCAGTACAGCTCCCAGCCGAGCTCCCCCACGAACGTCACCCGCAGCGCGCGCACGGGCACGTCGCCCACAGCCAGGTCACGCATGCGCATGTACGGGAAGTCCAACGCGTCGGCGGTGAGCGGGGCGAGGATGTCCCGCGCGCGCGGGCCCCACAGCCCAAAGCACGCCCACCGCGCGGTGACGTCCGCGCAGCGCACGCTCCCGTCCTCGGGAGCGTGGCGCTTGATCCAGCTCAGGTCATGGTTGCCGAACGCCGTGCCGGTCACGATCGAGAACAGCTCCTCCTCCACGCGCGTGACCGTGAAGTCGCACTCGATGCCGCCGCGGCTGTTGAGCATCTGGGTGTAGGTGATCGCGCCCACCTCGCCCGCCACGTGGTTGTCGCACAGCCGCTCCAGAAAGGCCGCCGCTCCCGGCCCTGCGATCTCGAGCTTGGAGAAGGAGGACTCGTCAAACAGCGCCGCGTGCTCGCGCGCCGCGCGATGCTCAGCCCCGATCGCAGGCGACCAATGCATCCCCGCCCAGCCGCGCGGGCGCAGCGACTCCTCGCCCGCCGCCGCGTTGCACTCGTACCAGTTCACCCGCTCCCACCCCGACTTCTCGCCGAACACCGCGCCGTGCTCCACGTGCCAGGGATACGCGCTCGAGGTGCGCAGCGGCCGGCCCGCCTGCCGCTCGTGGCCGGGATAGCGGATGTCGTAGTAGGTCTCATACACCTCCTTGGCGCGCTTCAGCGTGTAGCTCGGCGAGCGAAAGTGAGGCCCGAAACGGCGAATGTCCATCTCCCACACATCCGAGGTGGGCTCGCCAGCGAGGATCCACTCCGCCATCACGCGCCCGATCCCGCCCGCGCCTGCCAGGCCGTGCGCGCAGAAGCCCGCCGCCACAAAGAACCCGCGCACGTCGCTCTCGCCGAGGCAGAACTCGTTGTCCGGGGTGAACGCCTCCGGCCCGTTGATCAGCTTCGTCACCGTGATCTCGTCCATCGCCGGCACGCGCTTGGATGAGTTCCTCGCGATCTCCTCAAAGCGCGGCCAGTCCTCTTCCAGCAGGCGGCCGTTGAAGTCCTGCGGGATGCGATCCACCAGGTGCTCATCGAGCGCCCACGGCGCCGAGTTGCGCTCATAGCCGCCCATCACGAGGCCCCCGCCCTCCTCGCGGAAGTAGATCAGCAGGTCCGGGTCACGCAGCGTCGGCAGGTGCTCGCGGGGCTCGCCGCGGGCGATCTCACGAAACGGCTGCGTCACCAGGTACTCGTGCGCGAACGGCACGATCGGCACCCGCACCCCCGCCATGCGACCGATCTCCGCTGCGAACATGCCGCCGGCATCAACCACGATCTCGGCCTCGATCGGGCCCCACTCGGTCTGCACGCCAACACATCTGCGGCCGGCAGGCCGCTCCTCGACATCGATCCCCGTCACCCGCGTGTGGGTGAAGATCCGGCATCCCCCCGCCCTCGCGCCGTCGGCCAGCGCGGTGGTGAGCAGCGACGGGTCCAGGTAGCCGTCGCTTGCCAGGTAGGAGCCGCAGCGCACGCCGTCGGTGCTCATCAGCGGGAACAGCTCGCGCGCCTGCTCGGGGGAGATGAGATCGAGCGGCAGGCCAAAGGTCTTCGCCCAGGCCACCTGGCGCATCACCTCCTGCTCGCGCTCCGGCGTGCACGCCAGGCGGATGCCCCCGCACTGCACCCAGCCGCAATCCAGCGTGCGGTACAGCTCCACCGAGTCCATCATCAGCCGCGTCAGCGCCAGGCTCGGGCGCAGCTGCCCCACCAGGCCCGCCGAGTGGAACGTCGAGCCGCTGGTCAGCTCGTCGCGCTCCAGCAGCACCACGTCGCGCTCGCCGAGCGCCGCCAGGTGATGCGCGATCGCCGTGCCACCCACGCCGCCCCCGATGATCACCACGCGCGCGCGGTCGGGAAGCTCACGCGGACGCAAGCCACTCCTCCAGCTCAGGGCCGGCCACGGCCCTCAGCAGACGATCAAAATGCCGCTGCCCGTAGCCGGCGAAGTCGAAGTCGAGCTCTGAGATGCCGGCCTGCACCACCCCCCACGCCGCCTCCCGGGCGTCCGACAGCACGCGCATCAGCTTCAGCTGCGCCCGCTTCGCATCCGTCGGCGGCACGTCGTGGTAGGCCTCCAGCAGGCGCTCATCGTCGTGCTCGCCGAAGTCGTTGTTGACCGACAGGTTGCCCAGGTCGAAGTACGGGTGTCCCATTCCCGCATACTCCCAGTCCACGATCATGGTCCCGCCCCCATCGAGGGCGCGGATGATGTTGCCGGGGAGGAGGTCGTTGTGACACGGCCGCAGCACGTCGAGGGGAACCGCCGCCGCGATACGCCTCGCCACAGCCACCGTCTCCGCGTAAGCGGGCGGCAGCACGCGCCCGCCCCGCACCACGATCCGCGCGTACTCCTCCAGCAGGTCCGGAACCCAGAACCTCGCCGGCAGCTGCACACCGGACTGGTGGAACGCGCGCAGCGCCAGCGCGATCTCCCCCGCGCGCTCCGCCACCCCGCCGGGGTCGATCGGAGCGCAGTCGATGAAGCGCGTCACCAGGCCGTCCGCGAAGCTCGCCACCACCTGCGGGGCAATGCCCAGCCCAGCCGCCGCTTCGCTCGCCAGCCGCTCCGCCGCGCGGTCGATGCCCAGCACGCTCGTGTCCTTGCCGTGGCGACGGATCACATAGTCCTCGCCGCCCAGGCGCGCACGGAAGTTGCGGTTGGTGATGCCGCCCTCCAGGGGCACCGCCTCGCCGCTGGCCTGCCCCAGCGCCGGCTCCAGCTGCGCCAGGATGTCCATGAGCTCCCCCACCGCCTGCCAACGTACCGATGTCACAGAAGGACCGCAACCTATACCTTCATCGTCGTGAGCTGTGAGGAGAGACGCCCATGACAGCGTGCCGCCGGAGCCCAACGTGAGCGAGCCCGGCACAGTGCTCGCCGCCGACCTGATCGCAGCAGCCGACATCGACGGCGCCGCCCGGGCCATCGCGGGCGTCGCCGCGCTGACCCCCACGATCGGCTGTGAGGACCTCACCGAGATGGCCGGCACCACCGTCCTGTTGAAGGCCGAGTGCCTGCAGCGGGGAGGCTCCTTCAAGCTCCGCGGCGCGCTCAGCAAGCTCGCCGCGCTCGGCGAGACAGCATCGGGGCTGGTCACCGCAAGCGCCGGCAACCACGGGCGTGCCGTGGCGCTCGCAGCGCGCATCCGGGGCGTGGAGTGCGCCGTCTTCATGCCGCGCGACGCGCCCGTATCCAAGGTCGCCGCGGTGGAGCGGCTGGGCGCCCGCGTCCAGCTCGAGGGCACCTCCGTGGAGGAGGCGCTTGAGCTGGCCGCGCGATGCGCCGCCGAGACCGGCGCCGCGCTCGTGCACCCCTTCGACGACATCGACGTGATCGCCGGCCAGGGCACGCTCGGCCTCGAGCTGCTCGCCCAGGTGCCCGACCTCGCGCGCGTGCTCGTGCCCGTCGGCGGCGGCGGGCTCGCCGGCGGCATCGGCATCGCCCTGCGCCGCGCGCGCCCCCACGTGGAGCTGATCGGCGTCCAGGCCAGCGCCTGCGCGCCCTACGCCAACGCCCTCCGGGATGCCGGGTCGGGCGACGCGGCCGAGGTCGCGCCCGGTGCCACCATCGCCGACGGCATCGCCATCAAGCGACCCGGCAGGCTCACTCTGCCGCTCCTGCGCGAGCTGCTCGCGGGCCTCCAGACGGTCAGCGAGGACGAGATCGCCGCCGCCATGGTGTTCCTCGCCGAGCGCGCCAAGCTGGTCTCCGAGGGCGCGGGCGCGGTCGCCGTCGCCGCGCTCCTGAGCGGTCGCCTCGCGCCGGTGGCAGGCGCCACCGTGGCGCTGGTCTCGGGCGGCAACGTCGACAGCGGCCTGCTCGCGGGGCTCTTGCGCCGGCGCGAAACCGAGGAGGGCCGGCGCGTGCGCCTGTTCACGCGCGTAGCCGATCGCCCCGGGGGGCTCGCCGAGCTGCTGTCGCTCGTCGCCCACGCCCGCGCCAACGTGGTCAGCGTCGAGCACGTGCGCGAAGCCGTGCCGCTGCACGTGCGCGAGACGGGTGTGGAGCTGACGCTCGAGACGCGCGGGCCGGGGCACACCACCGAGGTGGTGGCAGTGCTGCGCGAGGCCCATTACGAGGTCACGCTGGAGTAGGCGCAGGGCGCTCGCGCACGGGGCAGGCCGCGCGCCAGGCCTAGATCGAGGAGCTCTGCTCCACAAACGCCCGCCAGCGCTCGCGCTCGCTCTCACGCTCGGGCGCGTCTCGTGTGAGCTGCGGCGTCACGACGCGGCCCGGGGGAACGCGCCGTGCGGCCTCCTCGACGCTCGCGAACACGCCTGCGCCCACGCTCGCGAACATCGCCGCGCCGAGCACCGTGGTGTCGCTGCGCCCCACCTCCAGCGGGAGCCCGAGGGCGTCCGCCTGGATCTGCAGCAGCGTCTCGTCGTTGGTCAGCCCACCGTCCACGCGCAGGCCCGAGATGGGAGCAACCTCCGCGATCGCCTCCACGATGTCGGCCACCCGCCACGCGATCGCCTCCAGCGCTGCGCGCGCGAGGTGCGCCGGGCGCGCCCCCGGGTGCAGGCCCGCGATCACGCCGTGCGCCGCCGGACGCCACCACGGGGCCCCGAGCCCGGCGATCGCGGGCAGCATCCTCACGCCCGCGCTGTCCTGCACGGTGGCCGCCGCCGCTGCAAGTGTCTTCGCATCGCTCGCGAGCCCAAGCCCGCCGGCCAGCCAGTCGAGCAGCGTGCCCGCCGCGAACACGCCGCCGTCCAGCGCGTGGCAGACCTCGCCCACGCCACCCGATCGGTCGGGCCTGGCCCACGCCACCGTTGGCAACAGGCCGCGCGCCCGCACCGGCCCATCGGTACGCCCGAGCACGAACACCCCCGTCCCGTAGGTGGCCTTCAGCTCGCCCGCCCGCACCGCCCCCGATCCGGCGAGCGCGGCCTGCTGGTCGACGAGCTGCGCCGTCAGCGTGATCGCGCAAGGCCAGCGCTCGCTGCGCAGCACCCCCAGCTCGCCATAGCTCGGTCCCGTGGCGGGCAGCCACTCGCGGCGAAGGCCGAACGCGTCCAGCAGCTCCTCATCCCAGTCGCGCCCGCCCACCGCCAGCAGCTGCGTACGCGAGGCGGTGGACAGGTCGGTGGCGAAGCGGCCCGCCAGGCGCTCGCACAGGTACGCATCCACCGTGCCCAGCCGCAGCGAGCCCTGCGCGCGAGCCCTGGCCACGCCCGCGTCGTGCTCGAGCAGCCACGCCAGCTTCCCGGCCGAGAAGTAGGGGTCCAGCGGCAGGCCCGAGCGCTCGATCGCGCCGGGGTCGATCGTCTCGAGCAGCGCGCTCTGGCGCTTGTCCTGCCACACGATCACCGGCGTGAGCGCCCGCCCGCCGACCTCCCACGCCAGCACCGACTCGCCCTGGTGGTCGATCCCCGCGGCGATCACCTCCCGCTCGCCGGCCTGCTCGAGTACCTCGGCCACGGCGTCCTCCACGGCAGCCAGGATCAGGCCGGGATCCTGCTCCACGCGATCGGCGCCGGGGTGGCTGACCGGGACCGTCCTGCGGGCCTCCGCCACCGCACGCAGGTCGGTGTCGAACAGCGCCGCCTTGACCGCGGTGGTCCCCTCGTCGATGCCGAGCAGCAGCCCGGAGCTCACGGCTGCGCCTGCAGCGGATCCGCTGAGCCGCGATGGTGCGCTGCCGCGCGCTCCCACCAGGCGCTCGGTGCGGCCGGTGGCCCGGGCGCCTTCAGCGGTTGCGGCTGCGCGGGCGCCACGATGCCGGCCTCCGCGAGCATGCCCGCCACGTGCTCGCCGATGCCCAGCGAGGCTGAGAGGCCCGTCGAGCGGATGGCGGCCACGTGGATCATGCGCGGCGTCGCGCGCGAGCGCTCGATCACGTAGTTGGCGTCCCTTCCCGCCGGGCGCAGGCCAGCGTATGCACCGGCCGGCTCGGCGCCTGCGAGGGCGGGATACATCAGCCTGGCCTTGGGCAGGATCGCCTCAGAGGCATCTCCCTCCACCGACCAGTCGCGCTTGTCCTCGCGCTCGCGTGCGGTCGGCCCCGCGATCACGTGGCCGTCGAGCGTGGGGAACACCAGCACGCCCTTGCCGAGCGCGGAGGGCACGGGCAGCAGGATCTCCCGTAGGCGGGTGCCCTGCGGTTGTGCGAACACGAGGAACTCCCCCTTGCGCGGGTACACGCCCACGAGCTCATCGCCCGCCATCGCAGCCACCTCGTCGGCGAACAGGCCCGCGCAGTTCACCGCGGTGCCCGCCAGCAGCCGCTCGCCACCACCGAGCGCGAGCTCGACGCCGTCGGCACGGCCCTCGATCCCCTCCACGCGCGCACCCAGCAGCACCTGCGCCCCGCCGGCCTGCGCCGCCCCCGCTAGCGCCTGCACAAACGCCACCGGATCGGTGACGGACTCTCCCGGCACGGTCAGGCAGCCGTCGCCCGCGAGGTGCGCCTCCACGCCGTTTACGCGCGCGTTCGCGGCCAGCTTTTCCACTGCCACGCGCTCCGCCGCGTCCTGCGGCTGCATGCGCGCGCCGCAGCGCCACACCTCCACCCCCAGCTCCTCCAGCAGCTCCTCGCGGAGGCTCGCCGCGCGCAGGATCAGCCGCGTCTCGAGCTCGCCCGGCGCAGAGTCGAAGCCCGTGTGCAGGATCCCCGAGTTGGCTCCGCTTGCACCCAGCGCAAGGCCCGGCTCCGCCTCCAACAGCACCACGTCCACGCCCCGGCGCGCCAGCGCGTGCGCCACCGCGCAGCCCACAACGCCCCCTCCGATCACCGCCACCGGCCCTGCGGTCACGACCGTTACCCCGCGAACACGTCGCTCATCTACGGCGCAGGCTAGCGTGCGGCCACTACGCTGGCCCGCAGCGATGCAGATCAAGCCGTTCGCCATCGAGCGCTTCTACGAGCGCTGGGAGTTCCGCGCCGAGCTGATGCTCTCAAGCAGCGACTGCGAGTCGCGCCCGCTGTCTGAGCTGCTGGCGCTCGAGCCGGACGCGCAGGAGCGCCTCCTCAACCTGCGCCTGGGCTACACCGAGGTGCCCGGGTCCGACGAGCTGCGATCTGCGGTGGCGGGTCGCTACGAGCGGATCGAGCCTGGCAACGTGCTCGTGCTCGCCGCCGCCGAGGAGGGCATCTTCCTCGCCTACCACGCCCTGGTGGAGCCGGGGGATCACGTGGTGGTGGAGGCGCCGTGCTACGGCTCGGCGGTGGAGGTGGCCCGCAGCACCGGTGCCGATGTGAGCGTGTGGCAGCGCCGCTACGAGGACGGTTGGGCGCACGACCTGGATGAGCTCGAAGGGCTGTTGCGCGCCAACACGCGGATCATCTACATCAACAGCCCCCACAACCCCACCGGCACGCAGATGTCGAGCGCGACATTCGAGCGCGTGGTGGAGCTGGCCGCCGAGCGCTCCGCGGTGCTGCTCAGCGACGAGGTCTACCGGGGCCTCGAGCACGACCCCGCCGCGCGGCTGCCCGGCGCGTGTGACTCCTACGAGCGGGCGCTGTCGCTCGGCACGGTCTCAAAGGCCCACGGCCTGCCGGGACTGAGGCTTGGCTGGCTGGCATGCCGCGACGCGGAGGTGATAGAGCGGATCCGGGAGCTCAAGCTCTACACCACGATCTGCTCGAGTGCGCCGAGCGAGCTGCTCGTGGCGCTCGCGCTGCGCCACGAGGAGCGGATCATCGAGCGCAACCGGAGCCTCGTGCTCGCCAACCTGCCGCTGATAGACGACCTCATCGCCCGCCGCAGCGAGCTCCTTCAATGGGTGCGACCCAGCGCGGGGCCGATCGGCTTCCCGCTGCTGGCCGGCGACTTCGACGTCGAGGCCTGGTGCGAGCAGATCGCCACGGAGGCTGGGGTGCTGCTGTTGCCCGGCGCCGTCTATGAGCAGCCGCGACACGTGCGGCTGGGCTTCGGGCGCGCCAACCTCGCGCAGGCGCTGCAGCGACTCGACGAGCACCTCGGCTGACGCGCCGCGCTCCAAGCCGCTACCGCCGTCGCCGTCGAGGCCGCTACAGCACCTTGGACAGGAACGTCTGCGTGCGCTCGTGGCGCGGGTGCTCGAGCACCTCTGCGGGCGGGCCGCTCTCCACGACCACTCCCCCGTCCATGAACACCACCGTGTCGGCCACCTCGCGCGCGAAGCCCATCTCGTGCGTGACCACGATCATCGTCATGCCCTCGCCCGCGAGCTGCTTCATCGCGGCCAGCACGTCGCCCACGAGCTCCGGGTCAAGCGCCGAGGTCGGCTCGTCGAACAGCATCAGCTTCGGCTCCATCGCCAGCGCTCGCGCGATCGCCACCCGCTGCTGCTGCCCGCCGGACAGCTGCGCGGGGTAGGCCTCCAGCTTGTCCAGCAGCCCGACGCGCTCGAGCAGCTCGCGCGCGCGCTCCTCGGCATGTGCGCGGGAGGCCTTCTTCACGCGGATCGGCGCGCAGGTGAGGTTCTCCAGCGCGGTCATGTTGGGGAACAGGTTGAAGTGCTGGAAGACCATGCCGATCTCCGCGCGCTTGCGCGCCACCTCCGACTCGCGCAGCTCGTGCAGCTTGCTGCCCACCTGCCGGTAGCCGACGAGCTCACCGTCCACCGACAGGCGCCCGGCGTCGATCTTCTCGAGGTGGTTGATGCAGCGCAGGAACGTGGACTTGCCCGACCCCGAGGGGCCCAGCAGGCACATCACCTCGCCGGGCGTGACCTGCAGGGAGATGCCCTTGAGCACCTCCTGGTGGCCGAAGCGCTTGCGCACGCCTTCCGCGTTGACCATCGGCTCGGCCATCAGAAGCCGTGGCGGATGTCGAGCAGGCCCATGCGGGCGCGCTGAAGCGGCGTGAGCGCCTGCTGACGCGAGGAGCCGCGACCGTAGTGGCGCTCGAGGTAGAACTGGCCGACGTAGAGGATGCTCGTGTAGACGACATACCAGATGCTCGCCACGATCAGCAACTGGATCGTCTTGAAGTTCACCGAGTAGATGTTCTGCGCCGCGTACAGGACCTCACCCACCGCGATCACGCTCGCCAACGAGGAGGTCTTCAGCATCGAGATCGTCTCGTTGCCGGTCGGCGGGATGATCACACGCATCGCCTGCGGCAGCACGATCAGGCGCATCGTCTACAGCCGGGTCATCCCCAGCGAGCGCGCCGCGTCGCCCTGACCCTCGGGCACCGAGATGATGCCCGCTCGCACGATCTCTGCCATGTAGGCGCCCTCGTTGAGCCCCAGCCCGAGGATCGCCGCGGTGAACGGCGTGATCAGAGAGTTTGCGTCAGCGTGCACAAACGCCGGGCCGAAGGGAATACCGAGCGCGATCTTCGGGTACAGCGCGGCGATGTTGTACCAGAACAGCAACTGCACCAGGACGGGCGTGCCGCGGAAGAACCACACGTACAGCCAGCTCCCACCCGACACCAGCGGGTTGGGCGAGAGGCGCATGATCGCGATCACCACGCCGAGCACGATCCCGACGGCCATCGCGATCACCGTCAGCTCGATCGTCACGCGCACCCCTTCGAGGATGCGTTCGTCGAACAGGTAGTTGCCGACCACGCTCCATTCGAAGCGCGGGTTGCTCGCCACCGAGCGGACGAGCGCGGCCGCTACGACGAGGACGAGCGCAGCTGCTATCCAGCGCCCGCGCCGGCGCACCGGGACGGCCCGGATGTCCTCGGGCCGTCCCACATCACCGGTGACCTCGTCGGAGGGCACCGTCCCTAGCTCAGCTGGTCGCGCCGTTGATCTTCGGCGTGCTGATGGCCCCCGACTGCAGGCCCCATTTTTCCATGATCTTCGCGTAGGTGCCGTTCGCGATCAGTTCTTTCAGCGCGGCGAGGATCGGCGTGGTCATGCCGCTCGTCTTCGGGATCGCGAGCCCGTAGGGCGCGAAGCCGTAGCTTTCACCGATCAGCTTCAGCTGGCCGTTTGCCTGCTTGATCTGGTAGGCGACCACGGGCGAGTCGGCCATGGCCAGTTCCGCGCGGCCGCTGATGATCGCGAGCGTCACCGGGTTCTGGCCCGGGAAGCTCAGCACCGTCACACTTTTCTTTCCTTCTTTTTTGCAAGTGCCGCTCTGCTTGGTCGATTCTTCGAGCTCGACGGTGCCCTTCTCCACCGCGACGGTCTTGCCGCAGAGGTCGGCGAGCTTGCTCACGCCCGGGTTGGCGGAGCTCTTGGCGTAGAAGGAGATGCCCGCTTTGAAGTAGTCCACGAAGTCAACCGTCTTCTCTCGTTCTTTGGTGTCAGTGAACGAGGACGCGCCGATGTCGTAGCGGCCCGCGGCGAGGCCCGGGATGATCGTTTCGAAGTTGGAGTTGATCAGCTTCACTTTGAGACCCATCAGCGAGCCGAGAGCCTGCATCAGATCCGCGTCCATGCCGATCACGGTGTGGCCGTCGGGAGCGACGAACTCGTTTGGCGCGTACTGCGCTTCGGTCGCCACGTTGAGCGTGCCTTTCGATTTGATGGCGGCGGGCACCTGCGATTCGATCGCCGCGTTGGCGCTCGTGGTGCTCGCCGGCGTCGTCGAGCTCGATGAAGTGTTGTTGTTACTACTGCTACCGCAGCCCGCGAGTGCGAGAACGGTGAGCGCGGGTACGCCGAGGCGGGCGACCAGCTTGCTCATAGGGACCTCCCCCTTTTTGACGGTTGAAGCCGGCCTTGGCCAGAACGTTGGCAGTGCGGGGCCAGAAGACTGGCAAGTATAAGTCGGGCCGTCCCCGAGTGGGTCGCGGGACAGGCCTCAGGAGGCGGCCGAGCTCGCCACGGTATGCGTGCCGGAGGTGAGGATCTCGGCGATGACCTCGGCGCTGCTCGGCCTCCCCATCAGGAAGCCCTGTGCCATCTCACAGCCCATTTCTTCGAGCGTGGTCATCTGGCTCTGGAGCTCGATGCCCTCGGCCACCACGCGCAGGGACAGGGCCTGCCCGACTCCCAGGATCGCCTGCAGCAGCTCGCGGCTGCGACCGCCGTCGGCGAGCGCAGCGACGAAGCTCCTGTCCACCTTGAGCACGTCCACCGGCATCCTGCGCAGGTTCGACAGCGAGGCGTATCCCGTGCCGAAGTCGTCGATCGCCACGCGCAGACCCATCTCCTTGAGCTCGCCCAGGCGCTCCGCGGCGCCGGGTACGTCGCG
>Ga0210403_10000912_pt1 | contig 29191 bp, 29 predicted proteins | sample IncBWC19MmetaG_FD_150863 | JGI IMG/M metagenome (GOLD analysis project Ga0210403, IMG submission 150863) | Forest soil microbial communities from Barre Woods Harvard Forest LTER site, Petersham, Massachusetts, United States - Inc-BW-C-19-M | ecosystem: Environmental > Terrestrial > Soil >...
GCGCGAATGGGCGGGCGAAGTGGAAGATTTATTCGCGGTCAGCTGCCGGTTCCAGTGTTTTACTCCCGTGCTGATCCACGATGACACAGTGGCGACCCATCTCTATTACGTTGCCCGGGAGGCGGTGAACAATGCGATCAAGCACGGTCACGCCCGCCAGATCGTCATTCGGTTGGCCGCCGACCAGCGCCAGGGAGCACTTACAATCCAGGATGACGGAGACGGCATCAGCAGCACAGTTCCCGGGAATAAAGGAATGGGGCTGCACCTGATGAACTACCGGGCCAGGATGGTCGGAGGTTCTCTTGAAGTGCAGCGCGTCCCCACGGGCGGTACGATAGTGACCTGTTTGTTTCCGGTCATGCCCCCGGTCGCGGACGAAGGAGTGAAGTGAAAGATGAACGCGACTTACAAAACGCAGAACCATGCCTCGCAGAATCAGGCCGTCACCAAGAAAAGAATTCTGGTGGTCGATGACCATCCCATCGTGCGCCAAGGGTTGTCGCTGCTCATTAACCGGGAGCAAGATCTCGTGGTCTGCGGCGAAGCTGAAGAAGCGACGGGTGCAATGCACGTACTGGCTTCGGCTCGGCCCGATGTTCTCATCGTGGACATCTCGCTGAATGGCCCGGATGGTCTCGATCTGCTGAAAAACGTCCGCATCACGCACCCCACTCTGCCGGTGTTGATCCTCTCGATGCATGAAGAGTCGATCTACGCGGAACGCGCCCTCCGTGCCGGCGCCAACGGCTACATCATGAAACAGGAGGCCACGGAAAAAGTCCTTGTCGCGTTGCGCCGCATTCTGAGCGGTGAGATTTATGTGAGCGACCACATCGCCAACAAGATGCTCAAACACTACATCACCGGTTCCGGCACTCTGCGAAACTCGTCCATCGCCGATCTCAGCGACCGCGAACTGGAAGTCTTCCGCCTGATCGGAGATGGCCATGGAACCCGGCAAATTGCCGAAGAACTGCATCTCAGCATAAAGACTGTGGAGTCCTACCAGGCTCACATCAAGGAAAAATTATCGCTGCGGAGCGCCCGCGAGCTCATGCAACACGCCATTCAGTGGAATATGACTGAAAAAACCGCGTAGAAGTGTCTAACCTCGCAGTAACCCAGGCTCGCCTCAAATTCGCCGGATTCCCAGGCTTGGCCTCAAATACTCCCTAGTCATCAGGGAATCCCCGATAGAAAAAATAGTAATACTACGAAACCGAAAAAGTGGTGCTCCCGCTTGTAGCTGCCCCCGCGATTGTTGATTCTAGCTCCCACACTTTCTGGTCCGATTTGGGAACCCGATTCGCAAACGCAGAGAACGAGTCATGTCTTGCTCTTCGCGTGCGATTCCTGTTCGTAACGATTTTCAACCTCCGTTCTTAACAAGTTGATCCGGGAAAGGAGAACGCAGTCATGGCAGCGGAAACAATTCCGTACGGTCGGGTTACGCAAAAACCATCGCCTGTCGCCGAGGTACACATACTCTGGATCACCGCCGGTTTGGGCTGTGATGGAGACTCGGTTTCAGTCACCGCAGCTACTCAGCCGAGCATCGAGGACGTTCTGTTGGGAGCAATCCCCGGGCTTCCCAAAGTGCACTTGCACAATCCGGTCCTTGCCTATGAGAACGGGGATGAGTTCCTGAAGTTCTGGTACATGGCCGAGAAGGGCCAGCTGGAGCCTTTCGTGCTTGTGGTCGAAGGCTCGATCCCCAACGAAAAGATAAAGAAGGAAGGATACTGGGCGGCGCTCGGAACCGATGCTAAAACCGGCCAGCCCATCACCACCAACGAGTGGATTGATCGTCTGGCACCGAAAGCCCTCGCCGTGGTTGCGTGCGGAACCTGCGCCACCTACGGCGGGATTCACGCCATGGAAGGCAATCCCACGGGCGCTATGGGTTTGGCTGATTATCTGGGCTGGGACTGGAAGTCCAAGGCCGGCCTGCCCATCGTCAATGTTCCCGGATGCCCGGTGCAACCTGACAACTTCATGGAAACCGTACTCTACCTGCTCTACCAGGTGGCTGGATTGGCGCCCACAATTCCGCTCGACGACCAACTACGGCCCACTTGGTTGTTTGGCAAGACGGTCCACGAGGGCTGTGATCGAGCCGGTTACTACGAGCAGGGCGATTTCGCCGAAGTGTACGGATCCCCAAAGTGCATTGTGAAGTTGGGATGCTGGGGGCCGGTCGTGAACTGTAACGTTCCCAAACGCGGTTGGATGGCTGGAATCGGCGGCTGCCCCAACGTGGGCGGCATCTGCATCGGCTGCACCATGCCCGGATTCCCCGACAAGTTCATGCCCTTCATGGATGAACCGCCGGGGGCAAAGGTTTCTAGCGCAGCTGTCGGCGCCTATGGTCGCGCGATTCGTGCCCTTCGCTCGATGACTCAGGCCACCGTTAACAAAGAACCCAAGTGGCGCCATCCTCGCGCTGAACTGACCACCGGATACCATCCACGAACTTACTGACAAGGCATAAGGAGCGATCGAATGAGCACCATTACCGCACCGACAAAAGATGTTTCCGGCAAAAAAGGGAATCTGGTGGAAATGAACTGGGACCCGATCACTCGCATCGTGGGCAGCCTGGGCATTTTTACCAAGATCGACTTTGAAAAGCGCCATGTGGTCGAGTGCCACAGCACGTCGTCCATCTTTCGCGGGTACAGCATCTTCATGAAGGGCAAGGACCCGCGCGACGCTCACTTCATCACCAGCCGCATTTGCGGAATTTGCGGCGACAACCACGCTACCTGCGCCACCTACGCGCAGAACATGGCGTTCGGTGTAAAGCCGCCTCCGATTGCCGAATGGATCGTAAATCTCGGCGAAGCTGCCGAGTACATGTTCGATCACAACATCTTTCAGGACAATCTGGTCGGCGTTGACTTCTGTGAGCAGATGGTCAAGGAGACCAATCCCAAGGTCTGGGCGAAAGCTCAATCGACGCCGGCTCCGCACTCCAATCTGCATGGATTCCGTACCATCGCCGATATCATGACCGCGCTCAATCCGTTCACCGGAGCCTTCTATCGCGAAGCCCTGGTGATGAGCCGTATGACGCGGGAAATGTTCTGCCTGATGGAGGGTCGCCACGTTCATCCTTCCACTCTGTATCCCGGCGGCGTCGGGACCGTGCCCACCATCCAGCTCTTTACCGACTACCTGGTTCGCTTGATGAAGTATGTCGAATTCATGAAGAAGGTCGTTCCTCTGCACGACGATCTGTTCGACTTTTTCTACGAGGCACTGCCCGGCTATGAAGAGGTTGGCCGCCGTCGTGTGTTGCTGGCGTGCTGGGGATCATTCAACGATCCTGATGTCTGCGATTACACCTACAAGAATATGACGAACTGGGGCCGCTCGATGTTCGTTACTCCGGGCATCGTGGTCGACGGCAAACTGGTGACCACGGATCTGGTGGACATCAATCTGAACATCCGCATTCTGCTGGGCAGTTCCTATTACGACGAGTGGAAAAATTCGCCAGTCTTCGTCAAAACTGACCCGCTGGGGAATCCAGTGGACAAAAACCATCCCTGGAACCAGACAACGATTCCCCGTCCGCAGAAACGTGATTTCGGCGGCAAGTACACATGGGTGATGTCGCCGCGCTGGTTTGACAAGCGGACGGGCGATCACCTGGCGATGGATACCGGAGGCGGTCCGATCGCTCGTCTGTGGGCGACGGCGCTGGCCGGCTTGGTAGATATTGGATATATCAAGTCCACCGGCAGCAGCGTAAAAATGTACCTGCCCAAGACCACCTCGCTGCCTGAGGTCGAGTTCGAGTGGAAGATCCCCAAGTGGAGCAACGCGATCGAACGCGACCGGGCGCGGACCTACTTCCAGGTCTATGCCGCCTGCGCCGCCCTGCACTTCATGGAAAAGGCGCTGGCGGAACTGCACGCCGGACATACCAAAACCTGGACGGAGTTCAAGGTGCCTGAGGAAGCCATCGGCTGCGGCTTCCACGAAGCTGTTCGGGGCGTGCTCTCGCACCACGTGGTGATCAAAGATGGCAAGATCGCCAACTACCATCCATATCCTCCGACGCCCTGGAATGCTAATCCGCGCGACATTTACGGCACTCCGGGTCCATACGAGGACGCGGTGCAGAACACTCCGATCTTTGAGGAAAACGGTCCGGACAAGTTCAAGGGAATTGATATCATGCGCGCGGTGCGGAGTTTCGATCCTTGTTTGCCGTGCGGCGTGCATATGTATCTGGGGAACGGCAAGGTGCTGGAGACGCATCACTCCCCCATGTTTGGTCTCCAAACCTAAACCTGTCCCACGGGTACGAAGGAGTGAGGGTGATAGTTGTCAGGAATCGCCCGGTACGGATCGCTAGGTACGGTCTGTTTCTCTTAGCGACGCACTTGGCGTCTCAAAACTGCGCTCTCACTCCTAATTTTGTTTAGTGCCTGACTGGCATTGTTTCGAAGCGAACGTTTGAACAGGAGCATTGTGGCGGACGGCAGGGATTTTCGGGAAGACATGCAACGGATCGCCGGGCTGGTTCAGGAAATGGAATCGATCGCCGACCCCGCGGTTCGCGCGGCCGCCAAGGGCCTGGTGCAGTCGCTGATGGACTTGCACGGCGCGGCCCTGGAGAAAGCGCTCGACATCGTCGCCGAGGCCGGCGAACCGGGCATGGACATCATTAACCGGCTGGGCCGAGATTCGCTGGTGAGCAGCGTTCTAATTCTTTACGGCCTTCATCCCGAAGATCTCGAAAGCCGCGTGGTGAAAGCCGTGGACCGGGTGCGGCCGCAATTGCGGAAACAGGGCTGCGAAGTTGAACTGCTCGGGGTGAACGATGGTGCCATCAGGCTGCGTGTGGAAACCGGTTCGCACACCTGTGGGTCAACCGCCAAAACCGTGCAGGCTACTTTGGAGGGAGCGCTGTACGATGCGGCGCCGGATTTGACCTCCCTGGCAATTGAGGGTTTTGAAGAGAAGCCGACTTCCGGATTTGTGGCCTTGAACAAGTTGATGGGCGGCACTGCTCGATCACCTGTAGCGGTGGGACCGCAAGGGGCCGATTAAAGGGACGCAGAAGATCTCGGGGATGTTCATGAGTTCAGGACAATTTTCGGAATCATCCGACGGCTTTGGGATGCTGCGTCAGTTTGCGCGCCGCGAGCGGCCGCTCGAACGTTGTGAGTTGTGCAGCGCGGGCATTCGGCCCGATCATCCGCACCTGATTGAAATGGCTCAGCGAAAGCTCCTGTGCACCTGCGAGGCCTGCGCGATTCTGTTTAGCGGTCAGGGAGTGAAATTCAAGCGCGTGCCGCGGCGGGTCCATTCCATTCCAGGCTTCAATCTCAGCGACGCCGAGTGGAATGGCTTGATGGTCCCCATCAACATGGCCTTCTTCTTCAAAAGCAGCTTTGAGAACCGGGTCATTGCACTTTATCCGAGCCCCGCTGGTGCGACAGAATCGCTACTGGCGCTGGAATCCTGGGAGGACATTGTGGCGCGCAACCCGATTCTGAACGAAATGGAATCCGATGTCGAAGGGCTGCTGGTCAATCGGGTGGGCCATTCCCGTGGATATTCCGCGGCCGAATATTACCTGCTACCCATTGATGAATGTTACAAGCTGGTGGGCTTGATTCGCATGCATTGGAAAGGTCTTTCCGGTGGCACGGAAGTTTGGCACGAACTAGCCGCGTATTTCGCGAGTTTGAAAGCGCGATCAGTTGACGTCCCCGTCGAGGTCGAAGAGGGATCCGGACTGGAGAAGCAATCGCATGCCTGATCTGAGCTTTCAAGTCGAGGGAGCCGAAGTTGTCGCCAATGCGGCGGCGCCTCTTCTGGCCTTCAAACTTCGTTTAACCGACGCTAACCCGGAACAGACGATTCACACAGTCGCGCTGCGCTGCCAGATCCAGTTCGATGTTACCCGCCGAAAATACACGCCCCAGGATCAGGGGCGGTTGCTCGATCTGTTTGGCGAGCCCAGCCGCTGGGGCCAAACCTTGCGAAACCTTCTGTGGACCCACGCCAATCTCGTCGTACCTTCGTTCACGGGCACGACTTTGATTGATGTTCCCGTGCCCTGCACATTTGATTTCAATGTGGCTGCCACGAAATATTTCGACGGCCTGGCGAACGGAGAGGTTCCGGTTTGCCTGCAGTTCAGCGGCACGGTTTTCTACGAGAGTGCCGAAGGCGGATTGCAGGTTGCGCCCATTTCCTGGGACAAGGAAGCGCGCTTCAAGTTCCCGGTGAAAATCTGGCGCGACATGATGGAGTCCTACTATCCCAACACCGCCTGGCTATGCCTGCGCAAAGATGCCTTCGACGGTTTGTATCAATACAAAATCCGGCGCGGCATTCCCACATGGGAAGAAGTGCTGGAGAGCCTTATTCCGGTTGAAGAGACGGTGATCTGATGAATCTTGCGAGGGTGGATAAAATCGCGAAGGCGGTATTGTACGAGGGCTACATGCTCTATCCTTACCGCCCGTCGTCGGTGAAGAATCAGCAGCGCTGGAATTTCGGCGTGCTCTGCCCCCACTCGTACAGCCACGCGCAGAACGGCAGCGAGGCTTGGAACATGCAGACCGAATGCCTGGTCGAAGGCAATTCGCTGACCGGGCTTGAAGTTCGCGTGCGCTTTCTTCAACTGGTGTCGCGTTCGGTCGGCGAGCTGCTGACACCTGTGGGCGAATTGCTCCCCGGAAAAATACCGGAGTTCCGGCTGGTGGAAAAAGTTGCGGTGAACGGTTGCGTCTACCAGCCCTGGCAAGAGGCGGTCGAGCGCGAAGTAGCCTTGCCCATATGCAATATCGAAGCGCTCATTCATGCGCCGTTGCCAGAGTCGTTCACATTTCCTGCGAGCGAGGAAGTTGAGCATCTGCGGGACGGAGGAGGTCCGATCACCGGAGTTGTTATCCGCGAGCAACGCAGGCTGCAAGGAATGCTGGAGATCAGCAGCGAGCGGGTGGGCGATGGCTTGTTCAAAGTCAGAGTGAACGTTGGCAACCGGACGCCTTTTGCCCGTGCCCAGCACGCCAGCCGTGGGAACGCATTATTAAGCTCTCTAGTCTCGGCTCATACCATCCTCGGCGTGCGAAATGGCAAGTTTGTCTCACTGCTCGCGCCCCCTGAACAAATGAGCGAGTTGGCCGCGGGTTGCAAGAACGTGGGAACTTGGCCTGTCCTCGTCGGTGAAGAAGGACAATGCGACACCCTACTCTCTTCTCCGATCATCCTCTATGACTACCCGGAGATTGCTCCGGAGAGTGCTGGAGACCTGTTTGACGGGACCGAGATTGACGAGATTCTCTCGCTGCGCATAATGACGTTGACCGACGAAGAGAAGCGCGAGATGAGCCAGTCGGATGAGCGCGCCCGCCAAATGCTGGAGCGCACCGAGACCATGCCGGTCGAACAGTTCATGAAGCTGCATGGAGTGCTGCGTGGACTGCGTCCGCTAAGGGAGGAGTCCCAATGAACGAATGGGAATGGCAACTCCTCGAAGAAAAGGCCGCCCTCGATCATCTGCAGATTTCGGGAATCGAGGTGCGGACAGGAAGCCGCGTGCGCCTGCGTCCCCGCAAGCGGGGCGATGTGATGGATATCGCGTTAGCGGGGCAGATTGCAACCATCGAATGCATCGAACAAGACTACGAGGGCAAGAGCCACGTCTGCGTAGTTCTTGATGAAGATCCGGGAAGAGACATGGGCTTGCTTCGCCAACCTGGTCATCGCTTCTTCTTCGACGCGGAAGAAATCGAGCCGCTCTCGCCTGACGAAATTCTCCCAAGCACGGCAACGCAGAAACCGACCATCCTGGTAGCCGGCATCGGCAACATCTTTCTCGGGGATGACGCGTTTGGCGTGGAAGTGGTTCGCCGCCTGGCTGGCTTGCAGCTGCCGGAAAGCGTGCGGGTGGCGGATTTTGGCATTCGAGGCTTCGATCTCGCTTACGCTCTGCAGGACGGGTACGAAACCACGATCCTGGTGGACGCTTGTCCGCACGGCGAGGTTCCGGGCACTCTCTACGTCATCGAACCTGATCTGAAGGCGTTGGACGATCCGCAGGCCGTGGTTGAAGCTCACGCCATGAATCCCATGAACGTGCTGTGCATGGCGCGGGCGATGAATATCGAAGTTAAGAACGTGCTGCTGCTCGGCTGCGAGCCGGAAACCCTCGGAGGCGAAGAGGGTCAGATGGGACTGAGCGCAGCGGTCGAGGCAGCCGTGGACCACGCGGTCAAGCTGGCCGAAGCGATCATCAACAGAATTCTCAACCGGGATCGGTCCGATTCCGATCTTTTTCGTTCTAACCTTGGTTCGGAGCTATAAATATCTGCACAAAAGGAGATTGCCGTGGCAATGGAAAATGGTGACGGGGGCTTCAACGACAAGGACACGCTGTTCATGCTGAGCGGAGTGGCTTTGGTAGTTTTCGGCGCGGGCCTGATTCTTTCAAATCCGATCGCGCGGCGCTATCTCGGCCAGTTCGGGGTCGGAAATCTAGCTCAGGCCGCCTTGCCGGACCTGGACCGGTATTTGAAATTGCGGTCGATGTGAGTACGGGTGACGACGTGAAATGACCTGCAGGGCCCGCAACCGGGTCAGGGGGGAAATCAGTTTGTCTACAGCGGGGATGCCGCAAACGATCAAGGTTCGATATTTAATCGACCCCAAGGGGAGCACGCTCAAGGTCCGGGCGTTTGCCACTGGTATGCTTTCGGCGTTTGGCCATAACCCGACGATTGCAATTCCGGACTTCCAGGGCGAGATTCAGTTCGGCTCCGATACTTTGGAGGATGCGTCTCTGCGGATCGTGATTCAGGCGCGATCGCTGGTGGTGACCGACGACATTAGCGCCAAGGACCGCGAGGAAATCGAACGCAGAATGCACGAAGAGGTTCTCGAGGCTGACGGCTTTCCCGAAATCATTTACGAGTGTCCTCGAGTCTCCTCGGTCCAGCAGCCGGGCGAGGGTTTATATTCCGTCTCGTTGAATGGGGAATTGGCCTTGCACGGGATCACGCGCAGCCAGCCGGTTGCTGCCCGAGTGACGCTCAAAGGTGATAGGTTGCGCGCCACTGGAGAGTGCTCCATCTGCCAGAGCGGTTACGGGATTCGCCCGGTTTCCGCCGCCGGGGGGACCGTGAAGCTCAAAGATGAACTCAAGCTGTCATTTGACATTTCCGCGCGCAAGCCGGCGTGAATGTTGGGCGGGCACGGGATTTTCGAAGATGGATCAGGATGAAACGAATCATGATGTCGCGGGAGGATGTCGCATGTGTCTAGCCATACCAGGGAAGATTGTTCATATCTCTTCCGACAACCACGATTCGGCGCTTGTGGATGTAGTCGGCGTACGGCGCAAGATCGATCTGGGCCTGCTGCAGGACGACAAGCCGGCGCCGGGCGACTGGGTGCTCATTCATGTCGGCTTTGCCATGAGCAAGATCAGCGAGCAGGATGCCGCCGACCAAATGAACACTCTTCGGATGCTGGGAGAGATCGATGGAGCTATGCAGGAAATCCAGGGATATGGTTTGGAGGACGTGAATTGATGCCCGCCCGCGTCCAGCCCGCAAGGCAGGGATGATATGAGATTCGTCGATGAGTTTCGCGAACCCGAACTGATTTCGAAGGCGGCAGAAGAAATCCGTCGCCTCGCCGGTACGGAACGCCACTACCGAATGATGGAAGTCTGCGGCGGACATACTCATGCCATCTACCGCTTCGGCCTGAAAGACATACTTCCGGAAAACATCGAGTTGATCCACGGCCCGGGCTGCCCAGTCTGTGTGCTTCCCATGGGAAGAATCGACGATGGTCTTTCCATCGCGCAGCAGTCGGATGTTGTCTTCGCCGCTTTCGGCGACATGATGCGCGTCCCCGGAACTCAAGGCAGCCCGCTTGAGCACAAGGCTCGCGGTATGGACGTTCGGATCGTATATTCACCGTCCGACGCGCTGAAGCTGGCCCGGCTGAATCCCGACAAGCACGTCATGTTCTTTGCCATCGGATTTGAAACCACCGCGCCTTCCACCGCGCTTACGATGATGCGCGCCAAAGCCGAAGGCATTCGGAACTTCTCGGTTTTCTGCAATCACGTCACCATCATTCCAGCGATTCGTGCCATCCTCGACTCTCCCGACATGCGACTGGATGCCTTCATCGGTCCCGGCCACGTTTCCACCGTCATCGGTTGCCGCCCTTACGAGTGGATCGCACAGAACGAACGCAAGCCTATCGTGGTCTCGGGCTTCGAGCCGCTGGACATGCTGCAATCCATCGTCATGCTCCTGCGTCAATTGAAGGCGGGCGAGGCGAGAGTTGAAAATCAATATAAGCGCGTTGTTCCCTGGGAAGGCAACCGAGCCGCACTTCGTGCCTTGGCCGAGGTCTTCCAATTGCGTCCTTATTTTGAATGGCGCGGTCTAGGTTTCATTTCGCAGTCGGCACTCCGCATCAACGACAAGTACGCCGAATGGGATGCAGAACAACGCTTCGCGGTTCCAGGCATTCGCGTGACCGATCCCAAAGCTGCGCAATGCGGAGAAGTGCTGAAGGGCGTGCTGAAACCGCATCAGTGTAAACTTTTTGGTCGCGAGTGCACGCCGGAGCATCCGATCGGCGCACTCATGGTGTCATCGGAAGGATCATGCGCCGCCTATCACAACTACGAACACCGCAAGGCAGCAATGGTAAGTCTGAACTCGGTCGCGTGAGCGCTCCGGCCGCCGTGCTTGCCGAATCCGCACCCGTGCGGTTCCGCGATCCTCAGATCGAGATGGCGCATGGCGCCGGAGGAAAAGCCAGCCGCAAGCTTGTCGAAGGCCTTTTTGCTCCCCTACTTTTTGGCGCGGCGCCCGGACCACTCGCAGACGCCGCGCACGTCGACATCAACGGCACGACCGTTGCGATGACCACCGACAGTTTTGTGGTTAAGCCGCTGAGTTTCCCGGGCGGCTCGATTGGTGAACTTGCGGTGAACGGCACGGTGAACGACCTCGCGGTTTCGTGCGCCAGGGCGGAAGCCCTGGTGGTCACTTATGTGCTCGAAGCGGGGCTGTCGACGCAGGTTCTCGAAGCTGAAGTCCGAGCTATGGCGAAAGCTGCGCGGGATGCGGGTGTCCGGATCGCTGCCGGCGACACCAAGGTCGTCGAACACGGCAAAGCCGACCAGATGTATGTCACTACGACCGGCATCGGCCGCCTACTTCCTGGAGTCAGCATCGACCCGTGCTCGGTGCGTGTCGGCGACAAAATTCTAATTTCCGGCCCCATCGGCGATCACGGCATCACCATCTTGCTGGCGCGTGGCGAGCTTGATTTCGAAGCCGACCTTCGCTCCGATACTCGCTCCGTGCTTTCCCTCGTCGAAACCCTCATTCACGCCGCTGGGCCCGGCATCCGCTGGATGCGCGATCCGACTCGTGGCGGCGCCGCCACATCTCTAAACGAACTGGCGCGCGACTGCGGGCTGGGGATGGTTCTTTTTGAAGATCAGATTCCGGTGCGCGATTCCGTGCGCGGCGCGTGTGAGTTGCTTGGACTCGATCCGCTGCACATTGCGAATGAGGGGCAGTTTCTGGCGGTTGTCTCCCCGGAGTACGCCGACGCTGCGATCAACGCACTGAGCCTGGCGCCGGGCGGAAGCGAAGCGCAGGTGATCGGTGAAGTTCGCGAACAACCCGCCGGGACGGTACTCGTGACCACCCTTTACGGCGGCAGCAGAATCGTAGATATGCTGGTCGGCGATCCATTGCCGCGAATTTGCTAATACAGAGGCTATGCCAACGGCATTTAAACTCGCGACGCAAGTCGAAGAGCGCCTGCTTGAGCGCAACCAATTGTTCGAGCGCTTCTTCTTGCGCGAAGCGCCTCGCCTGGCGGAAGCGTGCCGCGAAATGTCGGAACGCTTTCTGCGCGGAGGGCGATTGCTCGCCTTCGGGCGCGGACCCTATGCTACCGATGCCCAGCATGTATCGGTGGAGTTTGTTCACCCGGTCATCGTGGGCAAGCGCGCATTGCCCGCGCTGGATCTGTCGGTTCTGTTTCGACCGTGGCTCGAAGCAATTCTTCGTCCTGAGGACATCGTCATGGGATTCGGTCCTCCGGAAGGCGATCCCGAAGTCTGGGCCACGTTGCAGCGGGCGCACGGTAAAGATGCGATGACCTTCGCTCTTCCCGGCGTCGAAGGCTCCTATGCCGTGGACGCAGCGACCGAAGATCCCTTCCTGCATCAGGAAATGATCGAGATCCTTTATCACGCGCTGTGGGAGACGGTGCACGTCTTTTTCGAACACCGCGAACTCGGCTATGAGGTGGGAGACTCGGGATTTCTCTATCCATTTCTAGGAACGGAAAAGCAAGGCACCGTCGGCCTGGTGGCGGAGGTCGCATCTTCCATCCTGATGAAGGTCCACGATGACGCCAGGCTCCGCGCGCAAGTGGCGCGAGAAGAAGCCGAACAAATCGGTAACACCACACTGGCGATCCACGAACGACTCCTACGCTCGGGCAAGCTCATTCTCTTCGGCAATGGCGGGTCTGCGACCGATGCGAACGATTTCGCCATCGATTGCGTGCTGCCGCCCGCTGGCTATCAGTCTGTCCCCGCAGTATCACTTTCCCTGGAGCCTGCAAATATCACTGCCGTTGCCAACGACATTGGCACAGACGCAATTTTCCTTCGCCAGTTGATCGCGCAAGCACGCCCGGAAGACATTGCGATCGGCATTTCCACCAGCGGCGGATCTCGGAACATCATCATGGCTCTCGAAGAAGCGCGGAAGCGAAATATGTTGACAGTGGCGCTGTTGGGCTATGACGGGGGCGAGATCAAACGTAAGCGCCTGGCTGACTTTCCCGTGGTGGTGAACTGCGACTATATCCCTCGCATTCAGGAAGTGCAGGCTTCGATCTACCATGTCATCCGCGAATCATTGGAGACGTTGAACCAGGAGGGGGTGAGCCGTGGCCAAGCTTGAACTCTATGGAACTTCTCGCTGTCCCCACACCGGCGAAATGCGCGAGTGGCTCGAGTGGAAGCGCAGTGAGTTTGTGGAGTACGACGTGGAGGCCGATCCCGTAGCGCGCGGACGCATGCGCGAGATTGCGCGTGGACAGCGCACCGTGCCCATCCTGGTCGAGGACGGCAAGATTGTCCAGGTGGGGTGGCGAGGTCACGGCTGCATCGTCGACCAGTAGACGACAGTAGGTACGGTAAACGGCAAAATGGCCAGCGCTTGTTCCATCCGAGTTCGGGGTGTAGTGCAGGGTGTGGGATTCCGCCCTTTTGTATATCGCCTGGCCTGCGCCAACACGCTGAACGGATGGGTGCTGAACGCCGAAGAAGGAGTTGAAATTCATCTTGAAGGCGCTGAGACCGGGCTGGAAGCTTTTGTTCGAGACTTGAAAGCGCAGCCGCCCCCCGCAGCCAGCATCGCAGAAATCGATGTACGGCCTGCGGAGGCAACCGGCTTGCACGAATTCACTATCCGGTCGAGCCAGCACCGGGAACGGCCCACGGTGCGCGTTTCGCCGGACCTGCCGGTTTGTGATGAATGTTTAAAGGAACTCTTCGACCCGGCCGATCCGCGTTATTGGTATCCGTACATCAATTGCACCAATTGCGGACCGCGCTACACCGTCGTGGTGGCTCTGCCTTACGACCGGCTGAACACCACCATGAACGATTGGCTGCTCGATGACTACTGCTCCGCGGAATATGCGGACCCGGGCAACCGTCGTTTTCACGCGCAGCCCGTAGCCTGTCCCGCTTGCGGTCCAAGCTACTATCTTCATCCGCATCCCCACTCCACCGCCGGTGGAAGCCAAGGCAGCATTCGCCGGGCGGCCGAGATGCTTCGTGCCGGCGGGATTCTCGCGGTGAAAGGGCTCGGCGGATACCACCTGGCATGTGACGCCCGGAATCCCGCTGCTGTCGCGGCTTTGCGGGATCGCAAGTACCGGAAAGAAAAGCCATTTGCTCTGATGGTGCGGGATGTCGAGATGGCCCACACTCTGGTCGAGCTTTCCTCTGAAGCGGAAGCGCTGCTCACTTCGGCCGCCCGTCCCATCGTGCTCGGGCCGGCAAGAGTGGAACTAAACGGGGTTGCTCCTCAGAATATCGAACTCGGCGTAATGTTACCGTACACTCCGCTGCACCACTTGCTGTTCGCTGCCGGCGCTCCGGAAGTCCTGGTCATGACCAGCGCGAATCGGTCGAGTGAGCCGATCGCTTACGAGGACGAAAACGCATTGCAGCGTCTGGCAGGAATCGCGGACTCATTTCTGATTGGGCAGCGGCCGATCGCGCGCCGGGTGGACGACTCCGTGGCGCGAGCCGGGGCTTTCGGCCCGGTAGTCCTGCGCCGCTCCCGTGGTTACGCTCCGGGCGCGGTTGCATCGCTTCCTGCCGAGGGCCCTGTCCTCGCGCTGGGTGCCGACTTGAAAAATACGATCACGCTGGTGGTGGATGGCCAAGCCTTTGTGAGCCAGCACATTGGGGACTTGGATCATTACCAGTCGCTCCGCGCATTTCACGAGACCATCGAGGACATGGTCTCGATGTACAGGGTTCCCTGGAACGAACAGCTACTGGTGCACGATCTCCATCCACAATATCTCTCAACGGCCCACGCAGCAACCCTCGGAGTTCCGCGAAGCCGCGCGGTGCAGCACCACCGCGCGCACGTGGCATCTGTGCTTGCTGAGCGGGGAGAGTGGACGAAGCGAGTTATAGGTGTAAGCTTCGACGGCACCGGATACGGAGACGACGGATCGATCTGGGGCGGCGAGATCTTCGTTGGCAGCGTCCAAAAAGGTTTCGAGCGCGTGGCTCATTTGCGCCGCGCAGCCCTTGCGGGCGGCGACGCTGCCGCGCACTACCCAGTCCAGGCGGCGGCTGGATTTCTGGCGCAAGTGGATGGTTTGCCAGACGCGCTTGCCGAGCCCTTCGCTTTTCCTGAACGCTACCGGAACGCGATGGAGTTGGTACGGAAAGATGTACGAACGTTTGCCACGACCTCGGTGGGGCGTCTGTTCGACGCCGCTGCATCGCTGCTCGGGTTTACTCGTGAGGTCACTTTTGAAGGACAGGCCGCGATGTGGCTCGAGCAACTCGCGCGCAGCGCACCCTTGACCGAGCCCTATCCCTTTCCCTTCATCGGCAGGGAACTCGACTTTCGACCGCTGCTACGGGCCGTGGCGCTAGACCGGGTTCGTGGGCGGGACATTAGGGAAATCGCGCGATCCTTCCAGCTGGGAATTGCTGAGGGTCTAAGCAATGCCTTGAACGTCATCTCTCGCAGTCACGGATTGGATATTGTTGTTCTCTCCGGGGGAGTCTTTCAGAACGAGTTGTTGCTGGAAGACTTGAAGTCGATGCTGACCGAAGGAGAAGGATCGCTGCAAGTCTGGACGAATCATGCAGTCCCGCCCAACGACGGAGGCATTAGCCTGGGCCAGGCAGCATTGGCAGCGCTCGGTCAGTTCGATACCATTCAGCAGCCCGGCGAACACTTGAACGAACACCGCAGCGAGTCGAGCTATGCATGAGCTTTCCATTGCGATGAGTATCGTCGAACTGGCCGAGGAGGAGGCAAAGCGCCGCCGTGTTCAGATTCATGCTGTGCACTTAAAGCTTGGAACCCTTTCCGGCGTGGTGAAAGACGCACTCCTCTCGTGTTACGAAATGGCCTCCGAGAATACTCCACTGCAAGGTTCTCGCCTGGTGGTTGAAGACGTTCCTGTGGTGATTTTTTGTCCCACTTGCCGGGGACAACGCCCTCTCAGCTCGGTGCAGTTGTTTTGTTGTCCGGAATGCGGAACCCCATGCTCTGAGATCGTGCAGGGCAGGGAACTCGAAGTGGTTGCATTGGAGATACAGGAATGCGCCCCGAACCCCGTTTAATTGAAGTCCGAAAGAATGTGCTGAAGCAGAACGACGTAGTGGCCCGATCCCTTCGCGACCGCTTTCGCGGCGCCGGAGTCTTCGTCGTGAGTCTTGTCTCCAGCCCCGGCTCTGGGAAGACTGCGTTCCTCGAAAAGACGCTCACTCTTCTTCGTCCAAACTACCGCGTGGCCGCTCTCGTTGGCGACCTTGCCACCGAAAACGATGCGTTGCGTTTGGCGCGAAGCGAGGCCCCAGTCAAGCAAATTACGACCGGCAGTCTCTGTCACCTCGAAGCGGCGATGGTCCAAAGCGCGCTGGAAGGGTGGGATCTCAATCAGTTGGATATCCTCTTTATCGAAAACGTTGGGAATCTGGTTTGTCCGTCTTCCTATGATTTGGGCGAAGATCTCCGTCTCGTACTTATTTCGGTGACCGAGGGCGAGGACAAGCCGCTCAAGTACCCGACCATTTTCAACAGCGCGGATGTGGCCGTCGTAACCAAGGTTGACTTGGCGGACGTGGTTGAATTCCACTGGAAGAGTGCATACGACAACATCCAGGCTGTACGCCCGGGCATGCCGGTCCTGAAACTTTCAGCCAAGACCGGGGAGGGGATGGAAGAGTATTTGAGATTTCTCGCGGCGCGCCTGCTCGAATTGCGCCGGGCAGCAGCAGTCTAAGTAATCGCTCTCAGCAAGCAAGGTACGGTGCATGATCAGCTTTCTTTCCATCCTCGCGGTGGGATTTGTTCTGGGGATGCGCCATGCCACAGATCCCGACCACGTCATTGCAGTCACAACCATAGTCACCAATCAGCGCAACAGTTTGCGGGCGGCGTTAATCGGAGCATTTTGGGGTGTTGGCCACACTGTCACCATCTTCGTCGTCGGCGCTGGAATTATTCTTTTCAATCTCGTCATTCCGGTGACGGTCGGGCTCAGCATGGAGTTGTCCGTCGCAGTAATGCTGATCGTCCTGGGCTTGATGAATGTAGCCGGGTTTCTGCGCTCGATGTCTGGCGGATCGATCCACACTCATGATGGAGAGCAAGTCATCCACTCTCATCCCCACAGCCACGGAGACTACGTCCATAACCATCCGCACGCTCACGAACCGGATGCCCATCCCCATGCGCCCGACCACACGCCGCTGGCGTGGCTGGACCAGGTTTTGGGAAGGATCAGCCTGTATCAATATCTTCGGCCGTTCGTAGTGGGCGTGGTTCATGGACTTGCCGGTTCCGCGGCTGTGGCCTTGCTGGTCCTCACCACGATTCGAAATGTCCATTGGGCGGTCGCTTATCTGCTGATCTTTGGAGCGGGCACCATTGCGGGCATGATGCTGATCACGATGAGCCTTGCCTCCGCGTTTACGATGGTAGGAAGGGGTCGTCAGAGACTCTCCCGTCGGCTGGCATTAGCTTCGGGTCTGCTAAGTCTTTGCTTCGGTATTTTCGTCGCTTACCAGATCTGCTTTGTGAACGGCCTTTTCACAGCCCATGCACGATGGTTGCCGCAGTAGGAGGACTCCCTCCGCGTGGACTCAGGAGTTCATTGGATGGGTTTGGCAGGCGTTTCAGCTATTTAGTTCGCACAGGAAGCCAGCTTTTCGGGCCCGAGAGCTGGGTCATGATCTGCTTGAGCGAAAACGCGAGGGTTGCCTCAGAGCAGCAAGCAATACGTGCTCTTCAGAGCCACGCCCCGGCACAGCAGGATGCAAGTCTGCCGTCAATTACATCGGCGGGTACGCTGCGAACGCGGTAGGTCCTAGCCTTGGCAGCTATCTCAGACTTTCGCATGTCGTGGACTAAGACTTCATGCGAAGGGCCAGCAAGCCGTTTGACCAGTTCAATGGTTTCCTTGCAGGTTCCCCGGCCGATATTGACGCCGTGGTGGTGGAGCCTGTGCGCTCCATGTGTTGGGAGGTGAAAACGTTCGAGCGCTATCTCGCAGCCAATCCCGATGTACGAATCACAGTATTGCGGCACCTGTCCCGCGACCCGGCAGGAAAAATCGGCCTCGTACCCAGGATCTAAATGACACAGTAGATGAGCAACTGTGCTGATTTGAATTTGGGCGCCTCAATTCGGGGACGTTTGTGAATCCATTTTGTGTGAATCCATTTTGTGTTGCACACCGCACCACCCTGTGTTATAGAGTATAGCCACTCTGATACGGCGTCTGCTGCTGAATCGGAGCGGGTGTTCTGTATGCCAGCAATGATGAAGGATTATCGGCTCATCCATCGCCCGATGGACTAGACACGGTCCTGCGTTCCTTCCAAGTACGCCCAACAAGATCGCCCGGCTTTCGACAAGAGCGATTCGTTTTTGAAAACTTCCATCGCTGGGATTATTCCTGACAACCACGGGCCCGCGATATCGAAAGGACAAGCATGTTCATTCGCATCCGGGTCGCGACCATTGTTCCACAACTACTACTCTCCCTCTGCCTCTGCCTCGCGTCCGCCGCGCAGATCACCGTTACTCAGAATCGCGTTACGGGCACCGTCGACAACGAGGGAGCCTCCACCGTTCGCGGAACCGTTTCGCCGCTAATACTCAGGAGTGTGGATGCCGGACGTTTGCCGGGCGATCACAACCTCGGCCAGATGTTGCTCATGCTTTCTCCGAGCAACGAGCAAAATGCGGCCTTCGAGGCTCTCATCAAAGAAATGCACACGCCATCGTCCCCGAAGTATCACCATTGGCTGAAGCCGGCGGACATTGGCGCACGATTTGGCATCTCTGAGCAGGACGCGGCCACGGTTCGGCAATGGCTGTTGTCGCAGGGATTCGACGTAAAGCGAGTTGCCACCAGTCGGCGTTTCATTTCCTTCAGCGGAACGGTGCAGCAGGTCGAATCGGCCTTTCATACGGAGATGCACCAATACGACTTGAACGGCCAGACCTTTATTGCTAATGCGACGGAGGTTCAGATCCCCGCGGCGCTGAGCTCTGTGGTACGCGGCGTGGTGCGCTTGAGTAGCACTCCGAAGAACACAACCATCAAAATCGCGGGGCATGCGGATTACGACAAGATCCGGCGACAGATCACGTTCACGAACGGGGAACACGCCATTACGCCCGCCGACTTCGCGACGATCTACAACTTGAATCCTCTCTATCAGGCGGGGATTAACGGCGCGGGTCAGTCGATTGCTATCGTGGCGCGCAGCGACGTTTTCAGCATTGATTTTTACGACTTCATGTACATCTTTGGAATTACGCCCCCAAGTATCAATTACTTTGTCAATGGGGACGATCCCGGATTCGTACCGGGTGATGATGTAGAAGCAACACTCGATCTCACATGGGCGGCGGCGCTCGCGCCAGGCTCCACCGCGAATATCGTGGTTTCGCAAAGCAACTTCGCCGACGGTGTCGACATTTCCGCGGCGTTCATTGTTGACAACGACCTCGCGCCGGTGATGAGCACCAGCTTCGGAATTTGCGAACAAAGCCTGGGGTCGGTCGGTAATGATTTTTACTACTCTCTTTGGGCTCAGGCCGCGGCTGAGGGCATTACCGCCGTCGTTTCGAGTGACGATAGCGGCGGCGCGGGCTGTGACGCTCCAGGTAGCGGATTGTTAGCGCAACATGGCCTGGCTGTAAACGCTTTGGCATCCACACCGTTTAACGTTGCGGTGGGCGGCACGCAATTCGACGATATCGCCAACCCCAACCAGTACTGGTCCTCGACCAACGACCCGACGACGAAGGCTTCCGTTCTCTCTTACATTCCCGAGCAGGTATGGAATGAGAGCAGCATCGATGTCAACAATGTCAACCTCTATGCCGCCGGCGGCGGTGTCAGTACCCTTTGGGCGAAGCCGGACTGGCAGATTGGCGCTGGAGTTCCTAACGATGGCATGCGCGACGTGCCCGATGTGGCGCTAACCGCCGCTTCGCACGACGGTTATGTGCTCTGCTTTGGCGGTTCCTGCAATGGTGGCCGGGTTTACATAGTTGCAGGCACTTCGGCCTCCGCGCCGGCATTCGCCGCAATCATGGTGCTGGTGAATCAGATGACCGGTTCGCCACAAGGCAATCCCAACTATGTGCTGTATCAGTTAGCGGCACAGCACCCGGAAATCTTCCACGATGTCACGATCGGCGATAACAAAGTACCGGACACAAATGGAAACTTCACGGTTGGGTATGCAGCGGGACCGGGCTATGATCTGGCTTCTGGCTTGGGCTCGTTCGACGCGAATGCCCTGGTGACGAACTGGAACAACGTGCAGTTCAGCGGGACCAGCATTGCGCTCGCTGGACCACCAAGCGGATCAACGTTTGTCCACGGCGCTGGAGTGCCTGTAACCGCGAGCGTAACCGCTGCTGGCGGCAGCATTCCAACAGGTAACGTCTCGTTCCTTACCGATAATCCTCTTAATCCAGGTGGCATAGCGCCGTCCTTAGGAGTCGGGGTCGCGCCGCTCAACAATGCAGGCACTGTGAATGCCTCGCTCACCGCGATTCCAGGGGGAACACACACTGTAACCGCGCGTTATGGAGGCGACGCCAAGTTCAGCGCCAGTACTTCGAATCCGGTTACGGTCACGGTTGCGCCTGAACCCTCGCACACACACTTCGTTGCCTCGGTTGGCGGCAGCCTGGTGAACTCGGCAACTGCTGCATATGGCGAGCAAGTAGTGATGGCGGTGCTGGTGCAAGGCAAGTCCGATGTCGGGTACCCGACCGGATCGGTCACTCTCAGTGAGGGCAGCAACGTACTGGGGTCACGCCTTCTGAATTTCGGCGAACACGAAAGTGCCAAACAGGGAGCGAGCTCGGTGTTTGGAGTCTATGGCTTTCCGGCGGGCCTGCATTTACTGACCGCCCAATACTTTGGCGATCCGAGCTTTAACGGTAGTACTTCTTCCAACTTTCAACTTACCATTACCAAGAGCGACTCCCGCGTTTCCTTCCGCCTTGAGGGGTCTTCGCTTCCCAACGTGGCCGCTCCAGTTTTTGGACAGATTGCGCTCTCAACGGGAGCGCTGTTGCCGGTTTCAGGCACAGTGACTTTCTCAGCGACCTCCGCCTCCTCATCCGTCAACCTTGGCACCGCAACTGTGGACGCAAATTCAGGGACCTTCGCGGGCACGCTTACGTTTCCCGGGGCGGGTGCGTGGGTAGTTACCGCCGCCTATAGCGGCGACAGCAACGTTAACGCCACACAGGAGCAGCAGCAGGTCACGGTGGATAGTACTGAAGCAACGACGATGACACTGACGTCGAATGCACCGACGATGCCTGTCGGGGGATCGGTTACGTTCACGGCACAGGTCAGCTCGACGGTTACGCTGAAAGTGCCGACCGGAACTGCGACATTCATGGACGGTTCGACCTCCCTCGGCACAGCGAATCTGGATTCTTACGGAATTGCCAAGCTGACCACCACCGGCTTGAGCGGAGGGGCGCACTCCATTACTGCGAACTACAGCGGTGATTCCATATTCCGTTCGTCGTCCGCAAGCATAAGTGAAAGCATCAGCGACTACGCCTTGCAGGCTGTCACTGCGTCGGTTTCCATCAAGGTTGGGCAATCGGGCAGCGCGTCCGTCGCTGTGATTCCTGAAGGTGGATTCAACCACGCAATCTCATTTGCCTGCTCTGGATTGCCTGCGGGAGCGACCTGCACTTTTGCGCCGCCGAGCCTGACTCCTGATGGAACAAACATCGCCACCGACGCGATGACCGTTTCGACTGCTGCTTCGGCAGCGGGAGAGAGACGTCGCACGGCATTCACACACAAGGGATGGCTGGCCGGCTCGGGTTTCGGACTTGCTGGGGTTTTGCTTATCATCCCGGTGTGTGGCCGCAAGCGGCGCACCACCCGCATGGTCGTTCTCGGAGGCATCTTGATGATGTTGCTGGTGCTCGTGACACTGGGTTGTGGAACTTCCGGAAGTTCTGGGCAGCCCACAAATCCGATGGTCGGAATGTATAGCGTCACAGTCACCGCGACGGCCACGGGTGGCCCAGCACGGAGCGCGACCGTTTCGGTCACCATTACTCAGTAGCAACATAGTTCGTACAGGAGACCAGGCTGCTGGGACAAGAGGAACATGATTATGCGTCGTGATATCAAGAAGTCCGTCCGATGGGATTTGATGCTGGCCGGTGCTTTGCTGCTTGTGCTTGCGGCTTGCGGCAGTGGCTCCAACTCGTCCTCGCCGCCCCCAGCCATCGCCGTTGCTGTTTCGCCGGGGTCTCCGTCCATCTCGGTTGGCGGAAAACAGCAGTTCACCGCGAAGGTAACCGGAACCTCGAACACTGCGGTTACCTGGGCGGTCGAAGAGAGCAACGGTGGAACCATTGATTCGACCGGGAACTACACCGCGCCAATGAAAGCCGGCAGCTTTCACGTGCTTGCCACCAGCCAGGCAGACTCGTCGAAATCTGCGGCGGTTGGTGTAAGTGTGACTGCTCCAGCACCGGTGTTCGGCACAACGCCTCCAATGGCATCGGGGGAAGGAAGTCTTTACTCCTATGCCGTGACTGCTAGTGATCCTGCCGGAACCGCGGTCACGCTGAGCCTTACGACTGCCCCCGCGGGTGCGCAGTTGAACAACGGAACGATTGCATGGACGCCAACCTGGAATCAATCGCGCACGCCCAATCCTTTCGTTGTAACCGCGATATCGGCTGCCGGCGGCACATCCACACAATCCTGGACACTTGCTCCTGACGGAACCGTATACGGTCACTACTTCCTGCATTTTTGGGGCGGCGGAAGCGACACGGTAATTCCCGAGCGCGATTTCTCGGTCCCCCCTATGGAAAGAAATCCCGGGGTGCTGATGGTTTGGGTTCCCCAGGCCGATGGCACTCTGAACCCGATTCAAGGGGTTGGTTTCTCGGACGGGACATTCCAGTTCTCCGGCGTGCCCGCAGGGAGCTACATCTTTTCTTTCGATGGACACCCACAGAACGTTATTGGGATCTGGGAGAACACCAGCACACTGTACTGGGATGCAGACGAAAACGGATATCCTCCGCTCGATCCGTCGCAATGGTGGCCGGAGGCGCTCGTCATCAATGTGACGGGCTTTGATCCGTTTGTCCTCGCCACCGATCAATTCGACCTTTACGACCGCGATGGATATTGGGATTTCACCTCGTGGTCGCCGGATGGAGCAACCTCGTTCGCGTATGCGATTCCTTACCTCCTGGAAAATGCGCCGAGTGTCACGGACCGCTGGGTAGGAGTGCAGGTCGTCGGAGTCCCGGGTACCGATCCGTTCACTTCACATGTAATGGGGCCTGCGTCGGTGCAGCCGTTCTCTCAACTCAGCGACGGAACCACCGTGACATTTGACGCTGCATTGACGCGGACGGTACCCGGAGCCGTGGATCTTAACGTCGCTTTCTCGACCTTCGCCAGTGCGTTTAATGCGGCGGGCCCCGGTCCCTACATTCCATATACCTTCGAAATAATGGCGCTCTCTGAAGTGAAAGCACCGAAAACCTCGCTCTCAGACCCGCGCATCAACCAGGTGAGTCCGATCCTCTCCGACGCTTCCATTCAGGGGCCCGCGAATCCAGGAGATCCCGATCCCTGGCCCAAGGACGGGAACGGCAATGATACCTGGCCCGGTGATCAGGACTACGGAACGCTGACATATAACGATCCCCTTGAAACGAGTGAGAAGACTGTTTACAACATTACTGCCTCAGCGACCTATTCCATTCCTTTCCCCGGCTCCTCAACTCCTTTGCCCTGGCAGCTGTATATGACCTACGCATCGACAGCGCTGCCAGACGGCCCGATATCGGCTGTGATCTTGCCGCCTGCGAACGGGAACTCAGATGGCGTTAACTTTCTCACGGGCGGAACCATCAGCAACTCAACTCCGACGCTGCACTGGGACGCACCGGCAGGAAGCCCCGGTAGTTCGACGGACGCAGTGACTTATGAGGTTTTTATCTGCGAACCGCAAGTTAGCGGCGGCCGGGGAGGCGGAACCATCTCGTGCGTCCCTGCACTCGACGTCAGTTACATCCAGACCACATCGTACGCGGTGCCAGCAGGTATTTTGCAGGCGGGGCACTCCTACATCTTCAGCGTTAGCGCGCTCTCTTTGAGAGACTACGATCCCACCAATCCGGAGCGATTCAGTTATCCGATCGCTTCGTCCCAGGTCTCGTCCGCTGCCATCACGGTCGGAGGTTCGGCGTTGAATGGACGGCGGCCGCCCGCCAAGGAAACAACGGGAGGTCGCGCTGGAGTAAATTCTCCTCCGCGTCCAACCATACTTCCAGCGATTCAGAACGGCAACCACAAGACCATCATGTACAGCGAACCCAGTTGGCACCGCCCAGCTGCCTTGCATCAGCAGACCCAGCGTCCAGACCCCATGTGATACCTGATGTTTTGATCCGGTGACCGGTATATAGGCGGACGCCGCTGCAGAGTGCATCTTCGACATCTTTGGCGGCCCACAGTCTCGTGTTCATTGCAAAGAAGTGTCAATTGATTCCTCCTGCATCGCTCCTTGTTCGCTTGATTCAAATCTCTTGAAAAGAGGGCAAGCAGACATTGGCTTGACGCACTTCTCGCGAGCGGATCTTGGACCTCCGCCACTTGAAGACGTGTTCAAGACAATGCGCGGGCGAGCGGTCAAGTTCGATGTGGAGAGGATCAAGCCCAGGACCTCGCCGGTGCCGCCGGACTGCCCTGACGAGGGTTGATCGTAGTAGCCCAATCGGTTGGGTGCGACCTCATTGCACCCTCCTGCGTACAGGAAGTCGACTCCTCTTCACGAACAAGAGCGGCGGCAGTGAGGTCAAGCTCCAGATCAGCCGGCGCGAAACACCGACGCTGCCAACCTTCGTCTGCCGCAGATCGGGCGGAGTTATTCCAAGCTGCTGCCTTCGTCCCGGCGGAAATCACCTTGCCTCGCTCTGCCCGAAATCCTTGCCGGAAAAATCCGCGCCTGTTATCAGCGCAACAAGGCGCGCGACATTTACGATCTCAGCATGTTCGCCACAAGGCCGCTGGATCAGGCGCGCATCCGCCGCCCTGTCGTGCTGAAGCTTTGGCAGGCGCGGAATACGTTCGATCCCGCGAGAGTAATCCAGAAATTCCAGGATGGCAGGGGGGTCGATTGGGATGACTTGCACCTTCTTCGAACTGCCGAATTGCCGACCGTATCGCCGGAATGTCGGCACTCGGCGGGTTTCAAATCCTGCACGAGAACCCATTCCGCTGACTGGAATGTTCAACATGGGTTGCGGCTCCGTTCGGTCCCTCGTTTGCTATCGGCTCTTGGGAGCATGTCAGACTCTGCACCCTAATGGGCACCATCGACAATCGTCAGGCGTTGCGAAACGGCAAATTCATGGTTTCAAGCCGGAATCAGGAATATCTGCAACTAGAGGTCGATCCGGCATGAATGACATGAATCTGGCGGCATCATCGACGTTTATTGGAAGAGTTCTGCTTGTGTCCGATGACGCGATTGCGGTCGAGCAGCTCAGTGAATCCATGCAACGATTCGCGTTGTCCGTAGAGCACTGTACTGAGGTTTCTTCTGCACTAGAGCGGTTGAAGCGGTCCAAATTTGAAGCCGTAATTGTTGATTTCCAAATCGGGAGTCAGGCTGGCACAGTCTTCGAAGAGACACGCCAATCCGCTTCAAATGAACACGCCGTATTATTTTCCGTCAGCGACAATCAGGCCGAAACCACTGATGCGTTTAAGGCTGGTTCAACTTTCGTGTTACGGAGACCTCTTTCCGCCGCGTCGATTGACCTGAGCCTGAAGGCTGCCTACGGGTTGATTGTAAGAGAGAGGCGTCGTTACTTCCGCTGCCCGATGGAGACTCCAGTGGTGATTCTTAGGACCTCCATGCCGACGGTTCCTGGCCACACCGTCAATGTCAGCGAGGGAGGAATGTCCATCACCACGGCCGCCTCATTAGGACCCGGCGACGACCTTCAATTGCAATTTACTCTGGCGGGCGATGAATTTCGGTTTGCGCTTGAATCTACGGTTTGCTGGGCAAGAGAGCAGCGGTTTGGAGTGCAGTTTCGCTCTTCGCACCAGACCTCCAAACTGCAAGAATGGCTCTCTCGGCGGTTGGAAGAGGAAATTCCGCAGTCCGTCAGGGACAAATTCTCAAACGTTTCATGACCGTGGCATTAACATGCGGATCGGTGCAGTTGTCGTCTCGTAACAGGACTCGTCATGTTGAAGAGCTTGCAGGCCTCTCAAAATGACCAAGTTACCATTCTCGCCTCCGACGCCTGATCCTAATAAGGCGCCCCAGCCCCCGAGGCCCCAGCAACCCTCGGAGGACAACGCCCGCAAGCCGGGAATAGTTCCAAGCAAGCCTAAAGGCTGCGTTCGTGTGGCCGCCAGATTGTCGGTGGCGTTCACGGAGCAGATTACCCCCGGCTCGGGACGATTCTTAGATGCGAGACTCTAGCTGATCTTCGGCATCAGGATCTCCTGCCAAGGCTCTCGCAACCAGTTGAGCTTTCGCCCGATCCAATTTCAAAATCGTAATTTTTGGGGCCTCGTAGGGCTTTTTCCGACTTGGGCTATTCGACTGAAGCAACTGCTCGTCATGCTTAGGCTCTTCTATCTTCTTCATTGCTGGTGAACACCTCCTTGGTATTCTTGGGCTCTACGTGTAATGTCCAATATCCGGCAAGCCTAGTACGACTGGCCCGACCTTCCCGTTCCAGCAGAATTAGCGCCGTGACAATATCGTGGGTTGTTTCTCTGAAACGGAAGGCGAGTTCCTTCTCTTCCACTCCGGCTGGCTGATGGGAATGGAATTGGAAGTCCATTCGCCCGTAGTCCAGGATCGCTCCCGCCAGCCGCCGAATTTGTTTTTCCTCGGCTATTTTCGAATCCGATTTCTCACCGGGAAGCATGGCTCCTAGGTTAGTGAGAAATTGCCGCAATTTGGCTGGGGCAATAACTCCGTTCCCGTGCCCTTCCGCTTTCATCATGGTCAAGGCTCTCCCTGAGTTCGCTGAGGCGAGTGCCACTTGATATGCATTTTCCAGACCAACTCTGAAGGAATTTCGGAAGCCCGTGATTCTAAAGAGGGTTGATTTCTTGCCACGGTCATTGGGTCTAGGCGAGACTGACCGCATTCCGGCGACAGCGACGGTCTTCCGGCAGGGATGAGCGACCACGGCTTCGCATTTGTGATGATGTTAAGCGGGCTAAAAGTGGTTTTCGACCTACCAGGAGAATCGGATGCTTCTTTCGGATACCGCTGATTGAGTACATCTAATCGATCTGAAATGGAACAGGGGCAGGAAAATACCCGATCAGAATTGACCATCAACGATTTACGCGCACTTGGAACGGAACAGAATCTCAGCTATTTCGTCGCATGCGGGCTTGGTGAACTCAAGGTTTTTGCGCAGGTAGTCCACGAACGTGTTGCTCTCCATGCTTGGCCTCTTCGTCCTGAAGCTTTTGCTTTCGAAATCGGACGAATTGGTCGCTCGTGTCTCGAAGAAGGGAGACTAAAGCGTCTGTATCGAGCACGGCTAGGTCAAGATGCCGCGCCTTCCTGTCCAGATCACGGGCATACTGGCATTAAGAGCGGAATCTGAGAATTTGTTCCAAATCGTTTTGGCCACGAAATCGCAAGCGAGTCGGAAGCATGCCCGATGACTCATTTGGCTAGACGCTGTTGTCTTCGGGCATCACTCAATCTGCGACCGAAAAGCCTTTTTTCGAGCAATCCCCAATGCACGACTTCGACGCGGAACTCATCCATGTAGTGGAGTAAACCAAGCCTGAGCGACCGTTTCACCATCGCCTGATAACTGAGAGTGGTTGAAGTGGCCTCTTTCAGTCTGACGAGCGCTCTTGGATTGCATGGGCCACCGATCTTCTCGAAGTCCCGCACGAAATCCGCTTCTGGATAAATGAACTCGGCAGCGAAGACCTCAGCCCCAATCTCCACTGCTCTTCGATCGTCGGTGATGGGTGGGGTGTCGGCCGGTCCGCAGAGCGTAACCATCAGATCCTTATCAACGAGATGGTGCTTGAGCTCGTGGGCCATGCTGAAGATGGTGGGTTCGTCTGGCAGCCCCCTGGCAAGCATCACTGAGACGCCGCATTCATCATTGAAGTATGCTGCCCGAATGCGTTTGAGATTTGGCCAGAAGTCGATACGCTCGATTCCCTCGGCCCGGTACACCTTCCACATTTGCTTGATGCTGATGTCCGCGCGTGTGAGGCCATGCCGTTCGCGCACTTCAAGAGCAAGCGCCTGCATGTCACGGTAATAGGCCTTGCGGTTCACTTTTCACGATCTCCTGCGACCAGGAGATTTTGCCTCGTAAATCATCCGCGCGCGGCGGTATTCAGCAAATTTCCGGACTTCGTCTAGTTCCTTGTCGTCGAGGTTTTCCGCCGTTCTGAGTAGAGCTTCCATCCTCTGGCCCTGCCGGGTGCCGACTTCCCTCCGGGGAAAGAATTCCTCAATCGATTTCCCAAAGAAACGCGCAAGCTTCTCCAAGTCTTCAATTGTCGGCCGGACAGTCGCTGTCTCCCAACGAGAAATGGTGTTGGTTGCGACGCCCATCTTGGCGGCTAGCGCCTCTTGAGAGATTCCGCGTTCTCCATAAGCGGTCCTGAACTCCTTGATCCGCTGGCCGACGCGTTCGATGAGGGGAGAAGTCATGAGCGGCTTTAGCCTCCGTTTCTGGACAGTATATTCCATTTTGTGTTGACAGCGAGAATATTTTTAGTGTGTACTTAACATGGACATTGACTACACACGATATGGAATGCCCGAGAAGAGGTTCAGATCCTTAAAAAGCAAACAAAAGGTAAGGCGCGCGATACGCCTGCGGGAAGGAGACAAAAGAAGTGATACCACCGCAAATCATTCAAGACTATCGGCGGTTGTTCGTTAACCGCCCAGCATACACATTGCAATCCGCTCGGCCTCACCCCGAGACCGGGCGCCACTATTATTTCACGCCTAAGAAGGTGGGGACAGGGGAACCCGTGGAACTGACGGAATCCACAATCCGCCGTCACCTAGACGGAGAAATCACGATTGGCCTGTATGCGATTAATCCCGACAACCAGCGCTGCAAATGGCTAGCCATTGATGCCGATTACCAGAATGCGATGGAGGATCTGCTGAAGCTACAGTGTCGGTTAATCCAGGACGGAGTTGAACCTGCGCTCGAGTTGAGCAGGCGAGGGGGGCATCTCTGGATTTTTCTTGCGAGGCCGCTGTTGGCGAAAGATTGCCGTGTCTACATTCACGACATTGCGTTGCGGTTGGGGGTGCCGG
>Ga0210403_10000914_pt1 | contig 29186 bp, 22 predicted proteins | sample IncBWC19MmetaG_FD_150863 | JGI IMG/M metagenome (GOLD analysis project Ga0210403, IMG submission 150863) | Forest soil microbial communities from Barre Woods Harvard Forest LTER site, Petersham, Massachusetts, United States - Inc-BW-C-19-M | ecosystem: Environmental > Terrestrial > Soil >...
CGTTCAGATTGAAGACGGCCACCACAAAGAGCAGGACCAGATCGAAGCGGCCGAGGACACGCTTTAAGTGCGGCTGGTCGGCGTCTTGGGGATCGCATGACAACGGCGTAGTCCTCGGTTCCTTACTTTTCACTTCTCGCTCGGTTGTTATTCCGAGCGAAAACGAGGAATTTGTTGTGCCGGCGGAACAGCAGATTCCTCGCTTCGCTCGGAATGACAATTTGTTAAGGTTCTGGTCCGCACTGAAATCGCGTCCCCGACGCAAAACCGCTGCGGAGCTTCGCTCCGGCGGACAGCCGAGGGCGGCTGTCCCCACGTGAGTCCTGATCGCTTTAGTGGGCCACTACTTCTGCTGTCCGTTCTTGTTGAGCCTTGGCCAGCGCTGGCGCCACGTCTTCGAAGGCCGCGAGATGTTTGTCGATATCGGCGTCGGTGTGCTGGACCGAGATCGTCCACTGCTCATCCCACCAGTAAGGTTGCGGCATCACGCCCCGGTTCACCATCGCGAACCAATAGTGGCGCCAGAGGTCGACGTCGACTGCGGTCCAATCGCGGTAATTACGGATCTCTTTGGGATAGAGCATGAGAGCTCCGTTGGCACCCGCACTTGCGATATAGGCTTGCAACCCGACCTTAGCGATGGTCTTGCGATAACCAGCATTAAGTTTCTGGCTGAGCTTGTCCACGTACGCATAGTTCTCGCGGGTGAGCACTTCGCGGAACGTCGCGAGGCCAGCGGCCATGGAGACTGGATTCGTGTTGTAGGTGCCGCCGTGAAAGACCTTGTGCTCCGAGATCAGGTTCATCACGGATCTGTGTGTGCCGAATGCGGCTAGCGGCAATCCGCCTCCAATTGACTTGGCGAGGCAGATCATGTCGGGCTTCACGCCGAAGTATTGCGAGGCTCCGCCCCAACCGAGTTTTGCTCCCGTCTTCACTTCGTCGAAGATCAGCAGCGCACCGTTCTTCGTCGCGATTTCGCGTAGCCCTTCAAGGAATCCGGGCTGCGGCATGCAGAGGCCAACATTCATCATGATCGGTTCAAGGATGATGGCAGCGATTTCGCCAGGATTCTGTTTGAAACGAAGCTCGACGCTGGCGAGATCGTTAAAGGCGGCGACGGGGACATTGGCAATGCTTGCTTTCGGCACGCCCAGGCCACCGGGAACCGAAGTGGGCGCATGCGCGTCGCCAAATTCAGGAGCGTGGGGTTTTACGCTGACCAGAGCAGCGTCGTGGAGGCCGTGGTATCCGCCTTCAAACTTGAGAACTTTGTCGCGGCCCGTGGCGGCGCGGGCCAGGCGGATGGCGTGCATGGTCGCTTCGGTACCGCTGCTTCCGAAGCGAACCATCTCGACCGGAAAGCGGTCACATATTTCTTCGGCCAGCTCCCACTCCATGTCGTGGGGCATGCCGAACATGGTCCCGGTGCTCAGACGTTTTTCGACGGCCTTCATCACCGCGGGATGGCAGTGCCCTGCCATTAGCGCTCCGAAGCATAGATTGTGGTCGATGTAATCGTTGCCATCGAGGTCGCGGAAATGGGAGCCGCTGCCTTCCTTCACGAAGATCGGGTAAGGATCATAGGCGCGGTAGTTGCTGGCCACGCCGAGCGGAATGCGTTTCAGGTTTTTCTTGTGGGATGCGGCGGACTTGGGGGTGCGACGCTCGAAGGTCTCGAGCTCCTTTTGCAATTCGGGGTACATCCGGGTCTCCAGGAATCTCAAGCCGATTGATCGGCCATTAGAATGTGCCCGGGCGCGAGGGCCGTCCGGGGCTTCGGGTTAGAAAAACAATTTTAACGCAAATTGCACCAGGCGCGGGTCGCGGGCCGAAGTAATCTTGCCAAACTGCGCACCGTCGCCGAGATTGCCATCCGGATTCACGAACTGGGTGTGGTTGGCGATGTTGAATATCTCTCCACGGAATTGGAAATATTTGGTTTCGGTAATCGCGATCTGTTTGTGCACGGCAAAGTCGGTGTTGTTGAGACCCGGTCCGCAGCAGATCGTGCGCTGGGTCCCGGTGTTGAACTGGCCCAGCGGTGGTGACACAAAATCCGTGCCGTTGAACCAGTAGCCACCGGTCTTTCTTGGGTTCAGAGTTTGGAAGGGCGCGACGCGCTGCGGCGCTTCCGTGCCAACGAAGAAGAAGCTGTTAATTAATTCACTGTCGGTAGAAGAATTGATCGAATCATTCGACAAGCGGATGGGAAATCCACTCTGGAATGACGTGATGCCCGAGACCGCCCAATCGTTGACGAGTTTCCCCACCCAGCCGGAATGTTTGGGGATGGGCAGATCCCAGAAGTAGCTAATCACGAATCGCTGCGCAGAGTTGAACAGCGAGAGGGCGCGACTGGAATCGAAGGAAAACGGATCCAGCGTTTCCTCGAAGCTCGACGCCTGATCGATCGACCTGCTGAAGGTGTACGCGGCCTGGAACTGCAGCCCCTTCGAGAAGCGCTTTTCGAGCATGGCCTCGAATGCGTTGTAGTTGGAGTTGGCGATCGTATCCTCGGCAAAGATGTCGGTGAAGACGGGAATACCGTCCGCCGGGCAGTTGGCGCCGCTGAACGGATTGCAGGTCGGAGAAGAATATGGCCGCAGGCCGACAAGTGTAAGGCCACCTGGCGCCACAGAACCAATCGGAGCGCCCGCTGGAATCACCGTCGGGCCGTTGGGACCATAGGGAACGTGGAATCCCCCAGCAGGAGCTCTTACCGTGGGGGGGATGAAGAACTCGGCATCTTCCGCGGCGGGTCCACAGTTGTTCTGGATAGGGTTCGAGGAGGGCGGGCCGGAGAGTACGTTGTTGGGATTCTGATTTGCCAAACTGATGATGTCGAGGCAGGTTTGAGGATTGGATGGGTTGATGTCGTGGGAAGCCAGCAACCGGTGACCCTGAGAGCCCACGTAGCCAACCTGCAACATCAAGTCCTTCGCCAGTTCTCGCTGAATGTTCAGGTTGTACTGTGCGGAATACTGCGTCCGCATGTGCGGCTGGAATTCGCCGAAAAGCTCGATCGACCGGAATTTCTGCCAGTCCTGCGCCTGACCTGGGATGGGATTGAGAATTCCGTTGTAGGGATTCGGATTAACCGTCCCACTCTGGCTGATAAAGGGCGTATTGAAAAAGGAAGGAGGCAGGAAGGTGCTGCCGCCGAAGGGAGGCTCCGCGCCGAACTGCTCCATCACCAACTGCTCCATCGGATTGTAGAACAGGCCCCAGCCGGCACGAATGCTGGTCTTTCCACTGCTTCCGGGACTGTAGGCCAGTCCGATACGCGGCGCGAAAGCCTTGTAGTAGGTCTGCGTCAGGGCGTCGGGGACTCCCTTGTCGCCAGGAAAAACGAGTCCGGTTGGAAGTACACCGGCAGCGAGGCAGGTCGACTGCCCGAAGCTTGCCTGCTCCGCCGGAGTCAACGTACACGGATACACAGTTGAGTTCTGCCCCGGCCGGAAGGTTTGCACGTGATGACTGATGTCAGTGAGCGGCGTATCGAGTTCCCATCGGAGGCCATAGTTTAGGGTGATGTTGGGCCTGATCTTCCAGCTATCCTGAGCGAAGGGATACACCGAGGTGCTGCGGATGGCTTCACTCTGAGCGGCACCTTGGGTGTAGGAATCCAACAGGCCCAGAAGATATCCGGCATAGTTGTCGCCATCCGCCGTTATCACGGCGTTCGCACTCGAACTATCGACCACCGGGGCTCCGTTAACATTGAAATACAGAGTTTGATTGAAACTCGACCGCCGGACATCGATGCCAAACTTCATGGTGTGATTGCCTTTGACCCACGTGAGGCTGTCCGACCCTTGATATGTGTTTCCAATCTGAGGTAGCTGCCCCTCGAAATTGTTCCCGATGACGGCGCCACCAGAAATCGTGGTGAATGGCACACCTTCGTGCGTGGCGCCCAAGCCTGGAGTGATACCGAATGCCGGGTTACCACTCGCACTTCCGGCGAGGGCATTTATCGCCGAGGAATCCGAAAGACCGGTGAAGCAGAACTTTTGCGCAGACGAGGAGCACGACGCGGTTACCAGATTGTTGGTCTGTGGAGATTGAAACCCAAGTTGACCCTCGCGCATATACGTGAAGCGGGCCTCATTGACCACTGCGTTGCTGATTGTCCAGGTGTGACTCACGTTCACCTGCTGATAGCGCGAATTGTTGTTGCTTCCGAAACCGGGGATATTCGCGCCAGCCGCCTGGAAGAACGAGAACGGCTGAAAATTCGCGTCGTCCGTGTAGTAGTAATAACCCGTGAGGCTCTGGTGTTCGGTCAGCTTGTGGTCGATGCGGATGGTGAACTGGTCCTGGAAGTCGCCGCCCACGGGCACGGCTTGAAAGACGTTCGTGCCAACATTCGCATTTGGAATATATTTCTGGAGCAGGTTCGCCGCTACCGGATCCTGGCACGCGGTAGGAATAACACCATTGGGAAAGATCGAGTTCCAGGCTGCTCCCGCGGCAGGTGCTGTGGCACCGGTTACGGCCAGGATTGCGTTCGTGCATCCCGGGCGGCCATTCAAGACTTGAGCGACAAACGGATCGCTGATACTTCCCGCGAATTGTTGCCCTGCTGAAGCGAGCCCAGAAAAGTCTCCTGTTCTCTGCGGTCCTGTGGGCACAAGTACTTGCGAACCAGACTGGCCCTGCCGGATTCGCCGGCCTTCATAGGACACGAAGAAGAAGGTCCGATCCTTTTTAATCGGTCCCCCAAACGTCCCGCCGAACTGGTTCTGGTTGAACTGAGGTTTGACAGTGTTGAAATACCCTTGGGCGTTCAGAACGGTATTACGGAAATATTCGTAGAGATTGCCATGGAAGTTGTTGGTTCCGGATTTCGTGATCACGTTGACCACAGCTCCGGAGTTACGGCCGTACTCGGCGTCGAAGGTGTTGGTAATGACACGAAACTCTTCGATGCTGTCCGGAGTGGGTTGGATCGTAGGCAGGTTGACGAACTGGTCGTTGGCGTCTCCGCCGTTCACGCTGAAGTTATTGGAGCGTCCGCGGCCACCGTTCACGGAAACGGAACCTGCAGAATCTGAACCGTAAAAGAGGCTGCCACTGCTGCCCAACTGCGACTGCACGCCCGGTTGGAGCTGCAAGAACTGATAGGTGTCGCGGGTGTTCAGCGGCAATTCGTTCACCGAGCGGTCGTTGATCACAGCGCCAAGCTGGGTGCTGGTTGTGTCAACCTGGGGCGCTTCCGAGGTCACCTCGACGGTTTCCTGAGTCGCGCCGATTGTCAATGTCTGATTCAGCGTGACCACCTGGTTGACGTCGACGCTTACGGTTTTCTGGACGCTCTTCTTAAATCCGGTCAGTTCATATTCGACTCGATAGGTACCCGGCACAACTTCCACAAATGTGTAGTCTCCGCTGGCATTCGTCTGCGTGTCGCGAGTGGCGCCAGTAGCCTCATTCGTAAGCGTGACCTTTACGCCGGCTAACACCGCGCCCGTCGGGTCGGCGACGCGGCCGAGAATCCGTCCGCCGGTGCTCTGGGAGAACGCAGGAACGGAAAGAATGGTAAGCAAGCCGAACACGGCCAGCCAGGAAGCTGACACGCGATGCGCCAGAGACGGATGCATTAAGCACCTCCCGATTCAGGGTGGAAGATTGCCAGCTAACAACTCTTGCGTGAAAACCAAACCTTGCTATAATCGCGCAAGGTTAGAGAACCTGCGGCACGCTGTCAAGTAAAAAATGGGTCTGTGATTGAGCTTGAACAACAGATGGGAACCACGACTCTAGAAATGAAGCCCTCCGGCCCAAAACCTTATTTGAAAATCGGCGACGTGGCCCGTCTGGTGGGCGTTTCTCCGTCGGTGATACGGTCGTGGGAAAGCCTCGGCGTCACACACCCCCATCGCACAGTCAGCAAGTACCGGCTCTACACGCCCGAAGATGTAAAGCTACTCAAGCGCGCGCGATTTTTGCGCAAGGTTCGGGGACTTAACGCACCCGCCATCGCGCAATTGCTCAAGCGCGAAGGCCTGGTGCGCCCGGCGACGAATGGCCACAGGGGCGCCATCGGGGTGCACCTGCGCCAACTGCGCTTGCGTCGAAGGTTATCTTTGGCTCAAGTGGCAAAACGCGTTGGCATCTCCGTCGGATTCCTCAGCGCTCTGGAACGCTCCCACATGAGTGCATCAGTGAGCACTCTACGCAAGCTGGCGCGCTTCTACAAGACCAACATCCTCGATTTTTTCGATGCGGCGGAATCAAATAGCCGATTGGTGCCCTCGGGCAAGCGCAAAGTCCTCGAGGCAGGTCCAGGCGTCCGCATGGAATTGCTGGCGTGGGGAAACACCGTAATGGAGCCGCATCTGTTTCGAATTGCTCCCCGTGCCGGCAGCGGCGAATCCTACACCCACGAAGGCGAAGAGTTTTTACACGTTTTGCAGGGGCAGTTGCATATCTCGGTCGCGGAAGTGGAGTATCGGCTGAAGCCGGGCGACAGTTTTTACTTTGAGAGCGCCACGCCCCATCGTTGGTTCAACCCGGGACGCACGGAAGCCCGGGTGTTGTGGATTAATACTCCGCCAACTTTCTAGAGCTGAGCTATTTCGAAGGCAGGGATCGTGGAGGCCTATTGATAACCCGACGCTTCATTCTCGCGCTGTTGGCGGCATCCATTCTTCTGCTTGGAGCTTGCTCGAAGAAGACTCCCACGCTCAACCTGCTGGTCTGGGAAGGCTACGCCGACCCATCGTTCGTGCGCGGCTTTGAGGAGCAAAATCACTGCAAGGTCACGGTCTCTTACATGGGATCGAGCGACGAACTGGTTGCCAAGCTGCGAGGCGGCAGCGCGGGCAACTACGATGTGATTTCACCATCGAGCGACGTCGCCACGTCGATCGCCGCGGCTGGATTGGCTGCGCCGCTTGATCTTTCAAAGTTTCCCAGCTACAGCCAACTTTCGCCCCAGCTCACTTCCCTTCCCCTGGTTCGGCTCAAGGGAGAAGTCTTTGGCGTGCCCTTCATGTGGGGGCCGAACCCGATGCTTTATGACACCACGGCATTTCCGCAAGCGCCCGATAGTTGGAATGTGTTCTGGGATCCGAAGTACCGCGGCAAAGTTTCCGTCTGGGATGAACTCTCCACGGTTTATATGGCGGCGCAGGTTCTCGGCTTCGACAAACCTGATCCTACTCATCTTTACAACCTGAGCGACGCGGAATTGGAGGCAGTCAAGAAAAAGCTGCTGGAGTTGAAGCCGAACATTCGGAAGATGTGGTCGACGGGTGGCGAGCTTACAAATCTGTTTCAAAACCACGAGGTCATCCTGGCCATGGGATGGCCGCTCATGACCAACCAGCTTCGCAAACTTAATTTCCCCATCGGTGAAACCATTCCGAAAGAAAATACCACTGGCTGGATTGACCACTTGATGGTGACCGCAGGCAGTGAGAACAAGGAACTGGCCTACAAGTTCCTCGAGCACATGATCGAACCCCAGACGCAGAAGCAGGTCGCAGATGTGACTGGGTACACTCCGGCGAATCCGCAGGCAGCGCAGTTCATGACGACGGAACAGGTCAAGAGCCTGCATCTTGATGATGTCGACAATTATCAGAGGCATATCTACTTTTGGCAGGACGTGCCTCGCCGCACGAAGTATGTTGAGATTTGGAATGAAGTAAAGGCAGCCCAATAAATTAAATAGAGGCCGGGCGTCCTCCAACGCGCGTTATTAAACACAAATGGCCACTACCACCGAACCCGTGGTTACCTCCGCCAAGGCCGGCTTGCAACCATTGCTCGCGATCCGCAACGTTGCCAAGTCTTTCGGGAGGAATCCCGTGCTTCGCGACATCTCTCTGCAAATTGCGGAAGGCGAGTTCCTGACCATTCTCGGAGAAAGCGGCTCGGGCAAGACGACGCTGTTGCGCATTATTGCGGGGTTCGAGAGCGCTGATTCTGGCGAGATCCTGATGGAAGGCGAACGGCTCGATGTTTTGCCGCCGTACCGCCGTCGCGTCAACACGGTGTTTCAAAATTACGCTCTCTTTCCGCATTTGACCGTGGAAGAAAACGTGGGCTACGGACTGCGCGTGACCAAGTTGCCGAAAACCGAGATTGCGGACCGCGTCACGGAAGCGCTCGCCATGGTTAAGATGACCGCGTTCGCCAAATCGAAGCCCGCGAAGATCAGTGGTGGACAGCAGCAGCGTATCGCGCTGGCACGCGCCCTGGTAAACCGGCCACGGCTTTTGCTGCTGGATGAACCGCTCTCTGCGTTGGATGCCAATCTGCGCCGGCAAATGCAGGTGGAGTTGAAGTCGCTGCAACGCGAGGTCGGCATTTCATTCGTGTTTGTTACCCATGACCAGGAAGAAGCCATGGTCATGTCGGACCGCATTGCGCTGTTGCGTATGGGCGAGTTGGAACAGGTAGCTTCGCCGCGTGAGATCTATAGCCATCCCGCGACGGCGTACACGGCCCAGTTTATCGGGCACACCAATCTGCTTCGTGGCGAAATAAAGTCTGGCATCGTTCATTGCAACTCGCTCTCGTGGAGAGTTGGCTTGCCCGAGGGCCCAGCTTTGTTTTCCTTGCGGCCGGAGAACATTCGAATCGTGCCCCCGGCAACGGACAACGCCGACGTCAACGTGGTCACCTTCCACGGCAAGATTCGGCACCAGGCTTTTCATGGTGCTACCGAGCTACTGCAGGTCGTCTGTGACGACGGGCACACACTTTCAGTGAGAACTGCAACTCGGGAACAGCGGCAAGGCGATTTGCATTTGGAATTCTCTCCGATGGATGCAGTGCCGGTCCGCGAGTCTGCCATTAGCACGTCTGGGGAAAGAGGTTAGCCAGGAAGATGTTTTCTCGCGCATACCGAGCCGCTATCACGCTGCCCCCGCTGATATGGGTCGTGCTGTTTCTGCTCATCCCTTATGGGCTGCTGTTTTGCTACAGCTTCTGGTCGGTTTCGCCGTCGCAAACCATCGTCCACTCCTGGACTCTGGACAACTACCGCGAACTCTTCCGGGTAAACGTTTATTTGCAAACTCTTGTTCGCTCGATGTGGATTGCCGCACGCGTCATGACCTTCTCGCTGCTGCTGGGATATCCGCTGGCTTACTTCCTGTCGTTTTATGCGGGCCCAAGGAAAGATCTCTTTTATCAACTTGTAATTATTCCGCTGTGGGTCAGCTATTTGGTTCGCGCGTATGCGTGGAAAACAATCCTGGGCAGTGACGGTGTTCTCAACACTCTGTTGCAGTACGTCCATTTAACAAAACATCCACTGGAGTTTCTGCTCTACAGCCCATTCGCAGTGGTGCTCACCCTCACTCACATCTATACGCCGTTCACGGTTTTGCCGATCTACGCTGCGCTCGAGCATATTCCCCGCAATCTGGTGGAGGCGTCCCATGATTTGGGAGCGTCTCCGCTGCAAACTTTCTGGAGGGTGATTTTTCCACTCTCGATTCCCGGAGTGCTCGCGGGAGCAACTTTTGCATTTGTGTTGAGCCTTGGCGATTTTCTCGCACCGCTGCTGCTTGGCGGTCCGAGTGGGATCATGATCTCGAACATCGTGGTCAGCTTGTTCGGCGCGGCTTACAACTGGCCGTTAGGAGCGGCTATTTCGCTGTGCATGCTGATATTGGTCGTCAGCCTGCTTTTTCTCTCAGAGAAACTGGAGAAGAAATGGAGCTTCCGATGAGCGCTGCCCGCGACACCTCCCGCTGGTTGCCGTGGCACGCCATCGTTGTCTTTGGATTTCTCTATCTGCCGATCGTGACCCTGATCGTCTATTCGTTCAACGGACCGGGCGTCGGTGGATTCCCTCCGCATAACCTGACCCTGGATTGGTATCGGATGCTTTTTGCCGATGACGCTATCTGGGAATCAGTCCTGAACAGCGTGATCGTCGCATTCGCGGCAATGGCAATTTCTCTGACGTTTGGCATCCCAGCGGCGCTGGCTTTAGATCGAGCGAACTTCCCCGGAAAAACTCTTTTTCGACGGCTCGTGCTTTTGCCGCTGATCCTCCCCGGAATCATCTCCGGCCTTTCGCTGCTGATGTTGTTTCGGGCAGCGGATGTGAAGCTAAGCCTGCTCACGATTGTGCTCGGCCACGGCACGGCGTTGATCTCCGTCGCCACCACCGAAGTTTTCGCTGGCTTGCAGAAACTGGATCGCACGCAGGAAGAAGCCTCTCTTGATCTCGGCGCAAATTACTGGCAGACGTTCTGGCGGGTCACTATTCCCAATCTGCGACTATCCATCATCGGCGCCGCTTTGCTGATTTTTACGCTATCCATGGACGAGATCGCGGTCAGTTTTTTTCTGATTGGGCGCGACAATACGTTGCCGCTGGAAATTTGGGGACGGTTGCGGCGGGGAATCACGCCGGAGATCAACGCCATCTCCAGCATCATCTTTATTTTTTCTCTGATCGCGATCGTGAGTTGGTACCGGCTGCGAATGAATGCGGGAGGAAAGCGGGAAATTGCCGCCGAGTTCGTAGAGGCGGCCTAAGGTTTTGTAACGCCGTATCCTGCCGGCTGTCGCGAGGGCATCTTGTCCTCGGGGACGAGGGCGGGACGCCCTCACGACGGCCGCCGAGACGGCGGCGCTACAAAAGGGGAAATCACATTATGACTACAAATCGCAGGGACTTCATCAAGTTCGTCGTCGCGGGGTCGGTTGCCGCAGGTTGCCCGGTTGATGTTTCTTTGTTGGCAGCCGATACGCCGCCGGTACCTTCCGTCGAGGGTGAAGACAATCGTATCTGCCACCAGGTACGTGATGGCAAAATCTTTTCCCGCCCGCCAGTTTCCGTCCGGCACGACGTGGTGATCGTCGGAGGCGGTGTAAGCGGACTGGCCGCAGCCTATTTATTGCGCAGTCGCGATTTCCTCTTGCTGGAGAAAGAACCCCATTGGGGCGGCAACGCTTATTTGATGGAGTACCAGGGAAACGCATATGCCACAGGGTCGGCATTCCTCGCGAAGAGCGAGGACGCGTACAGCTTTGCCAAAGAAATCGGCCTGGAGCCTCTGCCCGTCAATGATCGAGACAGCACCATCATCAAGGGCGAATGGATTGGCAACACCTGGGCGGAAGGCCTCGACAGACTGCCCTATCCCGCATCTGTCCGCGAGGGCTTCAAGAAGTTCAAGAAGGATATGCTGGCGATTGACGTTGAGAAACGAGGCAACGAACTCTATAACGTTCCGTTTTCTGATTTCATGAAAGGCTACCCGGTCGAGGTAAAACAGTGGTGGGATAACTACGGCCCTTCGAACTGGGGAGCCGTGACCGAAGACACGACCGCCGCTCTCGGCATTGATGAAATCCAAGAGATCGGCGGAGACACCGTTCCGCAATTTTACACTTGGCCCGGTGGACTGGGCGCGATTACCAAAAGATTGGCGGAGATCCTGCAGGCGAAATTCGCAGAACACATGGAACTGGGAGCGACCACGATCGCCGTCGTTCCAGACAGCCAGGAGGTACAAGTCACCTACCTGCAGGGCTCGGAACTGAAGACTGTCGCGGCAAAAGCGGTCATAATGGCCAGTCCGAAATTCATTACGCGTCGCATCGTGCAGGGACTCTCGGAGAAGCAGAGCGACGCCATGCACCAGATCCGCTATATCCCTTACGCGGTGGTCAACCTGATTTTCGACAAGCCCGTATTCAACAAGAGCTATGACACATGGTGTCCGGGAAATACGTTCACCGATTTCATTGTCGCGGATTGGACCATTCGCAACCAGCCAGGCTACAAGCAGAAGTACAACATACTCACCTGCTATACGCCCATGAGCGAAGACGACCGCGGCTACCTGCTAACGGAATCTGGTGCGCGGAAAAAAGCTGTCAGTGTGCTTGAGGACTTTCAAAAGCTTCTGCCTGGCTTCAATGTGGATCCGGTCGAAGTTCACATTTACCGGCGGGGCCATCCTCTTTATATGTCGACGCCCGGTCTTTACACCAAGGTGCAGCCTTTGGCACGACAACCGATGGACCGCGTATTCTTCGCCAATACCGATTCCGAAGGCGCTGAATCCACCACCGGCAAAGCAATTGTGGCAGCCCGCCGCGCCGTGAAAGAGGCCGAGAGCCGGCTGGCAAAAAAGCCTGCTTCCCATCCCAAGACTGTGGCTGGCTGACCTTTTTTCACCACTATATTCACCGCAGAGTCACAGAGACAATCACCAGGTTTTCTTCTCTGTGGCTCTGTGACTCTGTGGTGAACGCCCCGAACCCATAGTAAAGTGATAACAGAGGTCATCAGGAAGGAAGTCTCATTTGAGTTCCAGCATTCGTAACATTGCTATTATTGCCCACGTCGACCATGGCAAGACCACGCTGGTCGACGCCATGCTGCAGCAGAGCGGCACCTTTCGTTCCAACGAGCACATCATTGAACGGGTGATGGATTCCAACGATCTGGAGCGCGAGCGCGGCATTACCATTCTGGCCAAGAACACAGCCATTTTTTATCACGACGTGAAAATCAATATCGTAGACACGCCCGGCCACAGCGACTTCGGCGGAGAAGTAGAGCGCGCCCTGAAGATGGTCGACGGCGTCATGCTGCTGGTTGACGCGAGCGAGGGCCCGCTGCCACAGACGCGTTACGTTCTCAGCAAGGCGCTTGAGGCTCATCTTGCACCCATCCTCGTGATCAACAAGATCGACCGCTCCGACGCTCGCCCACAGGAAGTATTGAACGAAGTTTACGATCTTTTTATCGATCTTGATGCCAAAGAAGAGCAACTCGACTTTCCGGTTTTATACACCAACGCCAAAGCCGGGACCGCCTCGCGAGACATCAAAGGAGGCGGCATAAACTTGCAGCCGCTGTTCGAGACGATCGTCGAAACCATTCCCGAGCCCAAAGGCGACGTGGCCGGGCCGCTGCAGATCCTGGTGGCCAATCTCGATTACAGCGATTACCTGGGCAGACTGGCAATCGCGCGTGTGTTTAACGGAACGATGTTTACCGGCGAAGATGTCGCGATTGCCAAACTTGACGGTACGCTTCACAAAACGAAAATCACAAAGCTGTTTTCATTCTCGGGACTAAAGCGAACCGACATCACCGAGACAACTCTCGGCGACATAATCGCCGTAGCCGGCGTCGAAGGTATCACCATTGGCGAAACCATTACTGATGCGGAGAATCCGGCGCCGTTGCCGCACATCACGATTGATGAGCCGACGATTGCCATGCTGTTCACGGTGAACACTTCGCCGTTTGCCGGACGCGAGGGCACGTATGTGACCTCGCGCAATCTACGGGAGCGGCTGCAGAAAGAGCTGCTGACCAACGTTTCCCTGCGCGTGGAGGACACCGCAACCACGGATTCATTCATCGTTATGGGCCGGGGCGAGCTGCAGCTTTCGATTCTCATTGAGATGATGCGCCGCGAGGGTTTCGAACTCATGGTAGGAAAGCCGGAGATCGTTACCAAGCGCGTCGACGGCAAGCTCATGGAGCCAATCGAGAAGCTGACCGTGGATGTGCCTGAAGGTTTCGTGGGCGTGGTCATGGAACAGCTCGGCGTGCGTAAAGGCGAAGTCCTCAACATGCATAATCACGGATACGGCCGCGTCCGTATCGAATTTCGCGTGCCCAGCCGCGGCCTTATCGGTCTGCGCAGCCAGTTGCTCACCGACACTCGCGGCACCATCGTCATGAATTCTCTTTTTGATGGCTACATCGAATGGCAAGGCGAGATTCCCCACCGCCTGACTGGCGCCCTGGTTTCCGATCGCGCGGGCGTGACCACCCCGTATTCTCTTTACAGCCTGCAGGAGCGTGGCGAGCTTTTTGTCGGCCCCACAATCGATGTTTATGAGGGCATGATCATTGGCGAAAACGCGAAGGATAACGATCTTGACGTGAATGTGGTCCGCGAAAAGAAATTGACCAACATGCGGTCTTCCACCTCTGACATCGCGGTTCGACTCGTGCCATTCCGAAATCTTAATCTTGAGCAGGCCATTGAATTCATCGCTGACGATGAGTTTGTCGAAGTCACTCCGAAGTGTCTTCGGCTGCGCAAGAAGGTCCTCCAGGCCAACAAACGAAAGAGGAGTTCGATGGCAATGGCGGAAGAAGAGCGATAATGCCCCGCCATCCCGCCAAGCCGGATTCCCGTCGAACTCAGAAGACGGATGCCGACTTGAAGCTGTATCTTGTACCCTGCAGTTGCGGAACAACCTTCGCGGTTTCTGAGAACTATGATCGGCAGGGTACGGCGTGGGGCCGCTACCTAAAGTGTCCCGAATGCGGCAAGCGTCACGATCCCAAGAATCGCATTCTCCAACTCGGCTTTCAGCGCGATGGGTACTGGAAGGTAGACGACTGTTAAAAACTTTTGACGGCGTCATCTTGAGTGTATCCGCACGCAATCCCATCGTGCCGCGATCGCGCAAACGTTGTTTCCGCAGAATAGCTTCCCACAAATAGCAGACCTGCTATACTTCCTGCGCATTTGATTGTTCGTCAACTTTGGCTTTCGGCTTGGCCAACCAGCCTCCCAGTTGCTGCCGAAGTCGCCCACGCTCAAATAGCTCACTCAGAGGCCAATTCGCTTGAAGAACATTTTCGTTGGGAACCTCGACTTCAATACTTCGGAAGACGAACTGCGCAAGCTGTTCGAGGTCCATGGGCAGGTGGACCGGGTCAGCATCATGACCGACCGGGATACCGGGCGCTCGCGTGGCTTCGGCTTCGTGGAGATGACGAGTGCGGAAGACGGAGAGAAGGCCATCGCGGCGCTGAACGGCACGCAGATTGGCGGACGCACCTTGAATGTGAATGAAGCGCGTCCAAAGGTCGAGCGCGGAGGCGGAGGAGGCGGCGGCCGAGATCGTGGCGGCCGCGGCGGCGGACATGGGGGCGGTGGTGGCGGACGTAATCGCTATTAGACTCCTTTCGGACTTCCGGCAAATCAGAATAATCAGTCCAGCGTCATGGCTCAGCTCTTGCTGCTTGGAGCGTGACGATGACTTTCGATCCATCAATTGATAGGGTAAAGCTCCGCATGTACACTGGGAATGGTGTGCGCCCGTAGCTCAGCTGGATAGAGCGGCAGCCTCCGGAGCTGTAGGTCGGGAGTTCGAATCTCTCCGGGCGCACCATGCTTTTTTACCAACTCGCACGGCGCGCCTCGGCTAGATCCACCAAGTCGGATCGGCAGACTCGGCCCAGACCTCGCTGGTTGCTGCAAGGTGTCTTTGGGCAGCCCGAACCGCCCGAGACGGCTGTGTCGCCTTCAGAGCAAGCCGTCTGAGGGCTTCGCTGGGCGTACAGTGGAGGAATCCGGCCAGAGCTTGGACGGATTCACCGGGCAGGGTAACCGAAATTCGGCCTTCGCCGGGTCCGGGATCGGGAGGCAGCGAGTGAGGCTCGCTGAGAAATTCCGCGATCCAGGAACGCATCCGCGCCGAAGTAACATGCTGCGCTAAAGGTGCTGCAAGCCGTAACGTGAAAGTTGTCATTGAAATGTCCTCTTAACTGCGAATCGACTACAATTCCCTACCATGCTGCTGGCTGACAAACAGATTTGGTGGCAAGCCCCAAATTCAATTCGTATTCCGACCGGAATTTTAGTGGCGCTAGCCCTCGGTCTTCGGTTTTATGGTGTTTATCAGAGTTCCAAAACCACCCCCAAGCGGTCTCCAAGAGTCAGGCGCATCGAAATTATTACGGTCATTTCCCTATGGACCTTCATCGCTGTGGGCGTGACCTACATGGTCCTCACACGGCGATGATCTCCTCCCCCTCGAACGAGGGCCACACGCGCAACGCTTGTGCGATTGTGTATTGGACATTCATTGCACAGAAGCTGCCGAACCGGGGCATTTCCCCCGAAACCGCCATTCAATCCGAAGTTAGGTGTTGCTTCCAAACAGGCAGGTAGGGGGCGGGGTCTCTTAGGAAACCGCTGTTTGCAGCGTCATTTTGTCCTGGGATGAGCGTTAGTGTATTTACGCTGTAGGTCGCTTGGGCGCAACTTGGGCGCAGAAAGAGCCAAATTTCCCTCGGGGGCCGGTTGCTAATGTGCAGAGAAGCAAGGCAGGCCACGAGTTATAGACCCCTTGGTTTACACTCCGGAGCTGTAGGTCGGGAGTTCGAATCTCTCCGGGCGCACCATGCTTTTTTACCAACTCGCACGGCGCGCCTCGGCTAGATCCCAGTCCTCAGTGAAAAAGGTTCAAAGCGTTTTCGTTATCATCCACGAAATAGATGCCCTGGCCCGCGACATCGATGAGTCCGAACAAGGCGCCGGCGCCGGTGCCCATGTTGTCCAACAACACTTTTCTGACTTGATGCCCGTGGTGGCCCTCCACTTTGGTCTCAACCAGGTATCCGTCGCCGCCGTTTACGGTCAAGATGTTTCCGTTCGTGGCAATCTCCAATCCCAGTGGAGCGTTTAGCGCGCCGCCTTGGAAAACCGTCATTCCCGTTCCGTCGGAAGTGTTGCGTTGCAGCGGATCCTCGATGGCGACGATGCGGTTGTTGAGAGTGTCGGCTACATAAAGTACGCCGTGGCCATCGTCGTCACGGCGATCGGTGTCGTAACGATCGCTGTGGCTCAGGGCAAGTCCAGTCGGTCCGATTACCAGCGCGCTCGGATCGGTCCGCTCCGCGAAACCCGAGCCGACAACTGTCATCTGCTGCAGGTTGGGCATTGACCCGTGTGGAATATTCAGGTCCAGGCGTAGAACCGTGCCTTTGTGCACGATCTTGCCGCCGCCAGCAACTGTGCCGTTTAGAACATTAGTGACGAAAAGGCTGACGCTACGGCCACCATCGAACGCGGCCATATCCCAGGGACCGCTGATCAGCGAACCAAAGAATGTTTCGACCACTTTGCCGCTGCTGTTCAATACCAGCAGGCATCCGGCTTGCACGGTGTCTGACATTCCGTCGGTGGTTGGCACACTGCCCACGATTACCCATCCGGTGCGGAGCGCGACCAGTGCGGTGGTTAGTCCGACTCCACCGGGGCAGGGGCCAGGCAGAGCGTTGGCGTCAATCTGAGCAAACAAGGTGACGCCGCCGCTCGGGGTGATCTGGACAATGGTCGTCCCCGTCCCTTGCAGATTCTTGCTGTTGTTGAAGTTGCTGACCAAAATATTTCCTTTGGTTAGCGACCCGGTGGTGGTGGGCACGCGGGCAACGCCATAGGGATTAAGGTCCCCGTTACTCGGAATGGTAGAAGCGACCGTGGTGACAGTCCCAGCTTGCGCGCTGGCCAATGCCAAAGCGATCATTGGAATTAGAGTAATCACACGCAAGATCAGACGGCGGTTCGCGCCAAGCATTTGATTCAGTGTTTTCATTTGTTCCCCTCCTGGATTTAACGAAACTGGATTAGCAAGACATTCCTGAGCCAGAGATTTTGGTCGTCGAGGGCGAGCCAAACCTCGCAGCTCGCAGCGGACCGATGTTAGTAGTTCCGGAAAGACGACTGTCACAGATTTGTCAAACCTTTGTAATTTCGCAGGCACAAACGCGGCAACGCCAGGTTGGTGTCGCCAAGAACCTCAGGCACATTTTGCCCGGCGACCAGCCGAGCAGAGGCAGCACTTGCCGCAGCACAGTCGACCCGGATGAAGAGCCAGCAGAGAATTGCGCTCAACTTTAAATAGAATCAGTAGTCTGGATCTGAGGGCGGCGGCGAAGGCTTCTGGCAGACCACTTGCATATGAGGAAAGCGTCTGTATCGAGGAGCCGACGAATGTCTGTATCAGCGATTCTCCCCAGCACCACCCTGAATCAAGCCTACAACCTGCAAACTCCGAACCAGCAGCAAACGGAGTTTCAGCAGCTCACGCAGGCGCTGCAGTCGGGCAATTTGAGCAGCGCTCAGCAGGCGTTTGGCGCTCTTGCCAACAACGCAAGCAATTCGGGCCTGTTGAGCGTGCAGATGTCGCAAGACCTCAGCAAATTGGGTTCGGCGCTGCAGTCGGGCAATCTTGCCGGTGCACGGCAGGCGTACTCATCGGTTCAACAGAACTTACAGAGTTCGGCTCCGATGGCAGCGCACCATCACCGGCCTCATCACGGCGGATCCGTGTTGAGCTCACTCCTGTCAGGGCTTTCGGACAACATCAGCGGCTCCGGCAGCAGTGCCGCCAGCCAGAGCGGCGTTTTCCAGCCGGTTAATTTGACGGCTTGAATCTTGGTCTGCGAACTACATAGATCGCAAGCCTATGGAAGAGCGCGGTCTCCGGGCACCCATTAAAGCAACTGGAAGTTCTGTCGATTCAGTATGGAGAAGCGTAGCAAGAACCGAGGCCGCAAGGCCATCGGCCACAAGCCAGTCCAATTCTTAAGGAGAAAATAATGTCCGCGATCAGCCTTTCCAGCATCGTTGCTCAACCATCATCCACCAGCTCCGCGATCTCGTCCAACCCGACCCCATGGCAAAAGTACCTTGCCGCACGGCGCCCAGAAATTCGGCAACTGCAAGAAGCCCTACAATCCGGTAGTTTGAGTGCCGCCGAAGCAGCCTACAACAACCTAGTCTCATTGGGTAAAACCGAGCTCCACCAAAATAATCCGTTCACCTGGACTAATCGGGCGGCGGATTTCAGCGCTATCGGCGGCGCGCTTCAAAGCGGAAATCTCGCCGCGGCGCAGCAAGCCTTTTCCGCGCTCGCGAGTACCTTCAAGCTCCGCCCCAGTGCAGAGTCCAATCCGGCGGCGTCCGCATCAGAAAGCGGCGTCAACGTAATTGCTTGATGACAGCCTCGGAAAGATTGCAGCTGCGGGCGGGCTTCAGGAATCCCGTCCGCATTTCACCGCGGCAGGCCTAGGTCAGTTTAGAATTTCTCCTCTATGCATATGGAGAAATTCCAGCTTTGGGCGCAGCCCTGGTGGGTGAACCTGCTGATCTTGATTCCATTCGCCACCTACTTCGCATTTCGCCGCCAAGGGCAACTTTTGAATCGGCGGCAGCTGATTACCATTGCGATCTTTGCCGCCGCTTTCGGCTTTGTGGAGGCCGCAGTCGTAGTCTACCTGCGTGCGGCGGTGGGCCTGCTTCCCGGATACGGCGGAACCTTAACCGACCTCCGAAATTCCTCGGCGGGCTACGAGCAGGCAACATCGATTTCCCAGTTTCCTCCAAGCCTCCTCGCCATCGAGGTGTATCGCGAGGCGGCCACCATGGTCATGCTAATCAGTGTGACGCTGCTTACGGTCTCCAGGGCAAGCGCGCGTTGGGCCGCGTTCCTCTGGCTTTTTGCCCTCTGGGATATCGCCTACTACGCCGGCCTCTGGGCCACCGTGCGATGGCCCGCTTCCCTCACCGACCTTGACGTGCTGTTTCTCATTCCCGTGCCGTGGATCGCACAAGTGTGGTTTCCGTTGCTGGTAAGTGGGTTGACGGTGCTGGCGATCGCCGTCTCAAACGGCCAACCTGCCGGTTCTGGTTACCGATAACGCTACACCACAGTCATCTTGTCCAGCTTGCGAACCTGCTTCACTCTAGACTGTGGAGAACTCCGGTAAATCGAGTCCACCGATCAAATGACTGAGACCAAGACCTCTGCACCCGGAGCGGACTGGACCAAGCTCCTCACCGACCCGGAAATTGTGAGTCATCTCGGCGAGCTCCTACAGGCCTATCGCGATGCCGAAGCCGGTCAACGCGACCGGGTGTTGCTTGAGACCATGCGCAAGATCAAGAGCAGGGGTCCAAGTTTGCAGACGCACGTGTCACCTTCTTCCAAGCCTTCATCAGAGCCTCCAGTCGCGATCACGCCCGCAGCGACTCCACCGTTCGAACCGGACATTTTCACACCCTGCTGGGGACAGGATCGGCGGCGCTATCCGCGGATGAAGTGTTTCGTCGCAGTCGAGTTGCGTGTCGATGGATCGCCCACGCCAGTTTGGGGTAATCTTTCGAACACCAGCTTGGGTGGAGGCTTCGTGGAGACTGCGACTCCAGTCAAAACCGGAGTCAAGCTGGAAATCGGACTCTGGGTGGCTAACGGGAAAATCTGGGTGAAGGGTTTGATCCTCAACGGAATCGTGACCCGCAGCAATCCCACTTTTGGAGTTCGCCTCAAGTTCGACAATCTTGAACCCGCCGAACGCGAGACGCTCAAGCAATTCTTGAAATTCGTGGAAAACATCACCAAGAGCTATCAGACCCAGCAGGGCTACCTCGCGCAAATGAAGCGTTAATGTCCTGAATCAGAAATCCATCCTGAAACCTTTTTCCACCTATTACATCCTAGACATTAAGGATGTTAAGCGGATCACAAATCCCCGGTGAAGAGGTTCGTGCTTTCCGCTTTGATCGTCCGCACGCAGCTCTCGAAAGCTTGATAAACTGCCTGATGTGGGGCACATTCTCCGTTCTCACTTCCTGAGAAACGGAGGCACCGATTCGTACGGCTCTGATCACTTCGTCCGAAGGGAGAACCTCCGTGGTAGCGAGCGAGCAACTTCTGACTGGCAAGCAACTGGAAACCCTAAGCATCAACACAATCCGGACCCTGGCGATCGACGCCGTGCAAAAAGCAAATTCCGGTCACCCCGGCGCACCCATGGCGTTGGCGCCCGTCATCTATTGTCTGTGGCAGCAATTTCTTCGCTTTGATCCCGCGAATCCCACCTGGCCTAATCGCGACCGCTTCGTGCTCTCCAATGGCCACGCCTCCATGTTGCTGTACGCGATGCTCTATTTGTCCCAGGTTCGCGGAGTGAATCCGGAGTACGAGACGACCGGAGAATTCGCTGTCACCTTGGACGACATAAAGAACTTTCGTCAGATTGATAGCAAGACTCCTGGGCATCCCGAATACCGCCATACCGCTGGCGTAGAAACCACGACCGGCCCTCTGGGACAAGGCATCGGGAACAGTGTAGGCATGGCGATTGCGGCCAATTGGCTGGCGGCGAACTTTAACCGGCCAGGCTTTGAGATCTTCAATTACAACGTCTACGCCTTCTGTGGCGATGGCGACCTCATGGAAGGAGTAGGCTCCGAAGCCGCGTCGCTGGCGGGCCACCTGAAACTGCCCAACCTGTGCTGGATTTACGACAACAACCGCATCACGCTGGATGGGCCAGCTGACTGGTCATTCACCGAAGATGTGGGTGAGCGCTTCCAGGGTTACGGTTGGAACGTAGTTCACGTGACCGACGCCAATGACCTTGACGCGCTTGCCAAGGCCTACAACAACTTCCTCGAGACCCGCGACCGCCCCACGCTCATCGTTGTAAACAGCCATATCGGATACGGATCGCCGCGCAAACACGATACGAATGAGGCCCATGGCGAGCCCCTGGGCGAGGAAGAAGTGCGCCTCACCAAGAAGAATTATGGTTGGCCAGAGGACGCAAAGTTCCTCGTTCCCGATGGCGTGCTCGACAACTTCCGCCAGGGAATCGGCAAACGCGGACACGACCTACAGCAGAAATGGCAAACATCATTCGCGGAATACAGCAGAAAATTTCCTGAACTCGCGGACGAGATCAACCGCATGCAACACCGCGAACTGCCCGACGGATGGGACAAGAATTTGCCCACCTTTCCCGCTGACCCGAAAGGCATGGCTACCCGCGACAGTGGCGGCAAAGTGCTGAACGTGCTCGCGCAAAATATTCCCTGGCTGATGGGCGGTTCAGCGGACTTGGCGACTTCGGACCGCACGCGGCTCAAGTTTGAAGGCGCCGGAGATTTTCAACCTGGAACCTACGGCGGCCGAAATCTGCACTTCGGAGTTCGTGAGCACGCCATGGCCGGAGCGATCAACGGTTTGGCGGTTTCGAAGATTCGTCCGTACTGCGGCACGTTCTTCAACTTCACGGATTACATGAAGCCCGCGGTCCGTCTGGCCGCGCTGATGCAAGTTCCCTCCATCTTTATCTATACCCACGATTCCATCGGCTTGGGCGAGGACGGTCCCACACACCAACCGATTGAGCAATTGGCGATGTTGCGCGCTGTTCCCGGCTTGGTGCTGCTCAGACCAGCGGACGCCAATGAGGTCGTGGAAGCCTGGAAAGTGATCATGCAACTAAAGCATGAACCCGCAGCCCTGGTACTGACGCGGCAACCGCTCCCGACGTTTGACCGCTCGAAGTATGCGCCCGCCGCTGGCGTCGCCAAAGGAGCGTATGTTTTGGCCGATGCGTCCGACGGCAAGCCGGAGGTCATTCTGATGGGAACAGGAAGCGAAGTGTCTCTCTGTATGACCGCTTACGAACAGTTGACAAGAGACGGAATAAAAGCTCGCGTTGTCAGCATGCCCTCGTGGGACATTTTCGAAAAGCAAGACGAAGACTACAAGAAACAGGTTCTGCCGCCCGCAGTGAGAGCGCGAGTTTCGGTGGAGGCGGCGTCCACGTTCGGCTGGTCGCAGTACGTTGGACCGACCGGGCGAATGATTGGGATGCACAGCTTCGGCGCGTCGGCACCGATCAAAGACTTGCTGAAGAAGTTTGGCTTCACGCCGGAGAAAGTGGTCGAGGCGGCTCGGCAGGCGATCGCGTCGTCGAAATAGCTTTTGTGCGCCCTAAAGCCTGGTGGTGCCGCGCGCGAGGTCCTTCGAGACCTCCGGTCCCTCAGGATGACGTCAAAAAGTAAGGGCTACGTCAAAATCAGAGCCGGGCGCCAAAATCTAAGCGCTGCGTAGTATCACTTAGTCTTTGACGTCATCCTGAGGGACCGGAGGTCTCGAAGGATCTGGCGTGGGGTGAGACAACTGTTGGCCGTGCGTTCAGAATTTTGAATCAGGAGGCAGCAATGGCAACCGGAATCATTGAGACCGCAAAAGCAACCAATCCACTAAAAGATCTCCTCAAGTACGGCCAATCTGTATGGCTGGACTACATCCGCCGCGATCTGCTTACTAGCGGCGAGCTCAAACGCCTGATTGAAGAGGACGGCCTTCGCGGCATGACCTCGAATCCCACCATCTTTGAAAAGGCTATCGCGGACAGCACGTTGTACAGCGACATCCTGCAGTCCTTGCGATCAAGAACCGATCTCGATGCCAAAGGCCGCTACGAGATTCTCGCCATTCGCGACATTCAGGATGCCGCCGACTTCTTGCGACCGGTGTACGACGGCTCGAAACGTCGCGACGGATACGTCAGCCTCGAAGTCTCGCCATATCTCGCTCGCGATACGCAAGGCACTCTGGCCGAAGCGCGTCGACTTTGGAAAACCGTGGGCCGCGAGAACGTGATGATCAAGGTTCCTGGCACGGCCGAGGGTATTCCGGCCTTTCAGCAGTTGATCGGCGAGGGCATCAATATTAATGTGACGTTGCTGTTCTCGCAGGAAGTTTATAAACGGGTGGCGGAAGCCTACATCGCAGGCCTCGAGCAACTGTCATCCCGCGGAGGCGACGTCAGCAAAATCGCCAGTGTAGCCAGCTTCTTCATCAGCCGCATTGACAGTTCCGTAGACGCCATCGTCGGTGAGCACCTCAAGGCTTCCAAGGACCAGCGTGAGCAGGAGCAATTGAAAAGTATCCTCGGCAAGGTTGCGATTGCCAATGGCAAGCAAACCTACGTCAGCTACCAGAAAATCTTCAGCGGCGATCGTTGGAAAGCCTTAGCCGCCAAAGGCGCACAGACGCAGCGTGTGCTCTGGGCCAGCACCAGCACCAAAAATCCCAACTATCGTGACGTGCTGTACGTGGAAGAACTGATCGGACCGGACACCGTCAACACGATTCCGCCAGCGACGCTGGATGCCTTCCGCGACCACGGTCGCGCGCGGCCCAGCTTGACCGAAGACGTTGAATCGGCCAACCGAACTATGGAGACCGTGGCTACGCTCGGAATCTCGATGAAAGAAGTCACCGACAAGCTGACCGACGACGGGGTCCGCCTCTTCGCCGAGGCCTTCGACAAATTGTTGAAAGCCGTTGAACAAAGTTCGAAGTGACAACCGCGAAAGCGCAACTTCGTGCGGCGCCGCACTGAAACGAATTGTAGCGCCAGCATCTTGCCGGCTGTCGCGGGGGCGTCTTGCTCCCGCTTCTGGAGGGCGGCACCACTGGATTCGCCAGAACTAGAAAAACGATTTAATATTGGGACGAAGCGCTATGAATCCGCGAATGATCGAATTACACTCTCGCGAAGCGACGGCCCGTGCATCGGACATCCGGCGGATTTCTGGAACCATCCGCCGCATTCAGCTTTCAATTAGAGGGTAACGGCTATGGCTACGACAGAAGCGCTTCAGGAAACACAGCAACACCGTCCGGGCAGGCCCGCGGACCCTTGCGTAATGGTGATCTTTGGCGCCGGCGGCGATTTGACCGGTCGCAAGCTTATTCCCGCACTTTATAACCTGGCCAAGGCCGAACTGCTCTCTCGTGAATTCGCCATTGTAGGCACATCGCATCGCAAGATGTCGAACGACGACTTCCGCCAAATGGTCGCGGAAGATATAAAGCACTATACGGGCGGGAACGTAGACGAGGACATCGTCGAATGGTTTGTCAAACGTTTGTACTACGTGGCCGGCGAGTTCAACGACAAGAATGTTTATGTGCAGTTAAAGGATTTTCTAAAGAAAGTCGACCAGGATCACACGACACACGGCAATTTTTTCTTCTACCTGGCGACAGCCCCGAACTTCTTTGGCCCAATCGTGGAACAATTGGCAGCGGTTGGCCTGATGGAAGAAGACAATCAGCATTGGCGCCGGGTCATCATCGAAAAGCCTTTCGGGCATGACCTGGACTCGGCGAAGACGTTAAACGTCCAACTACTGAAGGTTGCGAAAGAAAGGCAGATTTATCGTATCGATCATTATCTGGGCAAGGAAACCGTCCAGAACATCTTGGCCTTTCGATTCGCCAATGGAATCTTTGAGCCCATCTGGAATCGCCGTTATATCGACCACATCCAGATCTCGGTGGCAGAAACCGTGGGAGTGGAGCAGCGCGGCAGCTATTACGATCAGGCTGGCGCGCTGCGTGACATGGTGCCCAACCACATCATGCAACTGATCAGCTTGACTTCCATGGAGCCGCCCGTTTCGTTTCACGCCGACGCGGTGCGGGATGAGCAGGCCAAGATTCTTCACGCCATCCAACCCATCACTGCGGAAGAAGTCCTTACTAGAACGGTGCGCGGGCAATATGGACCCGGAATCATCAACGGTCAGCGTGAGCCTGGCTATCGTGAAGAAGGCGACGTTCCCCCTGACTCAAGAACTGAGACGTTCGTCGCCATGAAACTGCTGATCGACAACTGGCGCTGGGCCGACGTTCCTTTCTACCTGCGCACCGGAAAGCGCTTGGCAGCGCAGAATACGCACATCGTGATTCAGTTCCGCCGAGCCCCCTTCGTGCTCTTCCGTGACACTCCGGTTGAGAATCTGATGCCCAACCAACTGGTGCTGCACATTCAGCCGGAGGAAGGAATCTCGTTGCAATTCGCAGCCAAGGTTCCTGGACCGATTATGCGGTTGGGTGCGGTTGACATGAACTTCGAGTATGCTGACTACTTCGGAACCCAGCCCAGCACGGGTTACGAACGTTTGCTCCACGATTGCATGATCGGCGACCAGACTCTGTTCCAGCGCGCGGACATGGTCGAAGCCGGGTGGTGTGTGGTGAGTCCGGTTTTGGATGTCTGGAAGGCGCTGCCCCCTCGCAACTTCCCCAACTACGCCTCCGGCACGTGGGGTCCGAAAGAGGCCGATGATTTGCTCGAGCGCGACGGCCGTCACTGGAGGAACTTCGAGAAATGATCCTGGCAGGCGACATCGGAGGAACGAATGCAAGGCTGGCCTTCTTCGAGGTTGCGGACGGCCACTTCCGACTGGTGTCCGCATCGGTTTTCCCCAGCCGCGAATATGCTGGCCTGGATCAGATCGTCTCCAAGTTCGTCGAGACTGCAAAATTGCATCCTGATGCTGCCTGCTTTGGCGTACCCGGCCCGGTTCGCAACGGGCGGGTTGAAACCTCCAATCTTCCCTGGGTGATCGAGTCCGCACGTCTCGCCGCCGAGCTTAATTTGAAGAAGACCGTTCTCATCAACGATCTCGAAGCCAACGCGTGGGGAATTGCCACTCTGGAACCGGAAGATGTCGTGCCGCTGAACCATGTGAAAGGAAATCCCGAGGGCAATCAGGCCGTCATCTCCGCCGGCACCGGACTGGGCGAGGCTGGCATGTATTGGGACGGCTCGCGATATCGCATCTTCGCCACCGAGGGTGGCCACGCCGATTTCGCGCCGCGCAACGAATTGGAGATGGAGTTGTTCCGCTACCTCTCCGGCCGCCATGGACATGTCAGTTATGAGCGCATTGTCTCCGGTCCTGGGCTGGTCAACGTGTTTCACTTCCTGCGCGACACCGGCCGCGGAACCGAGCCACAGTGGCTCACCGATGAACTGGTGCACGGCGACCCTGCGCCCGCCATCTCTACTGCCGCGCTCGACGGCAAGTGCGGGTTGTGCGAACAAGCGGTTGATCTTTTCGTCTCAGTCTTTGGGGCGGAAACGGGCAACCTCGCTCTCAAGCTGATGGCCACGGGCGGAGTTTACCTCGGCGGTGGCATTGCTCCCAAGATGCTGGCCAAATTGTCCGGGCCATTGTTCATGAATGCATTCGTCGGAAAAGGCCGGATGCAGCCTCTGCTCGAAGCCATGCCAGTCAAAGTCATCACCAATGACAAAGCCGCATTGATGGGAGCCGCTCGCTGCGCCGTCGTCAACGGATCGGCCTAAGACTTCCGGCCTGGAGCGGAACCGTCTCAATCTATACGCTGACTTTCGATGACGCTGGACTTGCAAACACTGGGGTGCCGGGCCTAGTTTTGGTCCCCGCCACCGTGCTTCAGGCGGCAAAGTTTGCAATATGTCGGCGGCGCCGTATTATCCACTCGATGTTTCACCGGCTTCAGCGTGCGCAGGTATGCGAAGATCGCCTTCAGGTCATCGTCGGTGAGATTTTTGAAGGCGTTAAATGGCATGATCGAGTTCAGCTTTCTCGCCTTCACATAGCCGCTGCGCATGACCTCGATGAAAAGCGCTTCGTCGTAATAGCTGATGCCCGAGGGATCGGGTGTGATGTTGGCGGTGCTGGCTTCTCCCCACGGACCGCGCATCAGCCAGCCGCCGGCGAACTCGAATCCAGCGACCGGTTGCCCCTTATCTTGCGGCGTGTGACAGTCGGCGCAGCCGCCTATCTTCACCAGGTATTGGCCATACTTCATGCGATCGGCCGGGTCTGGACTGGCGACTGGCGCAATCACAGGTTCTGGTGCGCTACGAATTAGATACTTCACCGGGAAGATGATTTCCGTCTTCGACAAATGATTGTGCACCGCGGGCAACGAACGCAGGTAGACAACGATCGAGGCAACGTCTTCGTCCGACATCTGGCGGAAGTCTTCATAGGGCATCATGGGAAATAGCGCCCGGCCGTCGTGTCCGATGCCCTCGCGAATGGCTCGGGCAAGTTTATCGTCAGTCCATGTGCCCGCGCCTGCTTCCGGATCAGGCGAAATGTTGGGCGCGACGACGTGTCCTGGCAGGTCGGCCATATCCATCCACCGCCCGCCGCCCTCAGTGCCCGGAATCAGCGGTGCTCCGTGAGTATTCCAGTCGTGCTGCGAATGGCACTCCGAGCATCCGGTTAACCCTACGGCAAGATAACGGCCGCGCTCTAGCCGCTGGGGCGTGGCTTCGAATTTGCGCGAGGTCAGCGGCCGCGCTTTTGGCCCACTGAACGGACGCCAGCCGATGGTCAGGCTGATGGCCGCAATCAAAAGAATGATGACTACGATTCCAATGAAGAGAAGTATTTTGCCGAGCTTTCTCATTGCGCTCCCCGCTGCAGAGTTCAATTGCAGCGCGCCATTCTCGCATGTCTCTTGTAGGAACTAAAAAGATCAAAACTGAGACGCGTTTCTTAGTGTACCTTTGTGTCCTTTCTGGTTCAGGCAGTCTTCATCAACCACAAACACAAAGGTACACAAAGGGAAAGAGCACACACGAGGACAGGCTTTCATAGAATCCTCAGAGCAAACCTTAACGCTTTTTCTTCCCTTTTGCTTTCTTCTTCGCGCCGGGTTTCTTTTTTGAGGGTTTCGCAACCTTCTTTGGCGAGTTGTGCCTCTCGGATTTCGGAGGATTGGGGACCTTCGCAACCTCAACTTTTGCTGCTGGCGTCGGCGCCGGCGGAGCGGTTTCGCCTTTCCCCTTCTTCTTGCCTGCAGACGGAGCAGGCACCGGGGCTGCCTGGGACGCAGCCGCAGCTGCCTTGGCGGCCCGTCCACGCTTGGGCGGAGGAGGTGGTGGTGGAGGGGGTGGCGGAGCCAGCGGTTTCAGGAATTTCAGAATCTCCGTCCGCGAATGCATTTTCCCGTCCAGTAAGAGCAAGAATACATCTTGAGCAATCTTGGGATACTCCGGCATTTGCGGAGTGATGCGCAGCTCCGTCATCTCGAGCAACGGCAGCTTCTGTTGCACCTGCCGCCACTTGCCGAAAAAGTTCTTGATCTTCTGCACCACTGCTTGCTGTTTCGCGGTGACTTCAAGAAAAAGCACCATCTCCGGCCGCGCTTCCGACAGCAGTTTCCATGTCCGGGAAGGAGTCGCGGCTTCTTTGCCGGTTAAGCGCTTGGCTAGGTCCTTGGCGTTTTCTTCGAGATCCTTCCACGCTGCCACCAGATCCTTGCGCGGGATCAGCTTGCGCATGTCGGCAATATCTTTGTCACCGAGGCGCGCGGTCAGGAAATACAGGACCGCCGGCGAGGGATCCGTCGTGTACCCTAGCTGGCTCATCTGCTGCCGGGTTTTCATCAGCTGGCCCAGCCCCGCAGTGTCTACCTTTGCCGTGGACCAATGCGGATTGAGCACCTTCAGCAACTCTTCTTTTTCCAGCACGCGGACGATATGCAGCGGATCGTCTTCGTAGGCCAGCTGTTCGATCTCCTGCCCGATCGCCCGGTCAGTGATGTACTCAATGTAGTTATTTTCTTTCGCCGACTGAATCCGGGCCTGCGTGCGCTCCTCGATCGGCCAATGGAAGCGCGCCGCAAAACGGGCGGCGCGAATCAGCCGCGACGGATCTTCCATAAACGAATAATTGTGCAGGATGCGGATCAGCTTGGCTTCAATATCCGCCGCCCCATTAAACGGATCCATCAGCAGACCGCGCGACCCCGGATTCAGGGAGAGGGCCATCGCGTTG
>Ga0210403_10000916_pt1 | contig 29178 bp, 26 predicted proteins | sample IncBWC19MmetaG_FD_150863 | JGI IMG/M metagenome (GOLD analysis project Ga0210403, IMG submission 150863) | Forest soil microbial communities from Barre Woods Harvard Forest LTER site, Petersham, Massachusetts, United States - Inc-BW-C-19-M | ecosystem: Environmental > Terrestrial > Soil >...
TGGTGGTGTCGCGCGCGGCGAGATGCGGGACCATGCGCTCGAAGCCGTCGGCCCAGAACGAGCAGCTCTTGCAGGCCGCCTCCCACTCCGGCGCGTACATCACGTGCTGCACGACAAGCTGGGGCCTGCCCTTGAAGAGATCGGCAAGCGTGACCTTGCCGTTGGGCCCGTCGAAACCATAGTCCTTGTCGACCTTGACCCAGGGCAGGTTGCGGCGCTCCTGGCTCAGGCGGTCGCGCGCGCGGATGAGCTCTTTCTCATGGGCCATGTGCGCCTTGCGCGCTTCGATCCATTCTTCTCGCGGGACGATCTTGTGCGGTTGCATGGGACACTCCTCTGCTGACATTCAGGCGACGAACTGTTCCAGATAGTCGAGGAACTTGCTCCATCCTTGCCGGTGGTTGTCGCGGGCTTTTTCGTCGGCGAACTGCTCGTGATGGAAGGTGAGCAGCGTGCCGACCGGATCGGGCTTGAGCTCTACCGTCACCAGCGACTCGCGCTCGGGCGTCGAATGCCAGGCCCAGGTGAATTGCAGCAGCTCGTTGGGCACGACCTCGCGATAGGTTCCGCCGACCTCATGATATTCGCCGCTCTTGTCGTCCGTGAAGCTGATGCGGTAGCGCCCGCCGACGCGAACGTCGAGATCGGCGCGCAGCGAGCCGGGCTTCGCCTGCGACATCGCAAACCACTTCATCAGGTTTTCCGGCTCGCTCCACGCGGCGTAGACTTTTTCCGGCCGCGCGCGGAGCCGCCGCGTGAGGGTGAGGCCGGGGCGGTTGTCGAGTTGGGCTGCGCTTGACGATTGGGCCATGTTTCTTCCTCCACAAAGGCGGCAAGGTGATCGAGATTGTCGGACCAGAAGCGCTGGTAGCGGTTGAGCCAATCCATCGCCTGCTCCATCGGTTTCGCGGTCAGCCGGCACGCCACGACGCGGCCGGTCTTCTCGCGCGCGATGAGACCGGCGTCGGTCAGCACCTCGAGATGCTTCATGATCGCCGGCAGCGACATCGCAAAGGGCTGCGCCAGCTCGCTGACCGAGAGCGTGTCGCGGTCGGAGAGCCGCGCCACCAGCGCCCGCCGCGTCGGATCGGCAAGTGCTGCAAAGGTGCGGTCCAGGGCTTGATCGTTATACTTAACCATATGGTTTACTATAAGCGCGCGCACACGGATGTCAAGCGAGCGCAATCACGAAATGGAGATTCGGCACCGACAGCGCAAAAAGGAACCGGCCGCAACGCCACGGCTGCGGCCGGTTCCGTGTCACTTCAGCCTTTTCAGACTAGCGGACTCTACGTAGCCCGCATGAGCGCGGCGATATGCGGGGCTTTCCCGGGTTTCGCTTCGCTCACCCGGGCTACGAAGTTGGGTCAGCGATAATAGCCGTATTGATAGCCGCGGCGGCCAAGCGGCACCTGCTGCTGGCCGTACGCCACGAACGGGTTGAGTTTGCAATAGGCGTAGCGGCCGGAGGCGCTCGCCATGCACTGGGCGTAGCTCGTGTAAGTGCAGTCGCCGGGATACCCCATGTCCCTGCCCGTCACGCACCAGGGATAATCATAGGCCGCTGCGGGAACAGAAGTGGTGAGCGTCGCAGCGCCGGCCGCGATGAGGGCCATCACAGCCAATAAGAGTTTACGCATGATCATCTCCTTCGCGCCGAAAGCGCTTCGTCTTTGTTTAGACTATCCAACGCGGAGAAGGTTCAGCCGTTCACTCTACCTTGAGACCGGCGAATTCGACCACTTTCTTCCACTTCTCGGTTTCGGCGACGATCTCGGCGCCGAACGCTTCCGGCGTCTGGATCCGCGGCTCGCCGCCGAGCTCGACCAGCTGCTTCTTCACCGCGGGATCGGCCACGACGGCGTTCACCTCGGCATTGAGCTTGCCGATGATTTCCTTCGGCGTCTTCGCAGGCGCACCCATGCCGAACAGCGCGCTCGCCTCATAACCCTTCACCGTCTCGCCGATCGCCTGCACGTCGGGCAATTGCGGCGACCGCTCGGCGGTCGTGACCCCGAGCGCGCGCAGCGCGCCGCCGCGGATGTGCTGGATGATCGAAGGCATGTTGTCGAAGATGACCTGCACCTGGCCGCCGAGCATGTCGGTGATGGCAGGTGCCGCGCCGCGGTAGGGCACGTGCTGCATCTTGCAGCCGGTCATCGCCATGAACATCTCGCCGGACAGATGCACCGAGGTGCCATTGCCCGATGACGCCATGTTGATCTTGCCGGGGTTGGCTTTCACATATTCGATGAACTCGGCGACGTTCTTGGCGGGCACGTCCTTGTTCACGGTCATCACATTCGGCACACGGTTAAAGGACGCGACCGCGGCGATGTCGCGGACGAAGTTGAATTTGAGGTTGGCGTAGAGCGTGGCGTTGATGAAGTTCGCCGGATTGACCAGCATTACGGTATAGCCATCCGGCTCGGAGTTCACTGCCGCCTCCGTGCTGATATTGTTGCCGGCGCCCGGCTTGTTCTCGACCACGAATTGCTGGCCGAGCTTTTCCGACAGCCGCTGGCCGATCAGGCGCGCCAGGATGTCGGTGGCGCCGCCCGGCGGATAGCCGACCAGGAACCGCACCGGCCGCGTCGGATATTCCAGCGCCGCCGAGGCGCGCGGAAGCGCGAAGGTGGAGACGCCGGTACCGATCAGGCCCAGCGCGGTGCGGCGTGAAATCATTGCAAATACTCCCGTTTTTGCTTGTTGTTGAACGAATGGCGTGGCGCTTGTAACAAGCATGGCGTGGCGCTGGAAGTGCGACACGTGCGCATTTGATTGTACGAAAGGATAAGTCATGCCGGTCAAGGTCAACGCACTGGACCATCTCGTCATCAACGTCTCCGACGTCGCGCGCTCGGCGGAGTGGTACGCCAAAATCCTCGGCATGGAAATCAGGGTGTTCGACCCCGGCGAAGGCAAGACCAAACGCACGTCTTTGGTGTTCGGCAACCAGAAGATCAATGTCCGGCCGAAGAACGCCGACAAGGTCGAGTGGTTCACCGCCGATCACGAAGCGGCCGGCAGCGACGATCTGTGCTTTCTCACCTCGAGCACACCGGAGCAGGTGGTCGCGCATCTCAACGCGCATGGCGTAAAGATCGAAGAAGGTCCGAGCAAGAAGCAGGGCGCGCGCGGGACGCTGCTGTCGGTCTATTGCCGGGATCCCGACGGCAGCCTGATCGAGATTTCGTCGTATGAGTGAGGCGACCCGGACATCCATCAAAGCATGCGCAGGGTGGGCAAAGGCGCGACAGCGCCGTGCCCACCCTTTTCGGCTTCGGGATACAGACGGTGGGCACGCTTCCGCCTTCGCTCGTTGAGTTACGGCGGACGCAGTCGCTTTTGAGAGGCTGCCCCATCTGTGCCATGCGCGCTTCGACATCCGTGCGCGGTCGGCCCGGCCAAATTCTTCTTCGCCTCGCCTCACCGGCAGAGCGCCGCTCGTGCGACGATTTGCCCATTGCGGTTTCCGGTGGCAAAAGGACGCCAGAACAAGAAAATGAGGAAACGAAATGTTGCGCCTTGCCCTCGCTCCCCTTCTCGCCGGCCTCTGCCTCACCACCGCCGCTTCCGCGCAAACCGCCGACACCGTGCTGTTCAACGGCAAGGTCGTCACCGTCGACAAGGATTTTTCCGTCCGCGAGGCGATCGCGATCGGAGGTGGCCGGGTGCTCGCGACCGGCAGCGCGGCGGCAATGAAAAAGCTCGCCGGCGACCATGCGCGCGTGATCGACCTCGGCGGCCACACCGTGATCCCGGGCTTGACCGACGGCCACATCCACGGCATCCGCGCCGCGCTGACCTTCGGCACCGAGGTGAACTGGATCGGCGTGCCGACGCTGAAGGACGCGCTCGCGAAAATCGCCGACGCCGCCAAGAGTCAGCCCGCCGGCAGCTGGATCGTGATCGCAGGCGGCTGGACCGAGGAGCAGTTTGCCGAGAAGCGCCGCCCGACTCCGAAGGAGATCGCCGAAGCCGCGCCGGACAATCCCGTCTATATCCAGCATCTCTATGATTGGGCGCTGCTTTCGCCCAAGGCAATGGAGGCGCTGAACATTCACGACGATGCCGCCGTCGCGCCCGGCGGCAAGCTCGAGCGCGATGGCGACAACAAGCCGACCGGCGTGATCATCGCGGGCGGCAACGCGCTCGGAAAAATCTTCGACAAGCTGCCGAAGCCAAATCTGGCGCAGCAGGTCGAAGGCTCCAGGAAATTCTTCCGCGAGATGAACTCGCTCGGCATCACCGGGATTGTCGATGGCGGCGGCGTCAGCATGTACCCGGCGAACTACGAGGCGGTGTTCAAGCTCTGGCACGACAAGCAGCTCACAGTGCGCGTCGCCTACCACCTCTGTGCCCCGAAGCCCGGCAGCGAACTCAGTGACCTGAGAGATCTTACGCAGCTATCGCCGCAAGGCTTTGGCGACGCCATGCTGCATTTCAACGGCCCCGGCGAGATCCTGATCTGGGCGGACTGGACCGATGGCGACATCACGTCTGACGGCAAGGAGAAGCTCGCCGAGTTGCTGCGCTGGGCGGCGTCCAAGGGCTATTCGATCCAGCTGCACTGGAATCCGGACCGCACCGTCCACGATCTGCTCGACGTGGTCGCGAACGTCGAAAAGGACTATTCCGTCCGCGACCTGCGCTGGAGCGTGCTGCATCTCTACAACGCCTCGGAAGACAGCCTGAAGCGGATGCAGAAGCTGGGGCTGATCTGGGGCGTGCAGGACGGGCTGTATTTCGGCGGCGAGCGGTTCCAGAAAGAAGTCGGCACTGATGCGGCAAAGCAGATGCCGCGGATCGTGACCGCGATGAAGCTGGGACTCGTGGTGACCGGCGGCACCGACGCGCACCGTGTGTCCTCGTACAATCCCTTCGTCTCGCTGCAATGGTATCTCGACGGCACCACCATCGGCGGCGTGCAGACCCGCGGCGAGGCGGAGACGCCGAGCCGCCGCCAGGCGCTGGAGATGTACACCCGCAACACGGCTTACGCGGCCAATGACGACGACAAGCGCGGCACGCTGGAGCCGGGCAAGTTCGCGGATCTCGCCGTGCTCTCCGCCGACTACCTGAGCGCGCCGGTGAAGGAGATCGGCAGGATCAGATCGCTGCTGACGCTGGTCGGCGGCGATGTGGTGTATGCCGCCGCGCCTTTCGCCGGTCTTGAACCGCCGGCGAAAAAGTAGCCGTCAATAACAGCCGAATGCGACCGGGCGGAACGCCTGCAGCAATTGCTGGTCGAGCTTGCCGCCCATGCCTTCCATGATGCCGAAGGCGCGCGAATGCGTGAACGGCAGGCGGTAGGCGCGCTTCTCCACCAGCGCCGCATAGATGTCGACGATGGTGGTGAGCCGCACGATGTCGCTGATCTGGCTGTTCGACAGGCCATGCGGATAACCCGTGCCGTCGAGCAGCTCGTGGTGATGCAGGATGACATCCAGCATTTCCGGCGGGAAGCCGCCCTGCTTCATCAGCGCATCGTAGCCGAGCTGCGGGTGCTGGCGGATGATCTCTTTCTCCTCATCGCTGAGCTGGCCCGGCTTGTCCAGGATCGCGAGCGGAATGAAGGCCTTGCCGACGTCGTGCAGCAGCGCGGCGCGGGTCAGCCGGCGCTGGTCGGCCTCGCGCATGCCGAGATGCTGCGCGAAGGCGACGGCAAAACCGGTGACGAACAGGCAGTGGCGATAAGAGTCCGCGTGATGGCAGCCGACCGTCGTCAGCCATTCGCGGATCGAGGAATGCTTGATTGCCTTGATGATCTGGGTCTCGGCCTGCTGCACTTCCTGGAAGGTCAGGGGCACGCCTGCGGGAAGCTTCTGGAAGATCTTGACGAAGATCGCGTGCGCGGCCGCGATGCCGCGATTCAAGGTCTTGCCGCGCTCGCTTGCGTCGAAACTCTGGCTGTCGGGAAAGGCGGCGCGGACGCGCTGCAGGATGGCGCCGGCGTCGAGCGGCCGCGAGATGGTGTCGGTGGCGCCGAGCGCCCAAGCCTGCATCGAGGCGTGGTGCAGCGCGTCGGCGAGCACGAACAGCCGCGGCATCTGGCTGTAGGCATCGGACTGCAGCTTCTTGCGCACCGTCTGCACGCTCTCGGCCGAGCGCAGGTTGATGTCGACGATAACGCCGGAGAGGCCGGAGGGCGCGGTCGGAATGCCCGAGGTGGTAACCGTATCGACTTCGCCCACCGAGCGGAGGATGTCGGCGAGTTCGCTGCTCTGGTCGCTGCGGTCGGAGGCCAGCAGCAGGCGGCGTTGGAGCGAAGGCTTCTTGGCGATAGCGGTCATGGAATTTCCAGGCTCGCGGTGATGACCAGCAAAGCCTAGCCGGCAACGTGTTCTTCCCCGATTAATAGGCGTTATGAATGTGCACCTAGCCCAAAGCCTAAAATTTTAACGAGTGAAAAAATCCGCCGGAGCAATTCCTCCGGCGGATCGTGCTTATCGCATCGCCGCGAAATCAGGCCTTCATCGCCGCCTTCACCGCTTCCGCCGTGATCGGCAGCGAGCGCATGACGGCATCTCACTGTTTGGGTGGCTGCGCGCTCACCGGGCAAGCGCCAGTTGACACGCAGCGTGATCGTGTTCCCAATTTGGAAGCATCCAATTTGGAATTGTTGGCGGAGAACAAATTTTCAACATGCGTTTGTGCGTTGCGACAACGGCACGCGCGTAAAATTCGCTGTGCGGAATAGGCGGCCACCCGACGATCGAAATGCGGGCTGCATGCAGTTCACACAGCTGAATAGGTCGCGCTACAATGCCTGGACAATGCCTTGACAAGGCCTTGCCAATTCTTGGGCTGGAAGCACACGGGAATCCGAGATGCCGAAAATCGATCGCGACGGGACAAAAATCTACTACGAGGTCCATGGCGACGGCCCTCCCCTCATTCTCACCCACGGCTATTCCTCGACCTCGGCGATGTGGAAGGGCCAGGTCGAAGCCCTGTCGAAGCATCACAAGCTCATCCTGTGGGACATGCGCGGGCACGGCCAGTCTGACTATCCGGAAAACCCCTCGGCCTATAGCGAGGCCCTGACCGTCGGCGATATCGCCGCGCTGCTGGATGCGGTCGGCGCACGGAAAGCGATCGTCGGCGGGCTTTCGCTCGGCGGCTACATGTCGCTGGCGTTTTATCGCGCCCATCCCGAGCGGGCTTCCGCGCTGCTGATCATCGACACCGGTCCGGGCTTCAAGAAGGATGATGCCCGCGAGGTCTGGAACAAGCGCGCCCTCGACACCGCCGATCGCTTCGAGCGCGAGGGCCTTGAAGTGCTGAAGTCTGCAAGCCGTGAGCGCTCGACCGTGAGCCATCGCGACGCCACGGGACTTGCGCGCGCGGCACGCGGCATGCTGACCCAGCGCGATGCGCGAGTGATCGAGGTCTTGCCGGAAATCAAGGTGCCGTCGCTGGTCGTGGTCGGCGCCGACGACACGCCTTTCCTCGCGGCGTCCGACTACATGGCAGCGAAAATTCCGGGCGCGAAGAAAGCGGTGATCCCCGCGGCCGGCCACGCTGTGAATATCGACCAGCCACAGGCCTTCATCGAGGCGGTGCTGCCGTTCCTCGACAGTCTGTCGAACAGCGCCGAGAGGCTTGCGCAATGATGACGCGGAGCGCGGCTCTCGCTTTGCTTTTGCCGGTGATGGCAGTCGGCCACGCCGCAGCGCAAGGCACCACACTCGACGGGCGCCCACCCTTCAACGCGACCTTGTCGAACCATGTCCCGCTGGTGTTCGGCATGGATGTGTCGGAAGTTTCCGCAGCACTGCGCCAGCCCCTGCAATATGTCAGCGGCCCGCCGGGCGGGGAAATCTATCTCGCGCTCCGCAATCAGGGCGGCAGCGGACTGATCAATCACCAGGACCGGCTGTTCCTGCAATTCCGCAACGGCAGGCTCGCCGGCTGGAAGGAAGACTATGGCCGCAACTGGATGTGGCAGTAGTTTTTCCGCGATCTCTCTGCCGTCATTCCGGGGCGTGAGCGAAGCGAGCGAACCCGGGATGACGAAGGACTTTGTCCTTCGTCAGAACCAGCGTTCGCCAACCTGCACGGTGTCGCCGGGACCGAGCGCGGTGCCGAGCGGCACCACATAGCGCCCCACGCCATTGGCATCGGTGTGCGTGACGGTCACCAGATCGCGCCGCGCGCGGGGCGAGAAGCCGCCGGCAATCGCGATCGCGCTTTCGACCGTCATGTTGGGCACGTAGGGATATTGGCCTGGCGCCTGCACTTCGCCGAGGATGAAGAACGGCCGGTAGGACTCGATCTCGACCGCGACCGAGGGCTCGCGGATATAACCGTTGCGCAGCCGTCCGGTGATTTCGGAAGCGAGCGAGGCCGGCGAGCGGCCGCGCGCCGGCACCTGTCCGATCAGCGGCATGGTGATCGAGCCGGCGGCGTCGATGGTGTAGGTGTTGGTGAGGCCTTCCTGTCCGAAGACGACGACGCGGAGCTTGTCGCCGGCATCGAGCCGATAACCCGCATCATAGCGGACCGGCATCGGTGCTCCGGCGTAGGAAGCATAGGCGGCAGGAGCAGCAGCGGGTGCCGGCACCGGCGCCGCCATCGTATAGGTTCGGGGCGCGTTCATGGCGTTGCGCAGCGCGCTGATCGCACCGCCGCCGCTGTTGTCGGCGACCGCGGATGCCGGCGCACCATACGGTTGGCCATAGGCCATCGCATCGAGATCGCCGCCAGGCGTGATCGCGACCGGCGCAACCGTCTGCATGCAGCCCGACACAGCGAACGCGGCGGCAAGGATCGGCAAGGAAAACGCGCGCGCAAACCGCACTGGGGCCATTCCTCAAAACGAGATGGCTCCAGTCTTGCACCCGTTATGGTTAACAAAGGGTTTTCTTCCTCGCCCCGCACGCGGGGAGAGGAAGAGGAGTTGCAGGAAATCAGGCCGAAACGCCGGCTCCGATCGGGCACGACACGCCGGTGCCGCCGAGGCCGCAATAGCCGGCCGGATTCTTGGCCAGGTACTGCTGATGATAGTCCTCGGCGAAGTAGAACTCGCCGGCAGGCTGAATCTCGGTCGTGATGATGGGAAGGCCCTTCGCCGACAGCGCCTTTTGATAGGCCGCCTTCGACGCGTCGGCCGCTTTGCGCTGCGCGTCATTGAAAGTGTAGATCGCACTGCGGTACTGGGTACCGACATCATTGCCCTGGCGCATGCCCTGGGTCGGGTTGTGGTTCTCCCAGAACGCCTTCAACAGCCGATCGTAGGAGACCTTCTTCGGATCGAACACGACCAGTACCACTTCGGTGTGGCCGGTGCGGCCCGAACAAACCTCTTCATAGGTCGGGTTCGACGTGTGGCCGCCGGCATAGCCGACCGCCGTGACGTAGACACCATCCCCGAGTTCCCAGAACTTGCGCTCCGCGCCCCAAAAACAGCCGAGCCCGAACACGGCCTGTTCGAGGCCTTCGGGGTAAGGCGGCTTGAGCTTGTGGCCCTTGACGAAGTGAGTCGTTGCAGTCGGGATAGCTTGCGCACGGCCGGGCAGCGCCTCGGCGGCACTGGGCAGTGCGGTGGTCTTGCGCATGAACAGCATGGATTTTCTCCGGGCGGGATACCGGCGGGAGCAAGGGGCGCTTCCAACCGGGAGCCGCCTTTATATAGGTCTTTACGTGCCGAAGCGCAGCCCATTACGCGGCCAAGTTCAGTCCCGCGAATAGCCGATCAGCGGCTTTCGCGGCCGGAACAGGATCATGAGCAGGATCCCGAGCACGCCGAGCACGGCAAAGACCGGTTGCTCGAGCACCACCTTGATCACGCTGGTCCAGAGCCAGGGCACCTTACCCTCGACCCAGGCGCGGAACACCTGCTGGCTCGATTGATTCATGTCGTTCCAGAACTGGCCGAACTGGGTGAAACGCAGGCTCTGGTCGGCGACCCAGCGCGCCCCGTCATAGACCATGAAGATGAATCCGCCGGCGAGCAGCAACAGCCCTACCAGCCGGAAAAAACCGCGGATCATATGCCACCCACTCCGTCTCGCCCGCCCATGCCCTTACCGGGCCGGTGGGGGAAATTCAACCTCATCAGTACCTTACGGAACAATTACAGCAGGGTTTCGGCCCCCTCCGGCGCCACTCAAAGCGTTGACGCTGCAAAACCCTGCCTCTATAAGGGCGCCAATGGCGGCGGGCGCAATCCCGCCGCCGCGTTTCTTTGAGCATGGCCGGCCTGTTGAGCGATTGCTTGCCTCACCACCGCCGCTCAAAGACGTTCCGAACAACCAGCAGCGTCGATCACGTGCGAGAGCACGATCGCTCACTCAAAGAGCAGCGGCCGGCGCGCTTATCCGCGACTGAACATACGAGCGGTTACCGCCGAAGGATTTGAAAAGATGGCCAATACGACTTCCGCCAAGAAAGCGACGCGCAAGATTGCCCGCCGCACCGTGATCAACAAGTCGCGCCGCACCGAGATGCGCGGCGCCGTCCGCAACGTCGAGGAAGCGATCAAGCGCGGTGACCGCGACGCGGCCGTGAAGGCGATGGTGCGGGCCGAGCCGGAATTGATGCGCGCAGCGCAACGCAACATCGTTCACAAGAACAATGCGAGCCGCAAAGTGTCCCGCCTCTCGCACCAGATCGCGAAGCTCGCCAAGTAACCTGACAAGCGATCTGAAGAGGGGAGCTTCGCGACCAGGCGAAGCGAACCGCCATGCATTATCCAAGCCCGGCCTTCGGCCGGGCTTTTTATTTTTCCGTCATAATTGCTCGCCGTCATCTTGCGATCTGAAATAGGCCGCATACAATTTTTCGCGCGCTTGGAATTTTTGCACGGCGCGGATTTCAGTACCCGTATTTCTACAGGTGCAATTTTGCCGCACCTGAAACACCGTTCATTCGTTCAAAGAAAGCGCTGTGCCACGCTGCAAAATGGAATAGCGCCTGACCTGTCACAGCTCGAAGCGTGGGGGTTACCCTCAAAAAGGAATCCCGAAAAACTTCGTCTCGCTAATTACTTATCCACATAGTGGGGTCAAGCGTTTGGAAAAACGTCCGTTCACCAACCCAACGTAAATATTTTATGAAGAATTTTTTCGACTGCGGTGAGATTTGTGACACCCGCGATTCCATGCGGTGATTCAAACTGTTGCTTTCGGATCGTGCAATTGCAGCGCAGCCACAGTGACGGAGACTCGCCGGGGGGGCCAATCAAAGCGATTGCGAGAAATTCAGCATCGTGTATTTCTTAAAACACTCGCGGCGCCCACGATCTTGAGACCAGCGCGGTTTTAGAAACGGGGCGGACGTGCAAATCGGCGGCGGTGTGCGCGTTGGCGGGACTTTCCAAGCGATTGTCGGATCGTGACCTGTAGCAATATGGGTAACGAAAAGCTGTGTCAAAATTTCTCAGGCGAGGCCTAAAAGTCTCGTTCGCTTCGAACTAGGGAAATAGGCACCTGTTAGCCGACAGCAGCGGCGAAAGCCGGCCCGGCCGAGCGGGTAGTTGTGAACGGGTTGGACAAACGGCGTAGCGGCTGAACAGCGTTGTTCGGGCGTCGCTGACCTTGGAACAGACTTGGAGAGGACAACTTGCCGGGAGCAATTTCGGTGAGGACGGGGAGGCGTGCAATGTTTTACGAATGCATCACTGTAATTGATCGACTAGCCATTTCGAGCCACACCAATTTCGGCGACGGCAGCCTGCAGCCCTCAGAACGGTCCCCCGATATTCCCCTGAGTACTCGCTGACCTCGCGGGCAAACTTTCTGATCCAGACATCATTGATGCTCGCGGCGGCGTTCGCGCCGTGCGGGAAAGCCATGCCTGGTGACAGAACACTCGCTTGAGGTCGCGCCGCGGCAGGAACCCTGCACGGCGTTTCGTCATAAAGCTCATTTCAATTTGGAAAAGTTCAAGGCAATGACAAATTCGGAACAAGATCGCTGGTCGCGCGTCAAAGGTCGTTTGCGGTCGAGTGTTGGGGAAGACGTCTATACCAGCTGGTTTGCGCGCATGGACCTCGAAGCCGTGCAGGATGAGAGCGTGCATCTGTCGGTGCCGACGCGTTTTCTGAAGAGCTGGATCCAGGCGCATTATGCCGAGCGCGTGCTCTCGTGCTGGCAGGCCGAGATGCCGGAAGTGCACCGGGTCGATCTCACCGTGCGCACGGCGATGCGCGCGGTCACCCCCGTGAAGGAGGCCCCACCGCTCGAAACGCGCCGCATCGAGCCACGCGACGGCCGCCCGACGCTCGAGCTGCGCTCGACCGCGTCCGCGCCGGTCTCCGCCAACCATGATGCACTCGGCGGCTCGCCGCTCGATCCGCGCCTGACCTTCGCGAGCTTTGTCGTCGGCCGCTCCAACACGCTGGCGCATGCGGCCGCGCGGCAAGTCGCGGAAGGACGCCGCGGCGATCCCGTGATGTTCAATCCGCTCTATATCCATGCGGGCGTGGGCCTCGGCAAAACCCATCTGCTGCAGGCCGTGACCTGGGCCGGCAACGCGGCGGGCGAGCGCAAGGTGCTGTATCTCACCGCGGAGAAATTCATGTACGGCTTTGTCGCGGCGCTGAAGACGCAGACCGCGCTGGCCTTCAAGGAAGCGCTGCGCGGCATCGACGTGCTGGTGATCGACGACCTGCAGTTCCTGCAGGGCAAGTCGACGCAGGCCGAGTTCTGCCACACGCTTAACGCGCTGATCGATGCCGGCCGTCAGGTCGTGATCGCGGCCGACCGTCCGCCGTCCGATCTGGAAAGCCTCGACGACCGCGTGCGGTCGCGGCTCGCGGGCGGCCTCGTGGTCGAGATGGGCTCGCTCGGCGAAGAGCTCAGGCTCGGCATTTTGAAGTCGCGCGTCGCTGCAGCCCGCGCGCATCATGCAAGCTTCGACGTGCCGGAGCAGGTGCTCGATTATCTCGCGCGCACCATCACCCACAATGGCCGCGACCTCGAAGGCGCGATCAATCGGCTTCTCGCTCATTCGAAACTGAACAACCAGCCGGTGACGCTGGAAATGGCCGAGCGCGAGGTGCGCGACCTGATCCGCCCGCAGGAGCCGAAGCGGATCAAGATCGAGGACATCCAGCGTGTGGTGGCGCGGCAATATAATGTCAGCCGCTCCGACCTGTTGTCCTCGCGCCGGACCGCCAACGTGGTACGGCCGCGGCAGGTCGCGATGTATCTGGCGAAGACGCTGACGCTGCGCTCTTTGCCCGAGATCGGCCGCCGCTTCGGCGGGCGTGACCACACCACGGTGCTGCACGCCGTGCGAAAGATCGAGGCCCTGGTGGCCAGGGACACCGCACTCTCCGAAGAAGTGGAGTCGCTGAAGCGCCAGCTTCAGGAATGAGGGCTTTCTCCGCCCGGAACATGCGAGCCCCTCCCCCACGGGGAGGGGCCGAAACCTCCGTCCAAAACGTGGGAATCGCGCCTCCAATCCCTTGAATTAGCATCCCATCCGCGCCACTTTACGCCCCCCGAACGCCCCCTTAAGGGGTTACCGGGTGTCATCGGCCGTGGCCCACCCGCCCGGCATTCCCACGACATGCTCTGTTGGATCGGGCGGAAATAGCTATGAAGGTCACCGTCGAACGCGCGCAACTCCTGAAGTCGCTGGGCCACGTCCATCGCGTGGTCGAGCGCCGCAACACCATCCCGATCCTCGGCAACGTGCTGCTGCGCGCCGAGAACGCGCAATTGTCGCTGAAGGCAACCGACCTCGATCTCGAGGTGACGGAAACGCTGGCCGCCGAAACCGCGACCGGCGGCTCGACCACCGTGCCGGCGCACATGTTCTACGACATCGTGCGCAAGCTGCCCGACGGCTCGCAGATCGTGCTGGAAGGCGACGGCGATCGCTCGGTGATGGCGATCCGCGCCGGACGTTCGCGTTTCACGCTGCAGACGCTGCCGGAGAGCGACTTCCCGGATCTCGCCGCCGGCGACATGACCCACTCCTTTTCGCTGCCGGCCGCCGACGTCAAACGGCTGATCGACCGCACCCAGTTTGCGATCTCGACCGAAGAGACGCGCTACTACCTCAACGGCATCTATCTGCACTCTGCCGGCAGCGCCAAGGCCGCCACGCTGCGCGGCGTTGCCACCGACGGCCATCGCCTGGCGCAGATCGATCTCGTGCTGCCGAAGGGCGCGATCGGCATGCCCGGCGTGATCGTGCCGCGCAAGACCGTTGGCGAGGTGCAGCGCCTGATCGAGGACAATGAGGCCGAAGTCGCCATCGAGTTGTCGCAGGGGAAGATCCGCTTCACGCTCGGCAATGTGGTGCTGACCTCAAAGCTGATCGACGGCACCTTCCCCGACTACGGCCGCGTCATCCCGCAGAACAACGACAAGGAACTGATCGTCGACCGCGCCGATTTCGCCAACGCGGTTGACCGCGTCTCGACCATCTCCAGCGAGCGCGGCCGTGCGGTGAAGCTCGCGCTGTCCGCCGGCAAGCTCGTGCTGTCCGTCACCAATCCGGATTCCGGCAGCGCCACCGAAGAGCTCGAGGTCGAATACGCCTCCGACCCGCTCGATATCGGCTTCAACTCGCGCTACCTGCTCGACATCGCCGCCCAGATCGAAGGCGAGGTCGCGGTGCTCAAACTCGCCGATCCCGGCTCGCCGACGCTGGTGCAGGACAAGGACAACAAGACCGCGCTCTATGTGCTGATGCCGATGCGGGTGTGAACCCGCTTACGATTTGGGTGCGCAATCACTGGATTTCGTCATGGCCGGGCATAGCCGTCCGAAGGACGGCGTCGCTTACGCTCGCCTACGTCCCGGCCATCCACGTCTTGGAGCCGGGAAGGACGTGGATGCCCGGTAGAGGCCGGGCATGACGATGAGATAGTTTCGATATGACCCCTTCCCGCATTCATCGCCTGACGTTGACGCATTTCCGCAATTATCGCGGGGCGAGCCTCAATGCGAGCCGCGACATGGTTGCGCTGGTCGGTCCGAACGGTGCGGGCAAGACCAATTGCCTGGAAGCGATCTCCTTCCTGTCGCCCGGCCGCGGCCTGCGCCGCGCCACGCTGGAAGATGTCGCCGACAACCAGGGCGACGGCTCCTGGGCGGTCTCCGCCGAAGTCGAGGGCGCGCTGGGGCTTGCCACGCTCGGCACCGGCATCGAGGCGCCACGCGGCGAAGCCTCTGGCAGCCGCCGCTGCCGCATCGATCGCGAGAATGTGGGTTCGGCCACGGCCTTCGGCGATCATTTGCGCATGGTGTGGCTGACGCCGGCGATGGACGGCCTCTTCATGGGCGCGGCCTCCGAGCGCCGGCGCTTCTTCGACCGCCTGGTGCTGGCGATCGACAGCGAGCATTCAAGCCGCGTCTCGGCGCTGGAGCGGTCGCTGCGCTCGCGCAACCGGCTGCTCGAGGTGCGCAATTTCGACGACCATTGGTGCGACGCGATCGAGCGCGAGACCGCCGAGCTCGCCGTGGCCGTCGCAGCGATGCGCGGCCAGACCGCGGTCAAGCTCGCCGCGATGCTGCGCATGCGAGGGCAAGCTTCCGCCTTTCCGTCGGCGCAGATCGCGCTCGACGGCTGGATGGAGAACGCGCTGCTGTCCGAGCCCGCGCTCGCGGTGGAAGACCGCTACCGAAAGATCCTGCGCGACAACCGCGTGCGCGATGCGGCGGCCGGGCGCACCCTCGACGGCCCGCATCTCACCGATCTGCATGTCGTCTACGCGCCGAAAAGCATGCCGGCAAAGGACGCATCCACTGGCGAGCAGAAGGCGCTTCTGATCGGGCTGGTGCTGGCGCATGCCGCACTGGTCGCGGAGACCACCGGCATCGCGCCACTTTTGCTGCTCGACGAGGTCGTGGCGCATCTCGATCCCGGCCGCCGCACCGCGCTGTTTGTGGAGCTCGCCAAACTAGGCGCGCAGGTCTGGCTGACCGGCGCGGACCCCGCGGCGTTCGCCGAGCTCGGTTCATCCGGCGATATCTTTGATGTCGAGAACGGCCGTGTGACGCGGCGAACCTAAATCTATTCGTTCGCGGCGCGCGGCGCCGGCGTTGCCAGCACTTTGTCAATGATCGACGCGATCAGGAACTCCGAGGCCATCTCCGTCAAGTGTCCCTGATCGCTGGCGGTGATATCGCGCGAATGGTCACCGAGCCGCGCCAAGCAGCCCTCAGCGTTGCACAGTGCGTCCCGGGCGGAGACAAATTCCGCGCCGGCCGACACTACTGCCGCGCGCAGCCGATTGTCGACGTCGCGTTCCGCCTCGGCCTCGTGCGAACGCGGCGGAACCAGGCTGTGATGCAACAGCCAGTACCGCAGCACCTCGTTGGGCAGGCCGCGCTTCCAAAACGGCACCGGGCCGAGTACGACCACCCGCGCGCGGGTCTCTCGCTTCAGGGCGGCGACGGTCTCCGCCGCGTGATCAAAGTCCTTTTCCCAGGTCCCGTGCAGCAGCACGATGTCGGGCTGGAGCGTTGCCGCTATCGCCAGCACGCGGTCATTGTTGGCGCGGCAGCCGGGTGCCGCGAGAATCTCGGCATTGATGATCGGAACGCAGGAACTCGCCGTGAACTGTGCGATGCCGAAGCCTCGCGCCTCCTGCGCCTTGCGCAGCCCCGGCATCAGGGCGCCCGCGGTCGAATCGCCCCAGACAAAGACCAGCGGCCGGCGATCGCGGTCGGCGCAATCATCGGCAAACGACGTCTCATGGCTGAGATCCAGTAGGCATTGGTGCACGCGCCATTTGGCCGTCTGCACCGGCACGTCGGCCATGGCACGGATCTCCGGCGGCAGGCGGAGATCGAAGCCCCGCGCTTGAAAGACCACGACACCGGCGATCGCCACGAGCGCCATCGCACCCGCAAGCGACGCGGCCTTGAGCGGAACCGGGCGGCCAAAGCGGAACGGCCGTTCGATGAACCAGTAGGTGCCCCAGGCGAGCAGCGCGCTTAAGAGCAGGATCAGTTCGCGATCGATCAGCGTTAGCGGCTCGAACTTGATGATGGCGAACATCACGAGCAGCGGCCAGTGCCAGAGATAGAGCGGATAGCTGATCAGGCCGATCCACACCATCGGCGGCCAGCTCAACACCGCCCGGTCGATCCATGCCGCCGGCGCCGACAACAGCAGCGCGCTGCCCGCGACCGGCAACAGCGCCCACCAGCCGGGAAAGGCGCGATGCACGTTCAGCGTAGCCAGCGCGATCGCGATCAGCACGAGGCCGACGACGGCGCGGCGGTTACTCGCGGTCTCGCCTTGGTCGATTCGGCTCCAGCCGCAAGCGAGCGCCGCGCCCGCGAGCAATTCCCAGGCGCGGGTAAATGGCAGATAGAAGGTCGCGACCGGGTCGGAGCGGATCAGCGCGACATTGAGCAGAAAGGACGCGGCCCCGATCGCAGCGGCTACCCAGAGCAAACGCCAGCGCAGCCGCGCCGCCAGCATCAGGATCAGCGGCCAGAACAGGTAAAACTGCTCCTCGATGCCGAGCGACCACAGATGCAGCAGCGGCTTTTTGGCGGATTCGATGTCGAAATAGCCGGATTGCAGCAGCAGCGCGATATTGGCCGCAAACGCCGCGCTGGCCGCGACATCGCGTGACAGCGCCGCATAGGGCGCGGGCAGCATCCAGAGCCAGCCCAGCACCAGCACCGTGCAGAGCACGACAATCAGCGCCGGAAAGATCCGTCTCACCCGGCGGTTGTAGAAGGTGATCAGGCTGAAACGGTCCGCACTCAGTTCCCGCGCGATGATGCTGGTAATCAGGAACCCGGAGATCACGAAGAAGATGTCGACACCGATGAAGCCGCCCGGCATGGCGTCGGGGAAGCCGTGGAAATTCACCACCAGCATGACCGCGACGGCGCGGAGTCCGTCGACATCGCTCCGATAGCGATCAGAAGGCAGGGATGACATCGGCGGGTCCGTCGCGGGCGTGAGAAGCTCGCCCTCCCTTTAGCAGGTCCGCCATGTCGCCGCGAAGGAATGCGCCGAGGGCAAAAAAGGGCGTTCAAGGGTTCAAAAACGAGGCCCCGAATCGCGCTTTTTCACAGGCTTCGAATCACCCTTCCGGCGCCTTGAAAAAACGTTAAAAAATCCCATTTATTCAGGAGTTTATGGGGAGCGACTTTGCGCTAGGCGCGCCCTTGTTTTCGTGGCACAAATAAGCCGCTCAGCGCCTGGTATTGCGCAGCTGATTCGGGACATCCTCAAAGGCCTCACATGACTGAACCCGCCCGGCAAACCATCGCCGACACTGAGCATTCCATGGCAAGCGACTACGACGCGGAATCGATCCGGGTTCTCAAAGGCCTTGATGCCGTCCGCAAGCGGCCGGGCATGTATATCGGCGACACCGATGACGGTTCCGGCCTGCATCACATGGTCTATGAGGTCGTCGACAACGCCATCGACGAGGCGCTCGCGGGCTACGCGACTAGGGTCGAGGTCGTGCTCAACGCCGACAACTCGGTAACGGTGCGCGACGACGGCCGCGGCATTCCCGTCGACATTCACAAGGGCGAAGGCATCTCTGCGGCCGAGGTCATCATGACCCAGCTCCATGCCGGCGGCAAATTTGACCAGAACTCCTACAAGGTTTCCGGCGGCCTGCATGGCGTCGGCGTCTCCGTCGTCAACGCGCTCTCCAGCAAGCTCGGCTTGCGCATCTGGCGCGACGGCAAGGAGCATTACATCGAGTTCGCCCATGGCGATGCCGTGGCACCCTTGAAAGTGGTCGGCGAGGCGCCAGGCAAGCGCGGCACGGAAGTGACGTTCCTGGCCTCGCCCGAAACCTTCAAGAACATCGAATGGGATTTCGCGACGCTGGAGCATCGCCTGCGCGAGCTCGCCTTCCTCAATTCCGGCGTCAACATCGTGCTCTCGGACATACGCCACGCGGTCGAGAAGCGCGAGGAGATGCACTATTCCGGCGGCGTCGAGGAGTTCGTCAAATATCTCGACCGCAACAAGAAGGCGATCGTGCCCGCGCCCATCATGGTGCGTTCGGAAGCCAACGGCATCGGTGTCGAGGCGGCACTGTGGTGGAACGACAGCTACCACGAGAATGTGCTGTGCTTCACCAACAACATCCCGCAGCGCGACGGCGGCACCCATCTCGCCGGCTTCCGCGGCGCGCTGACCCGCCAGGTCAACGGCTATGCCGAGACCAACGCGAAAAAGGAGAAGATCGCTCTCACCGGCGATGATTGCCGCGAAGGTCTCACCGCGGTGCTGTCGGTGAAGGTGCCGGACCCGAAGTTCTCGTCCCAGACGAAAGACAAGCTGGTCTCCTCCGAAGTCCGACCGGTAGTCGAGAACGTCATCAACGAGGCGCTGCAGGCCTGGTTCGAGGAACATCCGTCCGAAGCCAAGGTGATCGTCGGCAAGGTGATCCAGGCCGCGGCCGCCCGCGAAGCTGCGCGAAAAGCGCGCGAGCTGACGCGCAAGAATCCCCTCAGCGTCTCCTCGCTGCCGGGCAAGCTCGCGGACTGCCAGGAAAAGGATCCTGCAAAATCCGAGCTCTTCATCGTCGAGGGCGACTCGGCCGGCGGCAGCGCCAAGCAGGGCCGCAACCGCGAATTCCAGGCTGTACTCCCGTTGCGCGGAAAAATCCTCAACGTCGAGCGCGTCCGCACCGACAAGATGCTCTCCAGCGAGCAGATCGGCACGCTGATCACCGCGCTCGGCACCGGCATCAGCGACGATTTCTCGGTCGACAAGCTGCGCTATCACAAGATCATCGTGATGACCGACGCCGACGTCGACGGCGCCCACATCCGCACGCTGCTGCTCACCTTCTTCTATCGGCAGATGCGCGACCTCATCGATCGCGGCCATCTCTATATCGCCCAGCCGCCGCTTTATAAGGTTTCGCGCGGCAAGTCCGAGCAGTATCTCAAGGACGAGCGCGCGCTGGAGGATTATCTGATCGGGGTCGGCCTCGACGACTGCGTGTTCAAGCCGGCTTCCGGCGCCGACCGCGCCGGACGCGACCTGCTCTCGCTGGTCGAGGATGCCCGGACCATCCGCGCCGTTCTGCGCAATCTGCACAGCCGCTACAACCGCACCGTGGTCGAGCAGGCCGCGATCGCGGGCGTGCTGCGGCAGGAGATTTTCGGTGATCCCGAGAAGGCGGCCGAAGCGGCCGCTTATATTGCGCGGCGCCTCGATGCGCTGGCGGACGAAGTCGAGCGCGGCTGGATCGGAAAATTCACCGAGGGCGAAGGCTTCCTGTTCGAGCGCACCGTGCGCGGCGTCAAGGATGCCGCGATCCTCGACCACGCGCTGCTCGGCTCGGCCGACGCGCGCAAGCTCGACGATTACGCCGCGAAGCTGCAGGAAGCTTACGCGCGACCGGGCGTGCTGCGGCGAAAGGAGTCGGAGACGCCGATCCACGGCCCCGTCGACCTGTTCGAGGCGGTGACCGAGACCGGCCGCAAGGGTCTCACCCTGCAGCGCTACAAAGGTCTCGGCGAGATGAACCCGAGCCAGCTCTGGGAGACCACGCTGGACGTCGAGGCGCGCTCGCTGTTGCAGGTGAAGGTCAAGGAGGTCGACGAGGCCGACGACATCTTCACCAAGCTGATGGGCGACCTGGTCGAGCCGCGCCGCGAATTCATCCAGGACAACTCGCTCAGCGCCAACGTCGACGTGTAAAAGTCGGAGAGTATCGTGCCGCCCATTCAATACATCGTTGAGGGCGGCCACCGGCTCAGTGGCGCCATCGAGCCGTCCGGCAACAAGAATTCGGCGCTGCCGATCATCGCGGCCGCGCTGCTGACCGAACACCCCGTCACCCTCGACAACGTGCCGCGCATCCGCGACACCGAGACGCTGGTCGAGCTGATCCGCTCGGTCGGCGCTTCCGCCGAATGGCGCGGCCGCAACCGGCTTGCGATCCACGCGAAAGACATACGCGCCGCCGATCTCGATCGAGATCTTTGCGCGCGCATTCGGGCCTCGATCCTGCTTGCAGGGCCCCTGCTCGCCCGATGCGGCGAGGTGGCGCTGCCGCCGCCGGGCGGCGACGTGATCGGCCGCCGCCGGCTCGACACGCATTTTCTCGCCTTTGAGCAGCTGGGCGCCAGCGTCACGTCCACGGACAAGCTCGTATTCCGCTGCAAGGAGCTGCACGGCGCCGACGTGTTCCTCGATGAGCCCAGCGTCACCGCGACCGAAAACGTTCTGGTCGCGGCGGTCGCCGCCAAAGGCACCACCTATCTGCGCAATGCCGCCTCCGAGCCGCATGTGCAGGATCTCGCGCATTTCCTGGTCGCGCTCGGCGCCAATATCGAGGGCATCGGCACCAACACTTTGGTGGTGCACGACGCGGCGACGCTGGGACAAGCGAGCTACTCGATCCAGCCCGATCATATCGAGGTCGGCTCGCTGATCGGGCTTGCTGCCGTGACGCGCTCGCCGCTTCGTATTGTGCGCGCCGGCGTCGGGCATCTGCGCTCGATCCTGATGGGCTTTGAGCGGCTCGGCATCGCCTGCGAAATCGCCGGCGACGACCTGATCGTGCCCTCGGATCAGACCCTGAAGATCAAGGACGATTTCGGCGGCCATGTGCCGAAGCTGGAAGACCAGCCCTGGCCGGCCTTCCCGGCCGACCTGATGTCGATTGCGATCGTGACCGCGAGCCAGTGTGAGGGCGTCATCCTGATGTTCGAGAAGATGTTCGAATCCAGGATGTTCTTCGTCGACAAGCTGATTGCGATGGGCGCGCGCATCGTGCTGTGCGACCCGCACCGCGCAATTGTCGCGGGCCCCAGCCGGCTCCGCGGCGCCTCGATGATCTCGCCCGATATCCGCGCCGGCATGGCGATGCTGCTGGCCGCGGTCTGCGCCGAGGGCACCTCGACCATCAACAATGCCGACCAGATCGAGCGCGGCTATGAGCGCATCGAGGAGCGGCTGAACGCGCTCGGCGCCAAGATTCGTCGCGTGCCGGAACGGGAGCGCTGAGGCGTTTTGATCTAGCCACGTTCGATACGGTGGGTAGCCCGGGTGAGCGAAGCATCCCCAGGAAACAGATCCCCGCATTTCCCTGCGCTCATGCGGGCTACTGACCCCTCCCCGACCATCGTTCCGCCATGCGCAGTGCTATTGTCGCCCCATGACCACCTCAGACCAGATCGAGCGTACTCGCCTCGCCGCGGTATCCGCCGGCGGCCACCTCGCCGCGGAGCTCGCCGAGACGCTGAAGCTCGCTGCGCCGATGGCGGCGACGCAGCTTGGGCAGATCGCGATGATGACGACCGATCTCGCCTTCATCGGCCGGCTCGGCGACGCGGCGGTGGCCGCCGCGGCGCTCGCCGGCACGATCTATTTCGTCGCTTTCACCGTCGGCATGGGGCTGATGTCGGCGGTGGCGCCGCTGGCCGCGCAGGCCTTTGGCGCGGGCGATCCGCGCGGGGTGCGGCGTTCGCTGCGTGCTGGCCTGTGGGCTGCGCTGCTGATCTCGCTGCCGATCATGGTGTTCCCGCTGCGCGGCGAGCAGATCCTGCGCGCGCTCGGCCAGGCCGACGAGCCGGCGCGGCTCGCGCAGCAATATCTCTTCGGCCTGGTCTGGGGCGTGGCGCCGGCGCTGTGGTTCATCGCCGTCCGCGGCTTCATGGGCGCGGTGAACCGGCCGCAGCCGATCTTCTGGATCACACTGGCGGCAATCCCGCTCAACGCGCTGCTGGTTTATCTCTTGCTCTATGGCGAGCTCGGCCTGCCGCGCCTCGGACTGTTCGGCGTGGGGCTTGCCAGTGCCACCGTCAATGGCTGCACCTTCCTCGCGGGCCTGTGGTTTGCCACGCAGCGCGAACCGTTCAAGCACTATCACGTGCTGGCGCGGCTGTGGCGCATCGACTGGGCGCTGATGCGCCAGCTTGTCGTCATCGGCGCGCCGATCTCGATCGCCTTCCTGCTGGAATACGGACTATTCTCGTCGGCCGCGCTCCTGATGGGCATGATCTCGACCACGGCGCTCGCCGCGCATCAGATCGCGCTGCAGGTCACCGCCATCCTGTTCATGATCCCCTACGGCATCAGCATGGCCGCCACCGTGCGGGTCGGGCACGCGATCGGCGCCAATGATGCCGCCGGCGTCAGGCGCGCCGGCCTGGTCGCGATGTGGGTCGGCATCGCCTTTGGCATCGTGCTCACGGCCGCCGTGATCGTGACGCGCTTTTCGATCGCGCAGCTGTTCCTGGGTGCAAATCTCGCGAATATCGACGCCACGGTCGAGCTTGCTGCGGAGCTGCTCATGGTCGGCGCGACGTTTTTCATCACCGATGGGCTGCAGACCGTTGCGGCCGGTGCGCTGCGCGGCATGAACGACACCCGCGTGCCGCTCCTGTTCGCCGCGGTCAGCTATTGGGTGATCGGCTTCTGCGCGGCCTATGTGCTCGCCTTCCTCACGCCGCTCGGCGCGACCGGCGTCTGGGTCGGGCTGTCACTCGGCACGTTGGTCTATGCCATGCTTCTGGTATTGCGATTTCGGCGGCTGGCGAAGAGATTGGTACGTGCATGACGGTCCAGGAAGTTGCCCCCAGCGTCGATCCGAACGAAATGCTCCCCGGCGCGCAGTTCGTCGATGCGTATCGTGTCGCCGTCGGGGGAAAGTCCCTGGACGCCCGGCAGGCCGCGATCAGGATGATGGCGCGCACTCCCGGCTGGGTTGACGCACTTTTGAGATTGCGCAATCTGATGGTCGCGCCGTTCGGACTGAAAACGTCCGGTGAAGGTTCGCCTGCACCCGGCGGCATCATCGGATTATTTCCGGTCGTGAGCGAGACGCCGGAACGGCTGGTCGCGGGGTTTAACGACTCCCATCTGGATTTTCGCGTGGTGGTCGACGTTGCTCCCGCGGGAGACGGCCAGGAAGTTACGTCGACGACGCTGGTACTGACCCACAATCGGCTCGGCCGGGCCTATCTCACCGTGATCCTGCCGTTTCAGCGCGTAATCGCGCGTAGCTTGCTCCGTCAAGTAGCCGAAACGACCCGATGACATTGGCCACTAACCTGTTGTTTTCCTCCCGCAGCCCCATCCGCTCGCTGTGCGGCTGCCTGATGCGCCGTAACGGACATTGACGCCGCACGGCAGCAGCCGTACCAAAATGCCCTACCGCAAGAACACGCGAGGCAACGCCATGGCGCATGAAACCGAAACGCTCGCAGGCTATGTCGCTGAGCTGAAGTTCGAGGACATTCCGCCGGAGGTATTGGAGCGCGCCAAGGTGCTGACGCTCGACTTCCTCGGCAGCGCGATCCGCGCCCGGCGCGATGCGGAATCGACGCCGTCGCTCCTGAAGATGCTGGAAGCGCTGGCGCTCGACGGCAAGGGCGAATCCACCGTGTTCGGCGACACCAAGACCTGGACGCCGGCGGTCGCAGCCCTGCTCAACGGCGCGCTCGGCCATTCCCTCGACTTCGATGACACCCATGCGGACTCGTCGTTGCACGCAAGCGCTCCCGTCGTTCCGGCCGCGTTTGCGGTCGGCGAAATGGTCGGCGCCTCCGGACGCGATGTGCTGACCGCGATTGTCGCGGGCTATGAGGTCTGCTGCCGGCTCGGCAATGCGCTCGACCCGACCTCGCATTATGCGCGCGGTTTCCACCCGACCGCCACCGCAGGCACCTATGGCGCGGCAGCGGCCGCCGCAAAGCTGTTCGGCCTGTCACAGCAGCAAATCGTCTCAGCGTTCGGCGTCTCGGGCAGCCAGGCCGCGGGCTCGTTGCAATTCCTGGTCAATGGCGCCTGGAACAAGCGCTACCAGGTCGGCGCCGCCGCCATGAACGGTGTGATCGCAGCGACCTTGGCGCGCAACAATTTCGTCGGTTCGACCGAGTCGGTCGAGGGCAAGCACGGCTTGCTGGTCGGCTACAGCGACAACCCGCATCCGGACAAGGCCGTTGCCGGTCTCGGCTCGACCTATGAGACCATGAAGATCGGCGTCAAACCTTATCCGAGCTGCCGCTACACCCATGCCGCGCTCGATGCGATCATCGCCATGCGGCGCGAGCACAACCTGACGCCGGACCAGGTCAAGCGCGTCGAGGTCGGCCTGCATCGCAACGGCATCACGCTGACCGGCGACGCGCCGACCAAGCGGCATCCGACTTCGATCGTCGGGGGGCAGTTCTCGATGTTCTTCACCGGCGCGGTCGCGCTCGACCAGGGCAGCTTTGGCTGGGACGATTACGAGCGGCTCGGCGACAAGGCCGTCGATGCGCTCGCCGACAAGTTCGACGTGGTGCAGGACGACCGGCTCGAAATCGGCCGCAGCCATCCCTTCGGCGCGCGCGTCTCGATCACGACCGAGGACGGCGTGCATGAGCGGCTGTTCGCCGATCCCTCCGGCGAGCCCACTTCGTTCCCTGATGCGGCAGCCATGCAGCAGAAATTCCTGACACTGGCGCGCCCGGTCCTGAACGGACGCGCCGATCAACTCGCGGACGCGATCCTTTCGCTCGAACGTTTCGACCGCGTCGAGCAGGCGACGCAGCTCGGACGACAATAAGGAGACCGATCAGGCCGCGCCGTCGATGATGATGAAATCGACGTCGGCATACTTCTGACGGATGATTTTCGCCGCGCTGTATTCTGGGCTGTCGTAGCAGGCCTTGGCCGTGTTGCGATCGGCGAACTCGACGACCACATTGCGGTCGCGGGCGTTGCCTTCCATGACTTCATGGGCACCGCCGCGCACGACGACGTTTGCGCCGAACTTCTCGAAAGCGGGCCGCGCTGCCGCCAGATATTCCGGATAGTGCGCATGATCCCGCACCGAGACGCGGACGATCCAATAGGCTTTGGGCATGTTGTTTTCCATTTTTTTGAGCGAAGTATTTTAGCGGCGCCGCGCCCCCAAATCGGTCCCTTCCCGGATCGCGGCGCGGATCTCGGTGCGTGAGATACCGATATCCCTCAGCGACAGATCATCCATCGTCGCGAGTTGCGCGAGATCACGCCGAAGCCGCTGATGGCGGCAATAGCGCGTCCACGCCGAACGGATCGCCCGGGTCGCGCGCCATACGTGGCGCCAGGCGCTCGCGCGCTGAAATTCGAGGGACCAAAGCGACATGTTCAAAAATCCTTCCCGCGCGGCGCCGGCCGGGGCCAGTTGCCGGCGCCGCGCGGAAGCGCCGACGGCCGCAGCCGCGTGAACGCGCACTGCCGCCCCCGCGCTCCGCCCACCAGCGCCACCAGGGTTTTGCCAATGGCCCGGCTGCGCGCGGCGCGTACGCGCTGAACGAACAGCCGCGTCAGCGCGCTTTGTTGCGCCGGCGTGAGCGTCTTCCAGAGGTGAGGATCAATTCCAAATGATCGTCGGGCATGGTCTTGCTCCATCGCGCGTGGCCTCTCTTCGAACGGCGCGACGGGGTGTTTACAGCCGGCGAAACATTCCATAAAATGAATAATTAAGATATTTTCAATCTCCGGCTGAGATGAACTAAAATGGATCTGTCCGACCTCCGCATCTTCCTCGCCGTGGTCCGCGAAGGCGGCATTACACGCGCAGCGGAACGTTTGAACCGCGTGCAGTCCAACGTCACCACGCGCATCCGCCAGCTTGAAGAAGACCTCGAGGCGACGCTGTTCTTCCGCGAAGGCAAGCGGCTGCGTCTCGCACCGGCCGGGCAGGCGCTGCTCGGCTATGCCGAGCGGCTGCTCGCCCTTGCGGACGAAGCCCGCGCCTCGGTCCACGATCCCAAACCGCGCGGCCTGTTTCGCCTGGGCTCGATGGAAAGCACCGCGGCGATCAAGCTGCCGAAGGCGCTGAACGAATATCACCGGCTCTATCCCGAGGTGACGCTGGAGCTGCGGATCGGCAATCCCTTCACGCTCGCGAGCGCGATCCTCGCCGGCCAGCTCGACGCGGCGCTGGTTGCCGAGCCGATCGCGGATGAACCGTTCGACAAGGCGTTCGCCTACGCGGAGGAGCCGGTGGTCGTTTCCGCAGCCGGACAGCCTGCTCCCGGCAGGAAGGGCCAATTTCCAAAAACCATGGTCGCGTTCGAGCACGGCTGCCCGTATCGCAAGCGGCTGGAGGATTGGTACGCCAAGCGCGGCGAGATGCCGGAACGCACCGTCGAGCTTGGCTCCTATCACGCGATGCTCGGCTGCGTCGTCGCCGGCATGGGCATCGCGCTGATACCGAAAAGCGTGCTCACGACCTTTCCGGAAAGCAAGCGGCTTGCCGTCCACCGCCTGCCGCCCGGCGAGAACCGCGCCGAGACCGTGCTGATCTGGCGCAAGGGCGCAAGCTCGCCGAACATCCAGGCCTTGCGCGAGATCCTGCCGCGGCCGCAGGCTGCCCGCGCACGAGGCTGAAGACGCGCGTCAGTTGCCGCCCGCCAAATGCTCCTTGCCGCCGGTTGCAGCGACGACGTCGCTGACGAGCCGCGACACGCCGTCGGCATCGAGCGGCCAGTTCACGGTGCGGCCGAAACGCGCGATCACCAGATACTGCGACGGAATGACAATCACATATTGCCCGATCGATCCCTTGGCGAAGAACGCATCGCGCGGCCAGCCATTTTCGATGCGGTAAAGGGCGCCCATGCTGTCGCCGAGATTGGTCCAGAACCCCGCGCCATAGCCGACGAAGGCGTTCGGCGTCGGCGAAGCCGAGTATCTCGCCCAACCCTCGGGCAGAATGCGTTTTCCGCCGACGACGCCGTCGTTGAGATAGAGCTGGCCGAAGCGCGCCCAGTCACGCGCGGACGCCAGCATCTGGCTCGATCCCTCCGGCGTGCCGGCGCCGTCGAATTCGAGCGTGACATGGCGCATGCCGAGCGGGCCGAACAATTCCTGCCGGGCGAAACGCAGAAAGTCAGCGGGCTTGCCGCCGGCGGCCTCTAGGATGAGTTTCGAGAGAATGAGATAGTTGCCGTCGTGATAATTCCACACGGCGCCTGGCACTGTTTCGAGCCGGGCCGTTTCGGCGAAGGAAGCCATGTCGGTCTCCATGAATTTCATCTGGTTGACCGGCTCGAGTGCGGCGCCGAGCGAGGCCTGAAGCGAGCTGCCGAGCGCAAGGCCCGCGGTGTGGCGCAGGAGTTGATCGACGGTGATGGCGCGGCGCCGGTCGTTTTGGCTCTGCCACGCAGCGACCGGTGCAGGCTGCTCGAGCTTGAGTTTGCCCTGCTTTACCAGAATGCCCGTCAGCGCCGAGATCACCGACTTGGTCGAGGAGAAACCGAGCAGCGGCGTGTCGATGCCGATGCCATCGGCATAGCGTTCGGCGATGACGCGGCCGTCCTTCGCCACCACGATCGCCCGCGTATGCTTGAACGGCGGTGCGTCGGGCTCGGCGAAGGCGCGATCGAGCGCGGCCGCCAGCGCCTCGCTCTTCGGCGCAACGACCGCCGGGCCGGCGATCTCGGGCAACAGCGGTGCCTGCGGTTTGTCGCTGGGCGGTGGCGCGATGTCGGCTGTGACATCGCCGTGATCGAGGAAGCAACCGAGCTCGCCGCGATAGACCGCGCGGCTGCGGCCAATGCCAAACAGCGACACCGTGACGTCCTTGCGCGCACGGTCGACGTGATAGTCGAGCCCCCAACTGATCAGGCCCGCGCCCGGCATCGCCGCAATGGTTTCGGCAAAATCCTTTTCGGGATCGAGGCCGGAAACAAAGGTCTCCGAGCACAGCACATTGGCCATGAAGCCGGTTGCGACTTTCGGCACGTCGCGGGCGCGAACGGCGGTGGCCGCGAGCGCGACAAGCGCGGTCGAAGCGGCGAGAACGAGGATCATCTTGTTTCGGGTCATGGTTGGCTCCGGCTAAGCGTTCGCCGGTTACAAGCCACGGGCGGCGCCAAAGCGCTCGCCGGATTCGAAAATCTGCTTGGCCGAAAGCTGTAACGGCCTCGCTGATTTCGAAAATATCGAGATATTACAGATATTTGTGAATCAGGCCGCGGAAGCCTTGAGCTTGCGATATTCGCTCGGGGTGACGCCGGTCGTAGCCTTGAAAGCGCGGTTGAACGGCCCCAGCGACTGGAACCCGGCATCCATCGCAATGGTGATGACGGGCACCTCGGCCTGCGTGGGATCGGCGAGCGCGGCCTTGGCTTCCTCGATCCGGTGCTCGTTGAGGAAGACGTTGAAATTGCGGTAGCCGAGTTGCTGGTTGATCAGCCGTCGCAGTCGGTATTCGGGGATCGAGAGTTTTGTCGCGAGCGTGCCGATAGTGACGTTGTCATGGCGATAGATGTGCTCGTCGGC
>Ga0210403_10000917_pt1 | contig 29177 bp, 19 predicted proteins | sample IncBWC19MmetaG_FD_150863 | JGI IMG/M metagenome (GOLD analysis project Ga0210403, IMG submission 150863) | Forest soil microbial communities from Barre Woods Harvard Forest LTER site, Petersham, Massachusetts, United States - Inc-BW-C-19-M | ecosystem: Environmental > Terrestrial > Soil >...
CCGAGGAGGGGGTCCTCCGAGCAATGGAGGCGGGAGCCCGGGCCTACATCCGGAAGCCCTTTACGGTTAAGGACCTCTCCGAAAAAATCGAGCCATTGCTCGCCGAAAAGCTGGAAACGGCGAAAACCTAGGGTATTCGGAAGGGGATTCCCGGGGTATCCACAGAGGTGCAGGGCTGGATACTTTTTTGAAACAGTACCATTGACGTGAGGCCGGCACGGGTTTAGCTTTTTAGACGGCCCCCCAGACTGTAATTTCCTCCGTGAGGTGCCTCATGGCTTTGTTGACCCCGGAACAAACGCTTTCGCAGCTTAAGATGATGGAAGAACGCTGGGCCAGCATGCGATCACACCCGCGCGCGACCGCCAGCCTTCGTTTGCGCCTCGAATGGGATGAGGGTGAAGCCCGGCGCACGGCTAATGGCTTGACCGTGGATGTGAGTCACTCTGGTTGCATGGCGGTGGTGGGGGCGGACGTGCCACTGCACCGCGAAGTGCGGCTGGTGTTGCCCGAAACGGGGCGCTGCGCCCAGGGCCAGGTTGTGTGGCGCGGCCACGAGGCGTGGGAAGTGGGGATCGCGCTCGCCGAGCCCGACAAGGCATTCTGGGGCGTCAAGTTTTAAAAGCCAGCGCGTCAGGCGCGCCGGAAGGATCAGTTCTTGGCTTGCACCGGAGTCGCTGGCCGGTGTGGGATTTTCGCGAAGTCCTTTGCGTAGGCCCGAAGGCCAAAGTTTAGCGTGATTTTGGAATATCCAGCCACAAGTTGGTCGCGATAGTGGTCCTGACTCCAATCTATGGGGTCGCCGGAATCAAGGTTCAAAACGGTGAGGTCGGTGTTTTCCATAGTGAGTTTCCCTAACCGCACCGGATTTCCCTGAAAGCGCATATAACTCACTGGATCGGTCGCCAAGCCGGGCCTGGCTTCGTCGCCAAAGATCGTGACGATGGAATTATCGCCGATCAGGACCGCGGATACTTTGCCTTTGATATGGGGCGGCGGTAAGAGCACCCCCAAATCCATTAGGACATCATTTTTGTCCGTAACCATGCCGGGAATCTTGCTGGTGCCGACCAGACTTGCCAGTTCGATGCCCAACTTATCCATCATCCCCTTCACCGGAACGTGCAGAGCTTTAAGCGTTTCTGTGCTTACCCGGATCCGGCCGTCGGAGGTGGCGGTAAGGACAGCCGAGGTTTCAAACGGGATCTCGCGTTTGCCGCGCAGCTTTCCTTTTATCTGAAGACGGTCTTTATCAATGGAGATGGAGATGTCTTTAAGCGGCGAGTCATTCCCGACAAACACCTGGCTATTCAGGATCGAAGCCATGGCCTCCGGGGTGATGGATATTCTTGCGTTGGTGACGTGCACCTCGAACGAGGTTTTGTCGTCAAAAACCGGCATCTCGTTCTTGCCGGTCGGATACATTTCTCCGGACAGGGATTCGACGTGAGCGGCAGCCTCGTCCGTAAGGTGAAACATCACGTTGCGCATCTCGGTCTTCACGCCCCGCCTGCTTGCCGGCGGCGCCACACTTGCCGGAATTTCCACCACAGGAACAGAGCTGGACCCTTGGGTCGGAGGAGGAGGCTTGGAATCCACTTCCTTGCGTGGCTGGGAAGTCTTTGAACAACCCAGTACATTTAGGGCTAGCAGGAAAAGCCCCGCCATCTTCATTTTCTTGGTCACGGATCCGCCTTGGTAACATGGCTTGCCAGTTATTGGTTTGGGGAATCGCCGGTGGGCGGAGAAGCCATCGATTCCGTTCACTTCGGGAAGGAATCCCTTAGGCCGCCTCCGAAGCTATCACCATGATACAACTCCCGCGCGCTTCCATGGCACGATTAGAACGCGGTCGTGGAAGCACGGACGCCCAGCTCACGGCCCCAGATCGTTCGACTCGGCCCACCAGCAGCGTCCATGAGGCGGCGCCCGCAAACGCCACGGCCGCGACGATAAGAAACGCCCAATAGAATTGTCCTGTACGCTGGAGGACATATCCCGTTACGGCAGGCGCCACCCATCCCGACAGGTTGCCGAAGAAGCTCTGGAAACCCACCCAGCGTCCGGTGGCTCGTTGCCCCGCGAGCGTCTGCGTGATGGCCCAGATGTTGGAGGCGGAGATGCCAAACGCAACCACGCCAAGTACGATTAGTGCTACGCAGAGCTTCTTTCCGCTCACGACCGCCAGCCCCAGGAGGATTCCGCTCAGTCCGATTCCGCCGCCCGTGAACGCCTTGCGAACCAGGGATGGGGTCGCCCCCGCCGCAATCCACCGGTCGGAAAGCCAGCCCGAAACTGTGCAGGCCAAGGCCGCCAGCACGTAGGCGATTCCACCGACCTTGGCCATTGTGTCCATCGAAAAGTGGCGCTCGCGCACCAGATAAAACGGCAGCCAGGTGATCAGGAAATAGTTGACGTAGTTTCCGCAGAAAAGTCCGATGCACGTTCCCCAAGCCGAGCGCAGCAGCACAAACTCGGCAAAATGCGGTGCGCCCGTGGTTTCCGTTTGCGGGGCGTACTGTTTTTTCGGCATCCATTTCAGCCACGGAAAAATCCAGAGCATGCTTGCCAGACCCAGCACGATGAAGAACGGGCGCCACCCGAACCGCGCCATCAGCAGGCCACCGAACAGCATGCCGAAGCCCGGCCCCAGCAGCAGGCCCGAAGCCAGCACAGAGTTGGCGATGCCGCGATGCCTCTCCTCGAAATTCAGCGCGATGATCTTATTGTAGGAGGGATAGCTGGCCGCCTCACCCATACCGAGCAGCAGGCGCAGGACGAAAAGAGCGGCGAAGGTGTGGACAATCCCGGTTGCCGCGGTTGCCGCGGACCAGAGGAGAAAGGCACCGGCGAAGACCCAATTTACGTTCAAACGGTCGACCACCCAACCGTAGAACAGATGCAGGCTCGCATAGGTCCAGAAGAACGCGGAGAGAAGAAAGCCAAGCTGCGCGGCGGAGATGCCCAGTTCGTCTTTCAGCATCGGCGCGGCGATGGAGAGATTGCCTCGGTCGATGTAATTGATGAACACAGAAATCGCCAGCAGAACAATGACGATTAGAAGCGGGCCGGGAATACGCGTGGGCTCGGCTGGCAGGGAAATGGGCATGAACGGTCGGCCACATCTTCTCCGCAGAGGGCGGGTTTTGCAACGTGTATTGAAAGATGCAGCTTACCGCAGTTGGTGCCGGCCCGATGTGAGCGGGGCTTGGAAAGCGCCGCGTGCGAAAGGTTTTCGCGACCCGGCCCTGGGAGCGCGCGAGCTGGGGGGTTGGATTGACTCTGGGTTGGGCGGAGCGGGTTTCGAGGCGGCGACGAAAATCAGTCCTGCTGCTTCCGCTTGGGCGGCATTCCTCTGCGCGGCGACGCGGCGTGCGATGATGCTGCGGCGGTCGCCATAGAGCAACTTGAAGAGCACATAGATCATGAAGTCGAGACCAAGAATGCAAAGAGCCAAGAAGATCGTAAGCGACATCGTTGCCACGCCAGGACCGGTGAGGTCCTGCCTCCATTGGAGACAGGATGGGGGAGAGGGCTTTGAAAAGTCCTGAGGAGTTCATGAGGGATTTGTAAGAGGAAAGCCAGTGACTCATAACGCCCTCTCTTCTCCGAAACTCTGCGGCCCCGCAGCGGGAGTGATCCCTTCGAAAATTGGAGGGGGAATTGCACCACTTGGGCAGAGGCACCGCCCAGAGTGCTTATTAGCAGCAATTGGGAGCGCAAAGTGAAATTGTTTACCACTACTGGGTCATTTGATTCTGCTCCAGATGCCGGCCTTTCCGCACGGACGTTCCGCCAACGTTTAACTCATTTAATTGCAATTGGCGGCAGACATTTTGTGCCATTGTCGGCCCTAGCCATGGTGTTAGTAAGTGCATCCTTCGGTCCGACGGCCAAGGCGGAGACACTCGGGCCGCCAACCATTTGGGATTATTCCTTTTCGACTGACACCGCGACTTGCACGGCTACGGGCCTGACCTGCATTTCAACGAGCGGCAACGTGGTGTTTACGCTGGAATCGGTTAGCCTGAGCGGCTTGGAACCGAACCGCCCCTGCGTGAGCGGCGGCTGGGAAGAGGTTGTGGGCATGACCGGGAACATCAACGGAGCAGCCGTGTCGTTCGCGCCGCAAGATGTCTCGAACTGCGGCGCCGATCAACTGTTTCCACAATCGGCGCAGATGGGGTTGATGAGGCCAACCATCGGCTCCTCGATCTTCTTCAGTGCCGGCGGTCTGAATTGGAATATCTTTGGCCCGGATACAGGCCCGTATGGTTCGTCGGTTTTGATCGACAATTCGGCGGGACAGACTGCCGTGATTAACTGGGATCTGGTTGATCCTCCTGCCGTGGCTCCAGAGCCGAGCTCCATTGCAATGGCGTTGGCTGGGCTGGCGGGGCTAGCGTTGCTGCGTCGCAGCCAACGTTTTTCCAAGCAAGCAGTCTGAAATCTGAACGACAGGTGGACTGCCTGCTTCCTTGGTGGGCAACCAGGAGTACCGGTGTGTGTTATTAAGAAGTTTCCAGGGCAAAACGGAATGGAATTATTGACGGTGAGTTAAGAATAACGAAAGTAACCATTGCGAAATGCAAGGTCATAATGTGAATCAACTTGCGCTAATGATGCTGGCGGGGCTCTTCGGCAGGTGCCAGAGGCTGGAGACTTTGTTGAAAATGAAGAGGTTACAGAGCGCCCAGAGGTCGTCGATTTGGACCTTAGAATGCTCACATCTTGAGTAGGTAGTAGTACTTGCACCCCGTTCCGGATAACAGCAATGGGAACGCGGGAGGCGAAGAGGAGCACGAATCGTGTTGAGATTAGTGTATGCATTTTGCGGTGTGTTGCTGGCTTTGATCCTGGGTGGGCAGCCGGTGAACGCGGATTCTGGCGTCACGTACACGGTTTCCGGCACGTACTCGTCCGCTACGACCAGTTCTCCGTTGAGCGGGCCCTCCGATACGTTCACGATGAGTTTTTCGCTGCCGTCGATGCCGGTTACAACGGATTTTGTGCTTGGCGACGATTTCTTCGTCGATGCGCCGATTCCGTTTACCTATTCCTCGAGCAATGGCGGGACAGCCAGCGGACTGGTTTTCCTGAACTTTTACACGCCAACTTCAAGCTCGCAGGCAGGCGGATTTTTTGTGGATTTTTGCGCAGACGGACCGAGTTGCGCGACTGGCCAGGAATATACATGGGTAGTGCCGGGGCCCCAGCTGTATTCCGGGCTGGAGAGTTCGCCGACGCTGTTTCCCACCTCGTTCGACTTCACGGCTGGGCAATTCCTGGATCAGTGCACGTTCTGCGACAATGCTGACGCGAGCGGCACATTCGACGGAAGTGTTAATGCTAGCGCTGTAGTTCCGACCCCCGAGCCCGCGTCGGCGTTGTTACTCCTGCTCGGAATCTTCGGAATCTTTACGATCAGTTTTCATCAGAAACTACTGAGCGGTTTCGCCAGATCCTAGCGGTTCGCCCCGACAACTGGGCAGTCTTCGGAAGTTGATTTTTGCCCAGCAGGCCCGGTCACGCCTTCGCTGCATTCCTGGATTGCAATCGAAGCCAACTCCTTAGGCTGGCCGATCTAAAGTTCGGCCACTACACGGGATTTGCCACCCTTCCTTCGTCAGGGCAAGCATCAAAAGTGGACGCTACGCAGGTTTAGTTAGTGCGCTGGCTGGGCGGCTGTTTTGTCTACCACTACCTGGCCGGATTTCATTACCCAGCGGACGTTATTGATGGCTACGTCGATGTTGGAGAGCGGGTCACCTTCAACGGCGACGAGGTCGGCGTAGTAGCCCGGGGCTATGGCGCCCAGGTCGGTGGGATGGCCGAGAAGTTCGGCGGCGTTGGTGGTGGCAGTGCGCAGGGCTTGCTCAGGAGTCATGCCCGCTTTGACGAACCAGCCTAGTTCGCGGGTGTTTTCCCCAAACATGGTGTAGATGGCGTCGGAGCCCATGGCGAATTTCACGCCGGCCTTGTGGGCTTTGCGCGCGGTTTCAAGATTGCGTTCGATGAACGCTTTCGTCTTTTCCTGAAAGCCATTCGCGTAACCAATTTTCTGCCAGTTATCAAGGTAGTAGCGATTGTGGTCGATGGTGGGGACATAGAAGGTGCCGCGGCGGGCCATTTCCTGGATAGTGGCGTTGTCCATGTCGGTGGCGTGTTCGAGCGAGTCGGTGCCGGCGCGAACGGCGTCGCGCGCGCCATCAGGGCCGTAAGAATGGATGGCGATTTTCTTGCCGAACTGGTGCGCGGCGTCGACGGCGGCTTTGATTTCGTCGTAGGAGTAGGTTTGAAATTGGGTGACGTCGTCATCGGTGCCGGTGGAGGCGTAGAGCTTGATGATGTCGGCGCCCGCGGCGACTTGTTGGCGGACGGCGCGGAGAACTTCGGGGACTCCATCAGCGATGCCGCCAAGTGGAGGATTGAGGCCGGGCTTGTAGGGCGTGCTGGTGACGGTGAGGCCATAGCCGCAGACGAACATGCGGGGGCCGATCATTTCACCGTGATTGATGAGGTCGCGCATGGCGATGTCGAGATATTGATCCGCGCCGAGATCGCGGACGGTGGTGACGCCGGCTTCGAGTGTGCGGAGGGCGCCTTTGCGGGCGATGAAAAGTTCGTAGGCGGGCGGATTGGTGGTGAGCTGCTTGAGCATGGGCTGGCCGGGAGTTTCGTCGGTGTACTGCGTCATGTGGGTGTGGACGTCGATGAGGCCGGGAAGGCCGGTGAATTTGGAGAGGTCGATGATTTGCGCGTGCGGAGGGATGTCGGAGGAATTGGTGGTGACGGATTTGATTTTGTCGTCTTCGATGAGGACGATGGCGTTGGTCCAGAGTTTGCCACGCGCGTCCCAGAGCTTGCCGAATTTGACGGCTTTTACGGATTTGGCGAGGGCGGGGTTTTGCGCTGTGGAAATTGCGCAAGGAAGAAACAGGAAGAGGATGAGAAGTGTGCGAGACGTTTTCATTGAGAGAAGTCCTGGAAATTATTTTTAAATGAGAACCGAGAGATGTTTCTAGTTCATTCGCCGGAAGAATGCAACGGTGGTTGGCCGAAAAATAAGAGCACCGGGGATAAGGAGTGCGGGACGAGATATACTCGCGCCTGCACAGCATAAATTGAGGGGGCGACGATGGATTTTCCTAGCTTTGATTTGACGGGGCAGGTGGCACTGGTTACTGGAGCGGCGCGGGGATTGGGGCGCGCGATTTCACTGGCGCTGGCGCACGCGGGGGCGGACGTTGCGCTGGGACTGCGCGACAGGAAGATGGACAGTGGATTGACCGACGAACTCCGAGCGATGGGACGGCGTGTGCTGCCTCTGCAGATGGATATGACCAAATTGGAGGAAGTGCAGTGGGCGGTAGCGGAAACGGCGCGGGAGTTTGGCCGGCTGGACATATTGGTGAACAATGCGGGGTTGGGCCCGGAAAATCCGGCGGAGAAGGTGCGCGAGGAAGATTTTGATATGACGGTGGCTGTGAATTTGAAGGGGACGTTTTTTGCCAGCCAGGCGGCGGGGAGGGTGATGATCCGGCAGGGAAGCGGAAAGATCATCAACATGAGTTCGCAGGCGGGATTCGCGGCGTTGCCGACGGAATCGATTTATTGCATGACGAAAGCGGCGATTGCGCATTTGACGAAATGTTTGGCGGTGGAGTGGGGGAAGCACGGCATTACGGTGAATGCGGTGGCGCCAACGTTTATTCGGACGCCGGGGACGGAGGCGGCGCTGGCAGATTCAGCGTTTCGCGCGGATACGATTGAGCGGATTGCGGGATTGCATAGGATTGGCGAGCCGATGGAGGTGGCGGGAGCGGTGGTGTTTTTAGCGTCGCCGGCGGCGGCGTTGATTACCGGGGAAACCATTTTGATTGATGGCGGGTGGACCGCGCGGTAGGAGCAGCTCGGATTTCGAGATTTTCGCGAACAGAATGTGCCGCGCCTACGGCGCTTGGGCTTTAGACGTGGTGTACCCAGCCCTTACGGGCTGGGCTAACTTCTGCCGCGCCTCCGGCGCTGCTGAGCGGAGTTCGACAGCCGAAAATTTCAGCTATTCGAAGTGGATGAGGACGATTTCGGGGGCGGTGCAGACTCGGAGGGGCGGGCCCCAGGTGCCGGCGCCGCTGGAGGTGTAGACGAGGAGATCGCCGAAGCGCTTGAGGCCGTAGGTGTAGGCGCCGAAGATGTGCGAAGTGAACCAGGTGAAGGGGAAGATCTGGCCGCCGTGGGTGTGGCCGGAGAGCTGGAGTGAGATGCCCTGCTGCTCTGGAATGGGCAGGCTGTGTGGGACGTGGGAGAGCAGGACGCTGGCGCGCGAGCGGTCGAGATCGGCATTGGCGAGGATGGAGCGGAAGCGCTCGGGATTTGCGGAGTCATGGTAGGGGACGCCGAGAACCTGAAGGCCGTCGAGATTTACCTTTTCATTGTTGAGCACGTGGATGCCGGAGTTGCGGATGGCGCTGAGATAGCCATTCGAATCGGAAAATTCATCGTGATTGCCGGTAACGAAGTAGGAGCCGAACTTTGGCGAAAGCTGGCGCCAGGGAGAGACGAGGCGAGGCGCGTCGACGTGGGTGCCGTCGAACATGTCGCCGCTGATGAAGACCACATCGGCGCGAAGCTGGCGAAGCTTGGTGACGATGCGGGAGATGAAGTTGCGTCCCTTGATGTGGCCGAGATGCGTGTCGGTGACGAGGGCCGCGACTCGCCCACGCCATGAAGCGGGGAGGCCGGGAAGTTTCACGGTGACGCTCTTGACGCGGAGATTGGCGGCGTTAGCGAGGCCGTAGAGCGTGGCGAAAACGGCGAGGCCGAAGAAGAAGATGGCGATCCCTGTTTGGGTGAAGGGGAGATTGAAAATAATTGTGGCGCCAATGGCGATCCAGGCGAGGGCGGCGGCGGCGAAGGCGAAGTTCACGAAGCCGAGCCAGATGCTGGCGAGGCCGTAGTAGGCGCGGACCGGGCGATTGAAGAAGCGATGAGCCAGCAGCGAAGAGGTGAGGAAGCTGACGGAAAGAACAAAGAAAGAGATCTGGAGAAGGCGGAGCCAAGTGTGGCTCGGCGCACCGGCCAGGGCGATCCAGGTTTCGTAAATGAAGAGATGCACGAGAAGAAGAATGGATTGGATTATGGAAATGGCTACGACGATGCGAGGGTTCAAGCGCGGACTCCCTGCCGGCGGATGGCTGCCTGGCGTAATTATTGGATGTGCGAGAGGGCTGGTTTGGTATGTGAGCCGGCAATATGTGGTGGGCAAGATTTCAAATGAAGAAGGGCCCGCCACGGTCGGCGGGCCCTACAGTCAACCCAAGAACACAGACTGAAGCCTGTGCTACTGGTGACCGACCTGAAGGTCGGCCACTACATTTTTATTCCATGCGGTAGTTGGGGGCTTCTTTGGTGATGACTACGTCATGGACGTGGGATTCGCGGAGGCCGGCGGCGGTGATGCGGACGAATTTGCTTTTTTCGGTGAGTTCTTTCAGGGTGCGAGCGCCGACGTAGCCCATGCCGCTTTTCAAACCGCCGACAAGCTGATCGGTGAGGCCGTTAAGCGGGCCTTTGTAGGCAACGCGGCCTTCGACACCTTCAGGCACTGACTTGCCGCGTTCGGCGCCTTCCTGGGAATAGCGGTCGGCGGAGCCTTGTTCCATGGCGCCGGTGGAGCCCATGCCGCGGTAGGACTTGAAGGTGCGGCCCTGATAGAGAATCGTTTCGCCGGGAGCTTCTTCGGTGCCGGCGAAAAGGCTGCCGATCATCACGCAGGAAGCACCTGCGGCGATGGCTTTGGTGATGTCGCCGGAGTATTTGATGCCACCGTCGGCGATGATGGGGACGTCGGTTCCTTTTGCGGCGCGCGCGGCTTCGTTGATCGCGGTGATTTGCGGAACGCCCGCGCCGGTGACGATGCGCGTGGTGCAGATGGAGCCGGGGCCGATGCCGACTTTCAGGCCGTCGATGCCGAGGGAGATGAGATCTTTTGCGGCTTCGTAGGTGGCGACGTTGCCCGCGATGAGCTGCATTTCGGGCAGGCGATGGCGAATCGCCTTGATGGCTTCCATTACGCGTTCGGTGTGGCCGTGCGCGGTGTCGATGGCGAGGACATCGGCCTTGGCCTTGGCCATTTCGACGGCGCGTTCGAGGAAATCGCCGGTTGCACCGACGGCGGCGCCGACGGTGAGGCGGCCGTGGTCGTCTTTTGCGGCGCGGGGATATTCGAGCTTTTTCTGGATGTCTTTTACCGTGATGAGGCCCTTGAGGTTGAAATCCTGGTCAACGACTAGAAGTTTTTCGATGCGATGCTTCTGCAGGATTTTCTCGGCTTCTTCGAGAGTGGTGCCGACGGGGACGGTGACCAGGTTGTCCTTGGTCATGACCTGACCGACGAGTTGGGTGTGATTTTTTTCGAAGCGCAGGTCGCGATTGGTGAGGATGCCGGTGAGGCGAGTGCCGCGCGTGACGGGCAGGCCGGAGATGCGGTACTTGGTCATGATGTCGAGCGCTTGGCGGAGGGTGATGTCGGGCGAGATGGTGACGGGGTCGACGATCATGCCGGATTCGGAACGCTTGACCCGGTCTACTTCTTCAAACTGGCGGTCGATGGGGAAATTGCGGTGGATGATGCCGATGCCGCCCTGGCGCGCGATGCCGATAGCCAGGCGCGATTCGGTGACCGTGTCCATGGCGGCGGAGGCGAGAGGAATGTTGATCGCAAGCTTGCGCGTGAATTTCGTGGTGGGGTCGACTTCGGTCGGCAGGATGGAGGATTTGCCGGGGAGGAGGAGAACGTCGTCGAAGGTAAGAGCTTCGGGGATGGGACCATCAATCATGGGAGCCTCTTGTATTTGAATTTGTTGCGGGACGCCCAGCGGGATGGAGCGAGAGGGCCGGCGGCCGGAAACAGCGCAGCCCAGCGGGTGGCCACTGGGCTGGAGGGTGAGTTCAACAGATCAGAAAATTGCGTCACGGTGAAACTTCTATTTTAGGGGTGCAGGGAGCCCGGGTCAAGTAAGGCTCGGAAAACGCGGATTTTCACTCAGTTTTTGGCCGGTGCGTAGAGCTTTTGGGACACGTTGGAAAGGTAACTTGCGAGTTGCTCTGTGCGGGCCCGGTCGGTGGATTTCTGGATCATGGTGGAGAGGATGGGCTCGAGGAAGCGGTTGTATTTGGCGAGGGTGAGTTGATCGTTGGAGGCGAAGGCGGACTCGACGGCGCGGTTTGTGGCGGGAGTGACAAGTTCGAGGCGGCCGACGAAGACGCGAGTAGTTGTGGCTGGCGCGGGCGAAATGCGGAGCGGGAGAACGGAGTCGACGAAGCTGCGAGGAACGATGTAGATGAGGCGGGAGCCTTCTTCGAACCAGGAATCTTTCCAGGTTTCGAGCATGGCGTGGGCTTCGTCGGGGAAGAGGCCTTGGGAGATGAGGATGCTTTCGAGGGCGGCGGAAAGGGAATCGAGCGAAGAGGAGAGTTCAGGAGGAGCGTAGGCCGCTTGGTCACGCAAGGGGCCGAGCATGCGGAAACCGAGTTGCGCGCCACGGCGTTCGACGAGAATGGCGGCGGGGATTTCGTCGGGCACTTGATTTTCCAGATGGATGGTGGAATCCGCGCTGACGGTGGCGTTGATGGGTACGGAGAAAGCGGAGACGCCACGATAGAAGAGGAATTTCTCGCGCTGCGGGCCGGATTGAGTTTCGACGAAAAGTGCAGCAGCGGAAGTGTTGCGCGCTGCGAAATAGTGATTGCCGGAATTATCCGTGGGGAACTCGGCGGAGCCTTGCGGATCGACGTGGATAGAGTTCCATGCGATGCCGCCGGAGGATTTTATGTTAAAGAGCGAGATGTCGCGCGGAGCGAGGCGCGGATTGACGGAATCGGCGTGGGGATACCACTCGGTGATAAGGCCTTTTGCGAAGGAGACGTTGACGGAGACGGTGGTTTCGCGCGGGGAATAGAAGTAGAGGACGGGAGTTTCCATGCGCACGGTGCCGCGCAGACCGCCCTTGAAGGCGACTTCGCGGAAGTGTTCGACGAAGGTGGGCAGGTCGGTGGAACCGGTGAGAGGGAGCCAGCCCATCGAACTGCCATCGGGCCCGGCGATGGAGGTGAAGGTGCCCCATTCGTGGACTGTGAGGTCACTTTCGGGAACTTGTTTTGCGTTGGCGTGAACGAGAGAGAAGGAGATGGCAAAGAGAAGAGTGGCGGCGAAATAGGGAACGGGAGAACGGTTGTTGTTCATATAATTTTCTCCATGCGGACCAATTGGTCGCTCAGTGGGGAGACGTAGGGGTGGGAGTTTGTGTTAACAGGAATGAAGAAAGGAAAGAGTTCATCACACAGAAAGAATAAGGGCCACAGAGAGCACGGAGAATTCCTGGGTCATGTGCGAGCCGTGATTGTTATTTCAGGGGAGACTACTTTTCCTGGAGCAATGGTTGGGTGTTAGGGGGCGGCTGCGGGTAAGCGGATTGTTGCCAGAAGCGCCACTGGGAAATTTCACCGAGGCCCAGGGAGTTCCACCAGAGATCGAGCATGGATTGATCGAGATTGAGGATGCCGGGGCGTGTGACGCCTTGGGGAGGTGGAACGAGCACGGCGAAGCGCGCGTAGACCTGTGAGCGTTCGGCAGCGTTGACGCGGAAGAGAAGATGCCAGAGGGACAGCGCATCGTGCGCGCGGGCTTCGGAAAGCATTTTGGCGATTGCTGCGCTGCGGTCTGTTGAATTTTCTACGCTCGAATCGAATTGGACAATCGCTTCGCGGAACGCGGGCGTGGCGTCTTCGAAATAGGGAATTCCCGGGCCCTGTTCAGGGCGCGTGGAGCACATGGCGCCAGCGGGGATGAAAGAGTCGCGGCCAAGGAGATGAAAGCCGACCCAGCCATAGGTGGTGTGGAGTTCGCCGGAGCCATCGGGCGCGACGTGAAGAGTGTAGGAGCACCCGAGGTCGATGGCGACGGCGGAAGGTGTGTCTACAACAAACGTGCCGGGCGGCGCCCAGATGGCGGCGTGAATGGTGCCAACGTCGAGCTGGATGCGTTTGCGATTTGCATCAGTCTGGACGAGGCGCACGCGGGAGTTGGGATCGATGCGAATCTCGCCGAGATCGGCCTCGGAAAGCGAAGCACGGGAATCGTTGTTGGTGACGAGCGTTTGGCCTACGCGGAATTTCGCGGCTGTTTGATTCGCGGCGATTGCCTTTGTGCCGATTTGTGGAGCGCCCTGCAGATTGGCGACATCCCATGCGGGGCCGGTCTCTGGCGCGGGTTTCGGGCGCGTGAAGAAAAATAGGGTGAGTCCGGCTGCAAGCAGAATTACAGCGGCTGCGGCGAGGTGCGGCAGAGTAAGCATGGGAATCAGCAAGGCGTGAAACTTGCGTGGAGCGGCGGGCAGTTCGGCGGGAAGAACCAGCGCGCGGTCGGTCTGCCGGAACTCCGAGAGGAGCGATTCGAGGCGCTGGATTTCGAGGTCGGGCGTGCCGGAAGCGTCCCAGAGATAGTCTTCGTTCAGCATTTTTTCATTTTCAGGATTGGTTGGATTTTTCGTCATAGCACACCCCCAGTGGGTGGCGAAGCTTTGCGGCCAAGAATTTCGCGGAGCTGCTGCATGCCGCGATGAAGCGTGACGCGAACGGAGCCGTGGGTAAGGCCGGTCCGGGCGGCGATTTCAGGGCCGGTCATGCCTTCGACGAGGCGGAGGATCAGGGGTTCGCGGTAGGCGTCGGGGAGCGAGCGGATCGCTTGGAGAATGGCGTGGGCTTCGGCGCTGGAGTGCGAAGAGTGATTCGCGAAAGGAGCGTGAGTGCCTGATTGCGCAGAGTCCGATTCTTCGTCGAATTCGTCGGTGGGTTTCGTGCGGCGATGAAAATCTATGGCGCGATTGCGAGCGATGGAAGCGAGCCATCCGGGGAAGCGGGAGATTTCGCGGAGAGTGTTGAGGCGCGGCAAGGCCTGAAGAAAGACGTCCTGCACGAGATCGTCGACCTCGGAGAAGGGAACGCGGGCGAGGAGAATGCCGTGGACCATGCGGGAGTAGCGGGCGTACAGAAGACCGAAGGCGGCGCGATCACCATGCTGAGCTGCGCGAACGAGCGCGTCATCTGGGCCGCCGGTTTCCTGGACACCGTTCACGGCCGGGGGACCGGGGCGGGGAGATCGGAGTTCTGAGAGTGCGGCCAAGTTGCGTCCATGGAGACCGGAAACGTCTCACCGGGTAGACGCGGGGAGACGACCGAGTGTTAACAATACTCCGCAAGTTCGCGGATTGCAGCCGGCGGTCTGGCGAAATTCATGCGCGGCTTGCCTGTGGCTCTGCTCTCCCCTAAAGTCGAGGGATGGACGGGAAATTCAGAGAGTTTGAGCCGCATGAGTGGCTGCGGAACGCACACCTGCAGACGATGGCGGGGGCGTTTTTGCGGCGGAAGTTTGCGTTGCCGGAGGGCGAGGAGCGGTTGTTCCGCGTGGATGCGGAGACGCAGTTGAAGGGCGTTTGCCATTGGCAGCGTGGGGCGGCGGGCTCGGGGACTCGGCCTGGCCAGTCTAAAGTCTGGCCACTACAGGGTGATCGCTGGCGCGATTTGCCGGTGTTGGTGATTGTGCACGGGCTTGAGGGGTCTTGCGATTCGAATTATGTGCGGGGGATTGCGGATAAGGCATGTGCGCGGGGATATCACTCGATTCGGATGAACCAGCGGAATTGCGGCGGGACCGAGCGGCTGACGCCTACCTTATATAACAGCGGGTTGAGCGGAGATTACCGAGCGATTCTTCTGGAGTTGATGGCCGAGGGATTCACGCAGATCTATTTTGCCGGGTATTCGATGGGCGGAAATCTGGTGACGAAGATGGCCGGGGAGTGGGGAGCGGCGCCGCCGGCGGAATTGCGCGGAGTGTGCGCGGTGTGCCCGGCGCTGGATTTGTCTGCTTGCGCGGATGCGTTGGAGGAGACGGAGAATTATTTGTACCAGCGGCATTTTGTGAAGGGGTTGATGACGAGGTACCGGAGGAAGGCAGAGCTTTTTCCGGAGAGATATTCGCGGAATGGATTTGGGGCGATCCGGACGGTGCGGGAATTTGATGACGCGATTACGGCGCCACAGTTCGGGTACAAGGATGCGGAGGATTATTACGAGCACGCGGGGGCGAAGAGCGTGGTCGGGCAGGTGACTGTGCCGACGTTGATGATTACGGCGAAGGATGATCCGTTTGTGCCGTACAGAGCGTTTTTGAAGACGGATGTGGAGAAGAATGCGCAGGTAAATTTTGTTACTCCGGAGCGCGGGGGACATTGCGGGTTTATTTCGCGATGGGAGGGGACGGAGAGATTTTGGGCGGAGGAGAGAGTGGTGGAGTTTGTGGAAGAGAGAGGTAAGGACGTGAGGAAGTAACGAGGTAACGAGGTAAGGAAAAGCGAAGAAAGAATTCCGAGCGCAGAGGCACAGAGGTCGCGGAGAGTTGGGAGTTGAAGGTGGCGTTGTAAAAGCGGAGGCTCCGCCTCCGCACTCAAAAGTTAGCCCAACGGCTTCTCGAGGGAAGGCTGGAAACCTGGAGTGAGGAGTTGGGCGGGGCCTTCGGCGGTGATGGCCATTACGTCTTCGCAGCGGACGCCGAATTCGCCGGGGACGTAGATGCCGGGTTCGTTGGAGAAGGTCATGCCGGGCTCGAGAACGGTTTTGCTGGCGTGAACGAGATACGGATGCTCGTGGATGTCCAGGCCGATGCCGTGGCCGAGACGATGAGAGAAGAATTTGTAGCCGGGGCCGTAGCCTGCGGAGACAACGACGGCGCGGGCAGCGTCGTCGACGGAGCCGGAAAATTTTCCGGCGCGGGCTGCGTCGAGAGCAGCGTCCTGGGCTTTTCGAACGGTTTCGAAAGCGCGCTGGATTTTTTCGCTGGGTTTGCCGATGACGCCGGTGCGCGTCACATCGGAGCAGTAGCCTTCGACGGTGCATCCATCGTCGATTAGAACGACGTCGCCCTCCTTCAATGTGCGGGGTTGTTTGCTGCCGTGGGGCAGGGCGGCCGAGGGGCCGAAGAGAACCATTGCGTCGCCTCGCAGGTGCATTTTCGCGTAGCCGGCGGTAACAATGTCGCTGACCTGCTCCTGCGTCATTCCTTCTTTCAAGCTAGAAAAAACCGCGCGGTAGACGTCGCAGGTGGCTTCGCAGGCCAGGCGCATCAGTTCGATTTCGTGCGCGGATTTCACGGCGCGGCGGCCGATGGTGATTGGATCGGCGGAGACGAGATCGTAGGCGGGCGCGGCGGCTCGGAAATGATCGAAAAAGGTGAAGGGAACGCGCTCTTCGATGCCAATGCGGCCGGTGCGGAGGCCTCGGTCGGCGAGGGAAGTGGCGAGGAGTTGTGACGGGCTTTCGTCTTCTTGCCAGGCGCGGACTTCGGCGGAGTAGAGGAGCGATTCGCGCATGCGGGATTCTTCGAAGGCGGGAGAGATGAGAATGGGCTGGCCGGTGCGCGGAATGACGAGAGCCAGGAGGCGTTCGCTGAGCCACCAGCGAATGCCGGTGAAATAGTAGAGGGACGTGCCGGGGCCGATGAGGACGGCGTCGAAGGCGGGATTCGATTGGGCCATGAGTGATTGCGCGCGAAGGAGACGCGCGTGAAATTCGTCGGCGGTGATGGGACGGACGCGGTCGCCGAGTGGCTTTAGGGTGGAGAAAGCTGGAAGAGTTTGCGTTTGCGGGGGAATCGGAGTGAGAGCTGCCGCGGAGGCTGCGGCTGTGGAGTGGAGAAAGTTGCGACGAGAGATGGGAGTCATGGAATAAGAGGATGAGAGAAGTGCTGGGAGAAGTAAAGAGGGAGGAAAGAGGGGAAACTGCGTGCTCTATCTGAAGATTGGGTGATCGGGGTTAGTGGGCAAAAGCGAGAGCTTCGCTCTCGCACTCAAAAAGAAGCCCCGAGTGCTGGACTCGGGGCTCCGAGAGGACGCGAAGAATTGACGGCGTCGATTATCGTTGGGGCGGTTGGTTGTTGCCGGATGGTTGCGCTGGCGGGCCGTCGACGGCTGGATCGGATTGCGGCTGCGGCGGCGCGGACTGGCTTGGGTAGGAAGACTTCCTGGGGAAATAGGTTACGTTTACGGGATCGTGCAGGGTGAAATCGAGGCGCGTTTCCGAAGGGATTTTCACCTGCTGGCCGTGAGTTAGGGCTTGCACAGCCGTGCCGCCGGCGGCGCCTGCGCCAGCGCCGATGGCCGCGCCCTTGCCGCCTCCCGCGAGGCCGCCGATGATGGCGCCGAGAACTGCGCCTCCGCCGATGACTTCCGCTGAACGTTTGCCGCGCGAGCCGCCCTTTTCCTGCACGTCGCTGCTGGCGATCTGATACGTCCTGCCCTGATAGGTGAAGCTGTCGAGCGAAACGGTGAGTTCGCTGCGGCCTTTGAATTTTCCGGCTGAGCTGGCGTCGACGATTTTCAAATTTACGTTCAGGCCTTTGGGAATGACGACGGTATCGCCGACAACGATCGGCGCGTCGAGCGAGGCGCGAAACGACTGGCCGGGGTGGCTGGCGTTGGAGTCGACGGCATCGATGGTGCGCACGGTGACGATGGTGCCCTCCGGAATGGAGACAGTTACCGGCTGCGGCGGAGGTGGGGGAGGCGGCGGAGCTGGAGCCGAAGGTTTTTCGGGGGCTGGGTCATGAAGAGGACCAGGACTGGGATCGGAAGCCGGAGCTGGCGCCGGAGTAGGGGCCGGGGAAGGCGCCGGAGGAGCAGGTATGGCTGGAGTTTTTGGGGGTTTTGCCGGGCGCGCTGGTTTCGCAGGCCGCGGAGGCGGCGGGAAATTTGTCGCTGTCGTGGCCGAAGCCAGAGGCGCCATGGTGGTCTGGTCGACAACCGTCTTCACGCTTGGCGTGGTTGCGGCAATGTGCTGGGCGGCGAGGCGGGCTGCATCATCGGGCACCTGGCCGGTGAGGGTGACAATACCGTCCTTGGCCACAACGTCGATCGAGGCGGACTTCAGCAGCGGCTCGGAATAAAGCTTGGCCTTGATGCTGGTGGTGACGGAGTCATCGCTCGGCTTGTTGTTGCAGGCGAAGGTGAACAAGAGCAGAAGAGAAAGTGCAGGGAAGAGCAACTTCCGTCGAAGCATAAAGCCCTCCAGAATTTAAGACGCCACCAGAGACATAAAACGTTGCGCGATTTCGCATGACCCCGGCCGCTCGTTGGATGCGCGGCGGCAATGGCAGACAATACCCTTTCAGAATGAGATTTAATGCGAAGGAAAACAAGTTTATGGATGAAAAGGAAGCAGGCGCGTCTACCAAAAACAATAGAAAGTACCTGGAAGTGTAGAAAAACTTGCTATGAGGGAGAGACCGTTTGATACCAAGTCCGTAAAGTTAACAAAAATAATGGTTTAGACATCCGCTGAAAATCTTCATAGTTTACTGTTTGGAAAAAAAATTGCAGTGATGTTGTCAACGGTTGCTTTGCACTGTTGTACCGATTCAACGAGCAGCAAAAAAAATGATTGGGCATTGGTAAATCCGGAATTTGGATTGACCGCTTGCTTTATATCTCTTGGATGTTGCAGGAGATGTGTGTTTTTTTGGGGATTCAAGCCTCAGGAGGGCGTATGGATCACAGTTATCAGGGTAAGAGGAATTTTCTAGGCTGGATGGGTGTGGTGGTTTTGATGGTAGGATTACTGGTTGGTGGCACCGCGCAATCGCAGATCATCAGCGGAGACTTGATCGGTACAGTTTACGACAAAACCGGTTCGGTCGTTCCCAACGTAACTGTTGAGGCGGTGAACGTCGATACGAATGTCAAGACTACGACCCAGGCGAACTCGTTGGGCGAATATCGACTGAGCAATCTGCCTGCGGGGGAATACAACATTTCAGCGTCAGCTGCGAATTTCGCGACGACCAAGATCTATAAGGTGCGGATCGAGCTGAACAAGATTGAGACGCTTCCGATCACGCTGGAAGTGAGGAGCTCGGTGTCGACGGTTGAAGTGCTGGGAGCCGCGCAGGCTCTGGACACCACCACCTCGCAAGTGTCGACGACTTTCGAAGAGAAGCAGATGGCGGACCTTCCCTCGGCCACCGTGGGCTTGGGCGTGATAAACCTCTCGCTTTTGAGTGCGGGAGTAGCCAGCAGCGGGGGAATCGGAGCGGGTACGGGCCCGAGCGTTGGCGGTCAGCGGCCCAGGAACAACAATTTCATGATCGAGGGCGTCGATAATAACGATAAGTCCGTTACTGGGCCCCTGGTCTATGTGCCGAACGATGCGGTGGCGGAATTTACGTTGCTGCAGAATGATTTTTCACCTGAATTCGGTCACTCTTCGGGCGGGCAGTTTAACCAGGTGATTAAGAGCGGAACGAACTCTTACCATGGCACGGCGTATATCTATTCGCAGAATCGAAATTTCAACGCCGTTGACCAATCGACTCGCAACAGCGGGTTCACTTCAAATCAACGTTTTGACAACAACCGAATTGGCGGCACAGTGGGCGGCCCAATCCTGAAGAACAAACTGTTTTTCTTTGGGTCAGTGGAATACAACCCGATCGGCCAAGCCACGATCCTTGGGGCCCCTGTCTGCGGACCAACTTCGGCGGGCTACGCGGCGCTGGACAGTCTTACCGGACTGTCGGCAACTAACTATGCGATTATGAAGAAATACATTCCGACAGCAGCTGCGGTAGACACGTCAGGTACCTGCGGCGCTCCTGCGACACCAGGTTCAGAGGTGGTCACAGGCAGTAATGGCAGCGTCACAGTTCCAGAAGGCGTTATTCAAGTGGCTGGGCCAAACTTCTTGAACAATTGGGCGGCACTGGGGAGTATTGATTGGAATATCTCCAGCAAGGATCAGGTCCGTGGAAGGTACATCTACAACCGGGCGGTGGGAATCGACACGGCCGCGTCTCTGCCGGCGTTCTATCTCCCTTCGCCAACCAAATACCATCTCGTGGCGATCAACGAGTACCACACGTTCAGTCCGACGGTGACGAACGAGTTCCGCATCGGTTACAACCGTTTCACCAACGTAACGCCATCCGGCAACTTCAGTTTCCCGGGGCTGGACTCGTTCCCGAATATCACACTCATTACCTTGGGTGGAGTTAACATCGGGCCGGACGGAAACGCGCCCCAATTCACGATTCAGAACACATATCAAGGTTCGGATGCGGTGACCTGGACGAAAGGCAAGCATACGATGAAGTTCGGTATTGAGGGACGTAAGTTGATTTCCCCTCAATCGTTTACCCAACGCGCCCGCGGCGATTATCAATACAACTCGCTGCAACAGTACCTGCAAGACCTGAGCCCCGACTTGTTCGGGCAACGCAGCGTGGGACAATCAACCTATTACGCAGACCAGTCAGCGGTGTATTTCTTTCTAAATGACAGCTGGCGCATGACGCAGCACCTGACCGTAAACGGCGGACTGCGCTATGAATACACCACAACTCCATTTGGCATTCGCTCCCAGTCGCTGAACAATGTTGCCGCTGACGGCAGCCTGATCAGCGTGCCTGGCCTCCTGGACTTCACCGAACCCCGCGCGCCAAAGGGCGATTGGGCCCCACGCGTTGGATTCGCGTATTCGCCGGGAAGCAAGGGAGACACATCGATTCGAGGCGGTTTCGGAATCGCGTATGACGTGCACTACGACAACATCGGCATTTTGTCCCTGCCGCCGGAGTTGAGCGTGACTGAAAACACGAAGGCGAGTGTGATTACACCAAACTTCCTGGCTAACGGCGGATTGCCGCCGGGTTCCGGAGGGACAAAAACATACGCAACAGCGGCTGACGCCAGGGCCAGTACGACGACCTACTATCAGCCGAACGTGAAAGACCCGAAGTCCCTCAATTGGTCCCTGGGCATTCAGCATAACTTCCTGAAAGACTACACGGTTGAGGCTCGCTACGTTGGGACAAGGGGCATTCACCTGAATGTCCAGGAGATCATCACGCTTGCCAATGCTGTAAACTCTCAGGTGTTCTTGCCAACCTATACTGCCGCACCCAGCCAGGCAACATTGGACGCCAGCCCGTTTAACCTGAACGGAATCCTAAACTATGCCTACCCCGCACAGGGCACGACAGACGGACTTGTTCCAAAGTATGATCTGGCCGGATTCCAGAATGCCTTGACGTCCTTCCAACCAGACGGTTCGTCTACCTACCATGGTTTGGCGTTCCAAGTGACGCGACGGATGAGTCACGGATTGCAGTTCGTCGCCGCTTACACTTACAGTCATTTGATTGACAACAGCACGGCAGACTTTCACACAACTGACATCACTCCCCGGCGCCAGCAGGACTTTACGAATCTGGCCATCGAGCGCGCAAACTCCGCGCTGGACCACAGGCAACGGTTTACGTTGGCCCTGCTGTATGACGTGCCCTATTTTAAGACCGGCAACTTCTTCGTGAGGAACGGCCTTGGTAACTGGCAGTTCTCGCCAGTTTACACGTACCAATCCGGCGAATGGGGTACGGTACAGGATGGTGTGGATGCCAATTTGAATGGTGATCCGGCGGGCGATCGTCCCATTTTCAACCCCAGCGGTTCAGGCACTACTGGCAGCGGAGTATCTCCGCTGTGCACAAGTGCCGTTCCCAATCAGTCTGTCAACTGTGTATTGGGCAACATTTTCTGCACAGGAGTTGCGGCAAACGATTCCTCCAACTGCACTCCAGGGGTCGACGTTGTGGATAACGTAGTCGGCTACCTGGCGAACAACCCGAAGGCTAAGTACATTCAGGCGTACTATGGCGCTTTGGCCACCGCTGGACGGAATACCCAGTTGATGCCGGCGATCAATAACTTTGACTTTTCCGCCGTCAAACGTATCTCATTCGGTGAAAGATACAGGGTGGAGTTCGGCATGCAGGCGTTCAACCTCTTTAACCACCCCCAGTTTATCGCCGGTTCTTTGAACCAGGTGAATTCGCTGGGTGTTACCGGCTCGTCGCGCGCCGCATTTGAACCGCAAAACAAGAATTTCAACAACTTCAGCAACTTTTTCCCGAGCAACGCCCGCTCGCTGCAGTTGTCGATGAAGATTCTCTTCTAAATCCTATTCCCTTTCGCCTGTATCTCAGGCGGAAGGCTTCGAAAGGGCGCCCTGGATTTCAGGGCGCCCTTTTTTTGTTGTGCGGAAGGTTCGGACCAAGGAGAACAGAGCGATCCGCGGTTCAATGAGCTGACTCATTCGCGTGACCAGTGCTTTGAACCGCTCCTGTTCAGCACCAGCTGGTGCAGCGGGTGCAGTGCCCTTGACGGCGCCAAACCACCCGATCACCCAGGTGTCGATGTGGTCGGTCTTCTCGTATCCGCTGCTGGCTTCCGTGGCTACCAATGCGACCTGATGCTGCGGCAAAAGGCACGCAACTCGGCAATGTCCTCGGCTGGGTTAGGAAGGAACGGTTTGGCCCGTTCGAACCGATCCGTGCTTCCTGGGAAAGAGAAGAAACATCTACTCCGCAAATAATCCTGGCGACGGTAACCTGCCTTGAACGTGCGATTGAGGTCTCGCGACTGTTCGGTCGTGCGTAACTGCGGCAGCGATCCCAAAAACTCCGCTATGGTTGTTCTCCGGAGGGACAAGGGGGCCGCGCGACATTCTCACCAAACCTGCCGCCTCTAGCCGGGCCTCACGAATAAATCAAAAGCGCCAATGAGAGATGGCGCGCCAGCGACACCGCGAATCGAACGACGCGACAAAGAATAGACAATCCCGCTTAACATCCCACCAATGAACCTACGATATTTGCCTTTTCTCATCATTCCGGAGCCCTGACGCATTCATTAACTGGCGCGACGGAAAAGCAGACAGGCTCGAGCATTTGCAATCGTTTCGGGTGACCGTAACTACAAGTCTGGACGGTGCGCATTACCAAATCTCGTTGACCTTTGCTGGATAACGGCAACAAAGAGGGCTGGTGCGACAAGGCACTATTTACAGATGAGCGGGGTTTGATCTTTCTCGGCGCGGGCGTCGACTGCGAACTTGCGCGGAAGTAGACGGATCCCGACGAGCAGCCAGGCTTTGCCCTAGGCAAATATCCGTAAGAGTTAACGATTCGAGCCAGTTGGCAGAGATTCGGAAGCCCCACTGTACGGGGAGGATGCGGCTCACTAACCTGTCCTATGCCCCTTACTTGACCCCTGAATTTCGTTGAATGATGGAGTCGCGGACCAAGTTACGGCGATTTGCCGTTGCTAGGGACGACTCTGACATACAAAACGCGGCCAAGGGACTGGGTATACGTGCTTCTATGCAATTCCGTCTTGCGGCCCGCATGGTCATTGCAAACTCACGGCGCCTTTGAGCGACTCTATTCGCTCGACTATGTCGTTACGTCTCCGTCAATTCTAGTACTCAAACGGCCCTTCAGAGACGTCAAGCTCCCCCGCCGGCCTATCACCTTCGCGCGAGTTAAATTCGAAGTGCCTGTCCCTTTGCTATCAGATGCCCTTCGATCAAGTCGAGAGTCGAACACAAGACTCACCTTCCGCGCGCCTACGGACTGCCAGGCTCCTGAAGGGAAAAAAAGAAAGGCCCCGGAAGGGAACTCCGGGGCCTTGGTTGAGGTTGAAGATTGGTTAGAAGATGAACTTGGCAGCGACTTGGATTTGCCGGGCACTAGTGGTGCCGTCGGGCCGGGTTAGAGTGGAGGTAGACAATCCAAACGTGCCAGGAGCCGCGAGAGCGTTCCCCGGCTGGCCGAATTGGGCATGGTTAAAGAGATTGTAGAACTCGAAACGCAATTGAAGTTTGGCGCGCTCGGTGATGGAGGTGTTCTTCAGCAGGGCGGAGTCCACGTTGACTTCGTCCGGACCGTAGAAGAAGTTCTTGGAGAGATTTGGCTGTTGATTGTAGGGGGTCAGCTCAAACGCGCTGAGGGCTGGCCCGGTGAACGTTTTGTCTGTGCCTGCGGGTTGAGCCGGATTGCCGATGATGGTGGCCCTGGCGGAGAGGCCGGTATGGTTGCTGTCGACATTGCCGAAGATGTCGTAGGGGTGGCCGGTCTGGGCGCTTATCACGCTGGTGATGGACCAGCCTTCCAGAATACGGCCAACGAAACCCTCGTTCAGATGGGCGCGGCCTCTGCCGAGGTTGGGTTCGTAAATGAAGTTGACGACGCCGCGGTGGCGGACGTCGAAGTCGGAATTTCCGCGCTCCGCCGCGAGGTCGAAGGAGTTGCGCGGGAAACTTCTGTTCCCCGCACCCGGCACGATGGGATCGTTAATGTCGTCGATGGAGTGGGCGAAGGTGTAGGCGCCCTGGATCTGGAAGCCATTCGAAAGGCGCTTCTGGAGGTTCACCTGAAGGCCGTTGTAGGTGGAGTTACCGATGGATTTGTTCAATGCTGCGCCTGGAGTGGAGAAGGGTTGCTGGAACGCATTGTTGTTCACGGCATTGAACGGAAGTACGCCGAATTCCGCGCCTAGCCAAAGATTGGCGAAGGTAATGGTGCTTTGATTACATTGCCCGTCCGCTGTGCCGAACGTCTGGCTTGCTGAAGTCAAAAAGCCCTGGTTATTGGGATTTCCGGGCACGCAAAAGGCCACCAACTGCGAGACAAGATTTGGCTGGGGCGGATTGCCATCCACGACGCGGAAGAGGCGAGTGCCCTTCACGCCGACATAGTTGACTTCGAGGGTCAGCGAAGTGGTCAATTGCCGCTGGATGCCGATATTCCAGTTCTGGCTATAGGGGGTCTTGAAATTCGGGTCGAAAAGGGTGGGGAAAATCTCGCCGCCCAGACCGGTGTTGGGGTCAATGTTGGTGACGGTCGCGGAGGTCGGTTGGGTCGTGGGCGTTTCCAGGTCTGTAGTCTGAGCGAACGGGTTTCGGGCGAATGTAAGCTGGATGGGAGGATTCCCCTTGGCGTTTCCGACAAGGTTGCCGAAGACGCGATCATGGAAGATGCCGTAGCCCGCTCGAACGGAGGTCTTGCCGTCCTTGAAGGGATCCCACGCAATGCCTAGGCGGGGTTCGAAGTTGTCGAACTGGTTGGCGTACAGAGTCTTGCCCGTGCCGGGCCCGACGCGGGTGAAGGTAAAAGGAGCCTGCCCGCTGGCGTCGGTGAAGAGATTAGCCAGGTTGTTGTTGACTTCAAACGGAACACCAAAATACTCCCAGCGCAAACCGGCTGAAAGCGTCAGATTCCTCATGAGCTTCCAAGTGTCCTGAGCATATGCGCCCCATTCGCGCTGGCGGAAGCCACGAACGTCGTCGGCCGAGCGTACGCCGGCGAAATTGAAGAACTGGGATTCCGACTGTGAATCGACGAAACCAAGAAGTCCCAGAGTTTGGTCTTCAACCGCCGTGTTTCGGGAGACACATGGAGAAGGTGTATTGGGAGGAGCGGGGGGCGATGGCTCCAGCGGGCAATTGTTGTCGACATTCTGTAATGCCTCGACACCAAAGTCCGAGAAAGCTGAAAAGGACAAGGCTTGGCGAGTGTTGAAGTTATCGAAGGAGTTGGAGTAAGTGGCGCGGAATTCACCGCCGAACTTAAAGGCATGTTTGCCTCGGGTATAGCTGATGCCATCGATGGTCTGGTAGGTGCCGGTGTAACGAGTTTGTCCGTTGGACTCAGTTAGAGTGAGGCAGCCGAAGCCAGAGATGCCCGGGAGGAGGTAATCGGGACCGCGGCCGAGGGAATCCAGGTTGCCAAAGCTATCGAAAACACTGGTTCCGGTGCAGGTAAATTTCAGGTTGGTGCGGTTAGCGCCGAAATGAAATTCATTCACAAGATTGCTGCGGAGCGTGGTGGTTAGCCCGATGGATGCGCCTTGTGTTCGCTGGTAAGTGGCAACGGCCCCCAAATCACCGGGAAGGAAGTCACTGTGGAAGGCATTAGGATCGGTAAAGCGATTGTAGGAATAGCGAACGCTCAAGATATTTTTTGTGTTGATGTTGTGATCGACTTTAATCGTGAAATCATCCACCCGCTGGCGGGAAGTGCTGGGGAAAAACAGGATGCCGCTGATGTCGTTTACGGCCGGGCCGTTCGGTGTGGGATACAAGGCCAGAATTTTCTGGATGTTCGGATCAAGCCCGAAGCCGACGGCGTTGTTGGGCGAATTGGCCTGGCTGACGTCCACGTTGACGGGAGTAATCGGGTTTCCGTTCTGGTCTTGCGTGATGGTGAACTTTCCAGTCTTAAAGGCGGCGGTAGGAACGGTGCTGGCGTTGGTGAGGGTCGTCACAAAGCGCTGACCTTCATAATTGCCGAACCAGAAAGTCTTGTCCTTCTTGATAGGGCCGCCGGCGGAAGCGCCAAAATCGTTGCGAACGTAGGGGTTTTGCGGGCCGCCATTGGGGCCGTCCGCGGGATTGAAAAAGTCGCGAGCGCCCATGGCGTTGTAGCGGCCAAACTCGTAAGCAGTGCCATGAATCTGGTTGCTGCCGCTCTTGGTGATGGCCTCGATTACGGCTCCGTTATTGCGGCCGTATTCCGCCGCGTAATTGTTGGTGATGACGCGGAATTCCTGCGTGGAATCAGGGTTCAAGGAGTTCAAGCCGCTCGGGATACCGGGGACCTCGGTGTCGTTGTTGTCCACGCCATCCAGCAGAAAGTTGTTGCTGCGCTCACTGGTGCCGTTCGCGGAAAAACCGCCCAGTTGACTGTTACTTTGGGTCACGCCGGGGCTCAGGAGGACCAGCGAGTACGGGTCGCGCAGGAGGAGAGGAAGATCTGTCATTCGCTTTGCATCCACCAGGTTGCTGATCTGGGCGTTCTCCAATTCGATGGGAGGCACAATCGAAGCTTGCACTTCCACGGTTGAAGAGACGGTGCCGATTTCGAGATTCTCATCGACCGTCAAGATCTGGCCGACAGTAAGCGTGACTCCGGCAAACTTGGCTACTTTGAAGCCCGATTTTTCAAAGGTGAGGACGTACTGGCCTGCGGGAAGTTCAACCAGGCGGTACAGACCGGAATCGTTGGTAAAAGCCGAATGACTCGCGTTGGTTTCGGTATTCCGCGCGGTTACCGTGACGGAGACAACCGGGGCTTGGCTCGGGTCAGCGACAGTGCCGGTAATGGTTGCGTTTTGGGCGAGGGAATTCTTGGGCGAGCAGAGCACCAGGATTAGCAGAAGTAAACCAATGAAGACACTACGAGAGCAGGCACACGACCATTTTATCATTTAGACAACCCTCCACAAGAGTGAGGGCTGCAAGATGCAGACCAAGTCGGGAGGATTGCTTGCGAGCTGTATCCTATTGATTATCAGTATGGAATTAAAAGGGTTAGGTGTCTTTTGGAGGGGGCATTGGAAGGGGTCGAGTGCCACCACTGCTTGGGAAGAAAAGGAGGAATACCAAAAAGTATATACATTCAAGGTCAGGCTACGGAAATCAATAAGGCTCGTACAGTATTTATGAATGCACCAACAACTGCGGAACTCCACAGACCTGTCATTTGTAACAGTCTAGCTTAGACAGAGTAACGACTTTTCGAGCGCCTACTCCGAGCGGATGGCAAGAATCTGCTTGCCCTGGATTTTAATTTCGACGCCGAGAGGCGGGCGAATGTCGCTGCCCTGAACGATTCCCCCACGCATCCAGATATCGCCGGGCAGATTGGAAGTCTTGAGAGGATCGTAAAGAGTGTGGCTGCAAGGATTGCCGACAAGGGGATGATTGGCGCGGGGAAAGCCATAGTCGTCCCGGAGCCTGTTCAGATCAGAGACGTATTCGAGCTGGCAGGAACCGTAAGGAGCCTTTTTTGAGAACGCCCAATAGCCAGTTGGAAGAGTGGGCGAACCTGTCGGCAAACGGACAATGGTCGCGGGTATGTTTTCCCCAGTGAGACGATTGCGGACAAAAAAGTCCGCGGAGGTCCAGGGCTTGGAAAGATCAGCTACATTGGCGATAACAGGGTCAGACTCCGTGGCATGCGGCAGCAGGGAAGAAGGGTCGGGTGGTGGCGCAGGAATTTCCAGTTGAGGAGATTGTTCGGTCACGGCAGGCTCAACGGGTTTACTCCGGGATAGCCAACGGACCGCAAACAGTAGGATGATGCCGATGACGATCAGGCCGACAATGAGCGGCAGCATGGGGTTCGGTTGAGACTTCCGGGGGCCGGCGACGCCCGGAATCTGGGGCATCTCCGCTTTCAAATGAGCCGGGGTTTGGTGGTCTGCCATATTGTTCGAGGGCCTGCAGGAACCCACATCGCCCAGGAAGGAGCCGGGATGGGCGCTAGCCGAACAGGCCAGGACAGATTGTACCGATGAGCCGGGCACAAGAGCAACCCGCCAGGGCAACAAGGTAGGAATGTATCGGAAAAGATACTTATGTTAGTCAGATGGCGACATAAAACACACGAACGCTTGTTTCCTGTGGAGAGGCAGCCTAGTGTAGGGATAAGGTAAGACTGAGGGAAGTCCGAATAAATGGCTGGAGATACACGACAGTCGGCCCGCGCGTTTGTTCGTAGCCTGAACATTCTGCTGAAATTCGCGCGCCTGTATGAATTCGGGCACGTGCGGACGATGGCTCAATTCGAAACAGCGTGGCAAGAATTGCACGCCGCACTGCAAGAAAGCCGCGACACGGGTCTTCTGCTGGGCGCGTCGGGGAATCAGATTTTGCTGGACGGAGTGCCGTTAGGCGCGGCAGCGGCGGAAAAAAGTTTCGCGCAATTGCTTACGTCTTCTGGAATCGCGAGCATTCACTTCGCGCCCAATCTTAACCAACCACAATTCGCGCGATTTGTTCGCGCATTTCCCAGCGGAAACGCCAAGCCAAATTCGCTGGCGGAACAATTAAAATCCGCGATGGCGGGAGATCCAAGCATTCGTATCAACGAAATTCGATTCGTTGCCGAAGATGGATCCATCGCGGGAATAAAAGTCGCCGCACAACTGACGTCGAAGGTGCTTGGCGCACAGGGAGATAAATTCCGTGAAATTTTTGAAGACCCGCAAAAATTGTTGCAACTGATTCTGGCCGCGGAAAGCAACCGCGGAGGATCCGGTGGCGGCGGAGGAGGGCTGGGATTTGGCCCTGGCGGTGGAGGCGGAGGAACGGGCGGCAGCGGTGCCGCAAGCTGGAGCGGGGGCACCGGCGGCGCGGGAAGTTTGTGGGAGGCGGGCAAACCTGGCACAGCAACTGGCGGTGGGCCGGGTGGCGGCGGTCCGGGCGGTGGCGGCGGAACTGGCGTAGGT
>Ga0210403_10000920_pt1 | contig 29136 bp, 17 predicted proteins | sample IncBWC19MmetaG_FD_150863 | JGI IMG/M metagenome (GOLD analysis project Ga0210403, IMG submission 150863) | Forest soil microbial communities from Barre Woods Harvard Forest LTER site, Petersham, Massachusetts, United States - Inc-BW-C-19-M | ecosystem: Environmental > Terrestrial > Soil >...
GAATGGGAAGCCCTCGGTCCTGCTCAACATCGCCCGGCAGCCCGCGAGCAATACGGTCGCCGTGGCCAATGCCGTCGCCGAAGAGGTCGCCACGCTTCAGCCGAAGCTTCCCGCGGGCACGCATCTGGTCCCCTTCTACGATCAGTCCGAGCTGGTACGTGAGTCGATCGCCAGCGTTCGCGATGCCATCCTCATCGGACTCATCCTCGCCTGTCTAATCCTGTTCCTGTTTCTCCGCGACTGGAGCTCCTCGCTGATCGCCGGGCTGGTCATCCCGGTTACTGTGGCCGTGACCATCCTCTTCCTCTGGCTCATCGGACAGTCGTTCAACCTCATGACGCTCGGCGGCCTCGCCGCCGCCATCGGCCTGGTCATCGACGATGCCATCGTCGTCGTCGAGAACATCGTCGTCCATCGCGACCACGGAGAGTCCAGCGTCGAAGCCGTCAAAAAGGCGCTGCGCGAGATCACCGTTCCCCTCGTCGGCTCCACCATCACCCCGGTCGTCGTCTTCCTCCCGCTCATCGCCGTCACCGGCGTCACCGGCAGCTTCTTCCGCGCCCTCGCGGTCACCATGACGGCCGCGCTGCTGACCTCGCTGATGCTGGCCCTGACCTTCACTCCAGCCCTCAGCCTGATGCTGCTGCGCAGCTCCGCTCCAAAGCCCGAGAACGGCGAGCCGGAGTGGGAAGAGAGCAAGCCGCACCACGAGGACGGCCCCATCATGCGCCGGGTCTTTCATGCCCATGAGCGCGTCTTGAACTGGGCCCTCAACCGTCCGATTGCTCTCGGCCTGCTCTGCCTCGTCCTGATCCTCGGCGGCTACTTCGCCTACAACGCCCTCGGTTCCGACCTGCTTCCGGCCATGGACGAGGGCGCATTTGTCCTCGACTACCTCACCCCGGCAGGCACATCGCTGACCGAGACCAACCGCATCCTGCAGCACGTCGAGCAGATCTTGCGCAACACGCCCGAGGTCGAGATCACCTCCCGTCGGACCGGGCTGCAGATGGGTCTGGCTGCGGTCACCGAGGCAAACTCCGGCGACTTCACCGTCCGTCTCAAGACCAAGCGCTCCCGTCCCATCGACGATGTCATCGCCGACATCCGTGCCCAGATCAAGAAGACCGAGCCGGCACTCGATGTCGAGTTCGTCCAGGTGCTGCAGGACATGATCGGCGACCTCTCCAACTCACCCGAGCCGATTCAGGTGAAGCTCTTCTCCTCCGACGTGAATCTGCTCCACACCCTCGGCCCAAAGGTGGCCGATGCGATCGGCAAGATCCCCGGCGTGGTCGATGTGCAAAACGGTGTGGATAACACCATCTCCGGTCCCGCCACCAGCTTCCAGGTCGATCCCATTGTCGCTGGCCGCTTAGGCTTCAACCCCACCGAGGTCGCCGAAGACGCAACCTCCATCCTCGACGGTCTGCCCACCACCGACCCCATGATCGTCAACGGCCGCCCCTACACCGTCCGCGTCCGCCTGCCGGAGGCGTCGCGGTCCTCGCTCGATGCGATCCAAAACACCGTCTTCAACTCCAGCACCGGACATACGGCTACGCTAGGCTCACTCGCGCAGGTGATTCAGCTTCCGCCGCAGAACGAAATTCGCCGTGAGAACCTGCAGCAGGTCGTCCTGGTCAGCGGACGCCTCGAGGGCTCGGACCTTGGATCCGCCATGGCCCAGGTGCAGGCGACCGTGCAGCGGCTCCATCTGCCCACGAGCGTCTCCGTCCAGTACGGCGGCACCTATCAGGAGCAGCAGAAGTCCTTCCACGATCTCGCCCGGGTACTTGTGCTGGCGCTTGCCCTGGTCTTCGGCGTTCTGCTCGCGGAGTTCCGCAACTTCTCCGCCCCCATCGCCATCCTCACCAGCTCCGTGCTCTCCATCGCCGGCGTGGTCGCCGCCCTGCTGGTCACCGGAACCGACTTCAACGTAGCCAGCTTCATGGGCCTGATCATGGTCATCGGCATCGTCGCCAAAAACGGCATTCTCCTTCTCGACGCCGATGAGAAGTTCCGCAGCGCGGCCGAGTCCACCTACCCCACCGGCGAGCGCAGCAATCTGGAACACGACCGCAGCAACCTGGAACACAAGCGCCGCAATCTGGCACGCGAGGCCATGCTGCACGCCGCCCAGCGACGCCTTCGGCCCATCGTCATGACCGCCATCGCCGCGGTCTGCGGCATGCTCCCCCTGGCCTTCGCCCTCGGAGCCGGCTCGCAGATGCTGCAGCCACTGGCCATCGCCGTCATCGGCGGGCTCTTTCTCTCCATCTTCCTCAGCCTGATCGTGACTCCAGTCGTTTACTACAACCTGACCCGCAGTCGCCACACCGCCGAAGCCTGATCTAGGGATCCTTTGACTCCGCTGCGCTCAGGATGACACCTCTATGGAGCGGACTGAAGGCTCACCACCCTACGACACGATGTCGTAGGGCCGCATCATGTCGTTAGCCTCATGCTCGAGGATGTGGCAGTGCCAGAGATAGCGGCCGATGAAGCCGTGGAAGGGGATGATGATGCGGGTGACGGTGCCGGAGGGGCACTGGACGACGTCCTTCCAGCCCAGTTCCTGGGCCTCAGGTGGGATAACCGGGCCGATGGGGTGGAGCTGGTCGTCGGTGATGTAGTCCTCAATGGCGATGGGTTGGCGGTCGAGGATCTGGAAGCGGACGAGATGGAGGTGGATGGGGTGGGTTTCGTCGGTGAGGTTGACGATGCTCCAGATCTCGGTCGAGTCGAGCTTGACAATCTCCGTCACGGGATCGACCCAGTGCTTGCGGTTGAGCAGCATGACCATGGGGTCGCCGCTGTCGCCGTCGAACTGATTGAGGGTCATGAGGCGGGTGCGCTCGGCCTGGGACTCGGGAATGCGAGGAACCGGGCGCAGGAGCGCGGGGATGGGGCTCGGGTTGGGGAGTGCGAGCGCGGCGGAGGTCCGGCGCGGGATGGCGGAAGCTGAAGCGGGCGGGGAGACAGAGGTGGTGCTGCTTGCCGCGACGCGGAACTGCATAAGGTCGAGGGTGTCGCTGTGCAGGACGACGTGTTCGCCCGCCATGGTGGAGAAGTCGACGATGAGGTCGGTGCGCTCGGCAGGAGCGAGGACGAAGCGGTGCATCTCGACCGGCGCGGGCAGCAGCCCCTGGTCAGAGCCAATGACCTGAAGGGAGCGGCCGTTGGACAGCGCGAGGGAGAAGAAACGCGAGTTGGCCGTGTTGACGATGCGCAGCCGGTAGGGGCGCGGCTCGACGTCGAGGAAGGGCTTGACCTTGCCGTTGACCACCATGGCGTCGCCGAGGAACTCCTGCGCCCAGACGCCCTCGTCGGGGGGATTGGGATAGTAGAGCTGTCCGGCGGGGTCGAAGCTGCGATCGTAGATCTGCAGCGGAAGCTCGTAGCGTCCCGAGGGCAGACCAAGGCTCTGCTCGTGCGCATCGCGGATGAGGTACCAGCCCATGAGTCCGGCGAAGACGTTGAAGCGGCTGTTGCCCATGGCGTGGTCGTGGAACCAGAGGGCGGTGGCGTCCTGTCCGTTGGGATAAAAGCAGAGCTTGCTCTGGCCGGGGGCGAACCAGTCCTCGGGGTAGCCGTCGGAGAGGGAGGGGACGCGGGCGCCGTGGACATGGGTGACCATGCGGGTCTCGGGGGCGTCCTCCATGCCCTTCATGGGGGCGTCGAGCGGCAGGAAGTGCTTTGCTGGCAGATTATTGACCCAGTCGATGAGGACGCCCTGATTGGAGTGGGCCTCGATGAGCACCGGAGCCGAGGTCTCGCCATAGCTCCACATGCGGGCAGGCGGGAGGTCGCGGTGGAGCCTGCAGAAGATCTGTTTGACGTCGATGCGGTAGTAGGGGGCGTCGACGGCGTTGTGCTCGGCGGAGGAACGGCGGCCCTGGGGCTGGAGCTGGACGGGGAGCGGGAGGGGATCGACGAAGGAGGCGAGTTTGCTGGCGTCGAGAGTACGGCGGCTGTGCGGGGTAGAGGGAATCTGGGCGCCCGCGGGGGGCATCGCCATGCCGGTGGCCGAGCCCATCTTCATGCCGCTCTGTTGAAGCGCCCTGGCGGCGGGGGTGAATGGAGCGACCCCAGCCGCCAGGGCTGCATGTTGCAGAAGTCTTCTGCGTGTCCACTGCTGCAACGTACTGCGCTTCAAGAAAACAGCCCTACCCTTCCGGTGTGTCCAGCCTTGCGGCTAGCTGCCCTGCTGGACCAGACCGGTGTCCGGGTTGAGGATCAGCTTCTTTCCATTCTTCGGCTTGGCTTTACTGAAGTCAAACATCGTGTTCAGCGAGCCGGCCTGCGCGTCGAAGGAGCCGGCGCCGAGGCGCTGGCCATTGAGGAAGAGATCCTCGACGAAGCGCAGGATCGAGGTCTGGTCGGTGACGGAGTGGTCAACGAAGTTGGCCTTGGCCCAGGGGGAGACGACGATCAGAGGGAGACGGGGACCGAAGCCGCAGCGGCCCTCGACATGGGTCGTGGCAGGGTTGACTCCGGGCAGGGCGGTGGCGCCGTCGCCGCACTTGCCAGCGGCCGTGAGGGCGTCGGACTTGGATTCGGAGCCGTTCATGATCTTGCCCATGACGTGGTCATACCAGCCGTCGGAGTCGTCGTAGGCGATGATGATGGCGGTGTGGTCCCACTCCGGGGTCTGCTGGATGGCATTGATGACGTTGACGACGAAGGTCTGTTCATCGAGCGGGTCGGAGTTTCCGGCGTGCCCGTCCTGGTAGGATGGCGCCTTCAGGTAGCTGACAGCTGGGAAGTTACCCGCCTTGAGGGCGTCGAAGAAGTCGTGCGAGTCGTACTGGTGGTTGGCGCCGTCGTTGTTGGTGCCGATGGCGGCAACCGCGGTGGGCCGGGTGTGCTGCGGGTTGGCGGTCGAGGGATAGTACTGGAAGCCCTGGTGGTGGGGCACGTAGTCGCGCTTGTTCTGGCCGGAGAGGCCGATGGTGCTGCGACGGCAGCCGGTGGTGCCGTTGGGGTTGACGACGGTGAGGTCGAAGCCGCCCTCGAAGAAGCCCCAGCTGACGTTGGCCGCCGAGAGCCTGTCGCCGATGTTGGGACCGGTCATGTGGGTGAGGGCGCCGTTGGTGCTGACGCAGACGTCGCCCACCGGGTCGGCGTCGCCGATCAGGGTGTAGCCGCCGTTGCCGTCGGCGACGAGGTCGCCCTGGGAGTTCTGGTCATCGATGGCGCCGTTGGTCTGGCCGGAGATGAGGTTGATGACGCCCGGTGTCGAGGGACCGAAGCCGGTGTTGAAGTGATGGTCGCTCATCGCGAAGTGCTGCGCGTAGTTCCAGAAGGCGGTGACGGTGTTGCCGTCATAGTAGCCCATGGTCAGGCCGGTGGTGGAGGGAACACCGGTCTTGACGCCGGGAATCTTGGGGCCGTCGGCGCTGCCGACGGACTTGGGGAACAGGTCCATCTTGCCATTGTTGTAGGCCATCTGCTCGGCGCGGTAGTTGTGGCTCTGATCGGCGGTGACGGCCTGAGTGCGGTCGAGACGGAAGGGGTTCGCGGCTCCCTGTCCATTATCGGAATTGAGGGAGTTCGGGTTGTGCGTGAGCAGGTCCCCAGAGAGGCCATCCACCTGCGGCGTGCCCGGCAGCGCGGTGAAGCTCGGTTCGCCCGCCGGATTCAGGGCATGCGGATAGGTCGCGAAGTAGTGGTCGAAGGAGATGTTCTCCTGGAAGATGACGACGACATGCCGGATCGCATCCTTGGGTTGGACGGCAGTCTTGGCTGCGCGCTCGGCAAACAGGGGGCCGGTGGCAAGAATACCGGTCAGCATGGTCGCTATCGTTCTACGGAAGATCGTCATTGTGCCCTCAGATTCCACTATGGCACAGGGAGGTTAATATCCTCTTAAAAGAGGGCACCCTTTGGACTTAGGGGTTGGCTTCAGGTGGCAACGCCGGCAGTCTTTGGAGTGGAGCGAGGTTGCGGAGTGCCCCGATGTTGCTGGGAGCGGTTCAAGGTTCGGGATGGCCGGTACCTTCGGTGAGCGTGACGATGCGGTCGACGGCGGCGATGGAAAAGCTCTCGTGTTTGCCGTTGGGCCAGGTGACGGTGGCTGAGGCGATGTGGGTTTCGCCGCCGAGGCCGAAGTGCAGGCGCAGGTCGCTGGAGCTGTTGTAGCTGGACCCGCTGCGCACCTCGTCCACCCAACTTCTCCTGCTTCCGCGCACGACCACACGTGCGCCGATCGCCGAGCGGTTCGACTGGGTGCCGCTCAGCTTGATCCCAAGCCAGTGGTTGCTGTTCTTCGCCTGGTTGACCAGCAGCAGCGGACGATCGCTGAGGTTGTTGACGACGGCCTCAAGCCGCCCATCGTTCCATAGGTCGGCGATGGCGAGGCCGCGGCCCGACATCGGCTCGGTCATGCCGGGGCCTGAGCTCTTCGACACATCCTTGAACCGGCCGTTGCCCTGGTTCCAGTAGAGGAAACGCGGCTCCTTGTAGGCGGCGCCGAGCTTGGCCGAGTCGACCTCCGGGTAAACATGGCCGTTGACCACCAGCAGGTCGGGATAGCCGTCGTTGTCGATGTCGGCGAACATGGCGCCCCAGCCCAGCGCGTCCGAGTTGATGCCGAGCCCAGCGGCGTAGGTCTCGTCGGTGAAGGTGCCGTCTCCGTGGTTGCGGTAGAGGATGGCTGTGTCGTCGGAGAAGTTGGTCTTGAACAGGTCGATGTGCCCGTCGCCGTCGTAGTCGGCTGCGGTCGAGCCCATGCCGGCCTGCTCGCGACCATCCTCGTTGAGCGCCGTGCCCACCTCTGCCGCCACGTCGGTGAAGGTGCCGTCGTGATTGTTGCGATAGAGAATGGAAGGGGTGGAGTCGCAGGCGACGTAGATGTCCGGCCAGCCGTCCTCGTTGTAGTCGAGGGTGGTCACGGAGAAGCAATAGTGTCCGACGGTCTTCTCGATGCCGGAGGCCTTGCTGACATCGCGAAATCGGCCGCCGCCCTCGTTGTGATAGAGCAGGTTGGGCGCGCTGGGCAGTCCGCGCGGACCACACATGACGGCTGCCCCCTTCCACAAGCAGCCGGCATCGGCTCCCGGTGCCGGCGTTGTGGCCAGATCGAAGTGGACGTAGTTAGCGACGATCAGATCGAGGCGGCCGTCGCGGTCGTAGTCGACGAAGGCGCAACCGGTTCCCCACTCCTTGCCGGTGCCGGCCACGCCGGCCTGCTCCGCCACCTCGCGGAAGGTTCCGTTGCCCTGATTATGAAAAAGCCGCCCCTTGCCGTAGCCGGTGACGTAGAGGTCGTCGAAGCCGTCGTTGTCGTAGTCCCCGACGCAAACGCCCTGGCCCCAGCCAGAGGAGACCAGCCCGGCCTGCACGGTGACGTCGGTGAAGGTTCCGTCATGATTGTTGCGCAGCAGATGATTGCTGGGGGGAGTTGCTCCGTGCTTTTCTGCTCCGGGCTTGGCCGCACCCGGCAGCTCGGTGCCGTTCACCAGAAAGATGTCGGGCCAGCCATCGCGGTCGTAGTCGATGATGGCGACCCCGGAGCCGGTGGCCTCGAGGATGTAGCGCTTGTGCTCCTCACTGCCGTTGACGTTGCGCACGGTAATGCCGGCCTTCGCGGCGACGTCGACAAACCACGCCGGCGTGGGGTGCTCAGCGCTGGCAGGATAGACCTTTTCGACCGACTGGCCCGGCTGCGTTCTGGCGCCCCCATGCTGCGCGTCGGCGAGCCCGCTCAGTCCCAGCATCACAATGCAGCCGAACAGCCATTGCTTCACAACAGCGACCCCTTGCTATCCTTAGACGCTTCGGACCCTTTGCTGCCTGCTGTCGAAGAGGAGAGCGGATGCCCCATGGCCACCGTCTTCAGCACCCTTCCGCCTTCTTCGATCACGTACAGGTGATTGGCCGCCAGGTCTCGCAGGACATCCTTCACTCCCGAGGGCCAGGCCAGCTCCACCAGATCGGCCTTCCTGGCCGAGTCCAGACCGAAGTGAATTCGGAGATCGTTCTGCGAGTAGTAGCTGCCGCCGCTGCGTACCTCTTCGATCTGGCGCAGCGGCTGTTTGCCCACACCCGACCTCTCCTGCGAGGCGGTCTGCGCCGTCACCGTAATCCTGGTCCCGATGCCGGCGCGGTTGCTCTTCTTTCCGACCACCCTGATCTTGATCCAGTTGCGCGCCACGCTCGCGTCGCAATGCAGCAGCTGCGGCGGCGAGTTCACGCAGTTCACCACCACATCCATGTTGCCATCGTTGTCGTAGTCGCCGAAGGCGCATCCACGCGCCGCGACGGCAGCCGTCATGCCGTTGCCGGCCAGGCTCGTCACCTCCTCGAACTGGCCATTTCTCAGGTTGCGATAGACATACTTGCGCTCGGCGTAGGGCGCATCCACGGGCGATCCATCCACTTCGGGATAGACGTGGCCGTTGGCGATGACGATGTCCAGCCAGCCGTCGTTATCCAGGTCCACGAAGCCGACGCCCCAGCCCAGGTAGCGTGTGTTGATCCCAAGCCCTGAGAGATAGGTTCTGTCCTCGAAGCTTCCGTCGCCCAGATTCTGATAGAGCGAGTCGGTGTCTCCGGCGAAGTTGGTCTTCACGATATCGAGCAGACCGTCGCGGTTGAAGTCGCCGACCGAGACCCCCATGCCGGCCTGCGGCTTGCCGTCCGGGGAGTAGGCGATTCCGGCCTCGATGGCTACATCCTTGAAGGTTCCGTTCTTCTGGTTCTGATAGTAGGTCGCCGAGGTCGAGTCGTTGGCGACGTAGATGTCCGGCCAGCCGTCGTTCTCCAGATCGGCGACCGCAACGCTCAGGCCATAGGTGCCGATAGTCTCGAGGATTCCTGCACTCTCGCTTACGTCGCGAAAGGTTCCATTGCCCTGGTTGCGATAGAGGATGTTCTTTCCGCCCTCCAGACCCGGCGGCCCGCAGGCCACCTGGATGCCCTTGTACGCGCACCCCGCCGCCTCGGGGAGCGGAGCGGTCTTGATGTCGAAGTCGATGTAGTTGGCTACGAAGAGGTCGAGGTTGCCGTCACGGTCGTAGTCCACAAAGGCGCAGCCTGAGTTCCAGCGGACCTTACTCTGCATCAGTCCTGCCTGCGCGGTGACATCGGTGAAGGTTCCGTCGCCGTGGTTCTTGTAGAGAATGTTTTGCCCGTAGTAGGTCACAAACAGATCGTTCAGGCCATCGTTGTCGTAGTCTCCGACGCAGCAAGCCTGGCCCCAGCCGGACCGGGTCATTCCGCTCTTGGCGGTGATGTCGCTAAAGGTGCCATCGCGATTGTTCTTGAAGAGATGGCTGACCGGCTCCTGCCCTTTGGCGAAGCCTTCCAGTCGTGTGCCATTAACGAGAAAGAGATCGAGCCAGTCATCGTGGTCGAAGTCGTAGAAGGCCACCCCGCAGCCGGTGGTCTCGAGCAGATAGCGGTTCTTATGCTCGCCGCCATAGATGGTCGTGGTGGTCAGCCCGCTCTGCCGCGCTACATCGACGAAGCTGTAGCCGAGCGGCGTTCCCGTGACCGGGGAAGGAAGCCCGCGCGGAGCAGGCCGTGCCGGGGCGTCAAAGCTGGGCCGAGCCCCCAACTGCTGCGCCGGAAGCGCCAGCTTCAGCACGTCCTCGAGCGTCAACACCAGCGCCGTGCGCGAAAGCGACCTCACAAAGCCACGTCTCGTCCAGATCACCGCGTCACCGCTCCTGATCCTTCGCGCACCAGTATAGAGAAGCGTTCGCGAGATGCGTCAAACCGGCCGAGTCTCAGCGCAGGGTCTCAAGCTTGGGTTGACTCGCGGCCTGGAGCTTCTCTGCGGTATCGGTCTCGCGAGTGGCGTCCTCCTTGCGTCCCATCGTCCGGTACGCCTGACCCAGCAGGTTGTGTGTCATGTAGTTGGCTGGATCCATCTTTGCCGCGCGTTCCAGATACATCGCGGCCCCCGCTGCGTCGCCTTGCTTCAGCTGTGTCTTCCCGAGCAGGATGTAGGGGCCGGTCGAGTTGGGCTCGAGCAGCACAGCCTTCTGCAGACTCGCCTGCGCCTCGCCGTAACGGCCCGCGCGGCCATAGGCATCGCCCAGGCGGTCATAGATAGAAGGCTCAAGGGGATTGGCGCTGCGCTCCTTCTCGAACTCGGCGATCGCCTCCTCCAGGTGATTGCCGGCGAGCGCAATCTCTCCCAGCAGCGCATGGGCTAGCGGCAGCGATGGCTCGAGCGTCAATGCCTTCTGGGCGTACTCCTGGGCAACGGGCAGGTACTCGCGGCGCAGCAGCATTCTGGCCGCGAGAAGGTACGCCGAAGCGCCATCCGGGGTGAAGCCGAACTGCGCGGCGAACGCGTGCCGCGCGTCCTCGTACCGCCGCGTATCCATGTAGCAGAGCGCCAACAGGTAGTTGGGATCGGACTTACGATTGCCCACAGCCGCCGCGCTTTTTCCGCGCGAAGCCTCGAGCAGCGGAATGGCATCCGCCGGCCGGCCGAGGCGAAACAGGGTCAGGCCGCGCATCTGTGCGGACTCCACGTCGGCGCCGTCCTCGGCCATCGCCTGCGCAAACGCCTGGTCGGCGGGCTTCAACTCGCCCTGCGCATAGAGTGCAAGGCCTTCAATCCTACTCAGACCCACCACCGGCGGCTGCCTGGTCTTCAGTGCCCCGATCTCAAGGATCGCCTGATCGGCGTGGCCTGCGTCCACCAAGCCCCGCAGGCCGCGCAACGTCTCCGCATCGCTCGCGCCCGCACTCTCGCCCCCGGCAGCGTGCATCGCCGGAGAACTGGCGGCTACCTGTGCACTCCCGCCGGCTGCCAGGGCGAGCGCTGCGCAGCAGAGGCCCGCCATCACAAACCAAGCGCCGAACAAGAATGCTCGCACTCGAACAGAGCGCGTCGTCCGCCGCCTCTTGATCGCGTGGCCACTGAGCCATCTCACAAAGAGACGCGGGAGAGCGACTGCGCTCCCCCGTATCGAGCTTGCTTGCAGATTAGAACTGCACACGAGCGGAGAACTGCAGCTGGCGGGGGTTGGAGGTGCCGTCCGGGTAGGCTCCCGAGGAGATGGCTCCGCCCTGATCGACATTTTGGTTGGGGGTTCCCCAGTTGATGTGGTTGAAGGCGTTGAAGCCGTCGGCACGCAACTGGAAGGTGACCCGCTCACGAATGAGGAAGTTCTTCTGAATGGAGATATCCGTATTGAAGAAGTGCGGACCGAAGGCGGTGTTACGGCCGACGTTACCGATCTGATCCAGGGTCGGAAGCTGGAAGGGATAGCTGTTCGCGGTGAGGGTGTAGGGGTTGTAGAACGAGAGCTTGTTGCCGGGGAAGCCGGTGACGTGCGGGTGGAATGCGCCGGGCAGACCGTTGACGTAGCAGGGCGCGCCGCCAGGGACGTTGTTGCTGCAGCTGGAGTAGTTGAGGGTAAAGGGAAGGCCGCTCGAGAAGTTGACGACGGGGCTGATCTGGATTCCCGACACGGCCTGATTGACGAATCCATTGGCATGGCTGAGGAACGGTTTGTTCCTGCCGAAGGGCAGCTCGAAGAGGCCGTAGACGATGATCTGCTGCTGCCGCAGGAAGGTGTCGCGGCCGTAGACGGCGCTATGGCTCCAGGTGGAGTAGTTGACGGCCTCACTCATCGCCTGCTGCCAGGCGTAGTTGGCGTTGAGGGAGTAGCCGTGCGCCATCTGCTTGGTGAGGGTGACCTGCAGGGCGTTGTAGTGGGTGTCGAGCTGGTCGCCGTAGTCCGTCAGGGCGTTGGTCCAGCCGCATCCACCGTTGGCGGCGTTGACTCCGCCGGCGGCGGCGTAGCCGGGATCGGAGCAGGCAGGCAGCTTGCCCCCGTAGTAGCGCTGCAAGAAGGTGGCGTTGCTGGTGGAGGTGGCCGTCGAGGTAGGCGTGATGGTGGACGGGCCGTTGGGATCGTAGTGCAGCGCCAGACCGTTGACGCTGTACTGCGCCGGAAGCACGATGGCTGCCTCGTTGGGATTGACCGCATTCCCGGAGCTATCACCCAGGGTGTGGGTTCCCTTGTTGCCGACGTAGGCGATGGTCAGGGACAGGGTGGGAGTGAGCGACTGCTGCAGGGAGAGGTTCCAGGCATCCAGCGTGGGCAGCCGCAGCGGGTTAGGGCGCGTACGCGTGCCAACCAGGTTGCCCGGGTTGGGCAGCAGGCCGTTGGCTGGGACCGGCGTCGGAACCGGCGTCGTGGGTCCGGTGGAGAGCAGGAAGGCGTAGCTCTGGTTGCCTCCGGTCTGCGTGATCTGCTGGGTCACCAGGACGGGCAGGCTCTGGGTTGCCGTATGGCCGAAGATGGAGCCGAAGACGCCGATATCGAAGCTGCGGCCGTAGCCGGCGCGGATGACGGTTTTGGGAGTTGCTTGATAGGCGAAGCCGACGCGGGGGTTGTAGGCATTGTGCGGCTTGGTGTAGTTCATGTTGCTGGCGACGGTGCCGATCCCCGCAACCTGGAGGTAGCCGGTATCGAGGTTGAGCAGCGATCCGTTGCCGGGGGCGTTGACGGTTTCGGGGAAGTAGAGCTCGTAGCGCAGGCCCAGGTTGAGGGTGAGCTTCGGGGTGGTGCGCCAGGTGTCCTGGATGTAGAAGAAGTCGCGCTTCTGGAACTCCTTGGCGTTGGTGGAGATGCTGACGTAGCGCAGGAAGTTGGTGGTCTCGCCGAGCACCAAGGTGGCGAAGCCGAGGCCGCCGACGTTGGTGCCGGCCTGCGAGGTGGGTCCGGAGTTGAACTCCAGTATGCCGGTGCGGTTGTTGTCGCTGGGGACGCGGAGGTTGCGGGCATAGCGGAGGTCGCCGCCGAACTTGACAGCGTGGTTGCCGATGGTCTTGGTCCAGTTATTGGCGAGCTGGAACTGGTCCTCTTTCTCGATGAGCGGGCAGTTGCAGCGATTCACGTTCAGCCCGGAGCCGTACTGTGGGCCTAGAGCCTGGGCAGGGATGACGTTGAAGGCGTCGCCGACCTCCTGGAGCTCAAAGGCGGGGGCGCCGGAGGTGATGGGTGCTCCGGTGTTGAGGTTGGGGATGCCGAGCTGGGTGGCGAAGGCGGTGCCCTGATCGTACTTGGAGGTGTTGATGTTATAGCGGAAGTAGCCGAGGCGCACGTCGGTGACGAGTTTGCTGTTGATGGCAATATCCGCACCGGCCGCCGCGCTGTCATTCGCACCGATGGAGGTTCCGGCGTAGCCGCCGAGGCCGAAGCCCGCGCCGCCGGCAGGGCCGAACATGGTGGTTCCGGTGAGGGTATCGGTAAAGCGGCTGAAGCGACCGAAGAGGTGGATCTTATCGCTGAGGGTGTAGTCGCCGCGGACGTCCCACTGATTGCTGTTGAAGCCGCCGGTGCCGCTGGCGGCGTAGTTATTCTTCAACCCGCTGATCGAGCCCGCCGTATTCGGAGCATACGGCTGCAAGAGTCTGAAGAGAGCGAGAGCCGGCGCCGAGAGCTGCGCCGCGGGAATCACGTTGCCGGGGTAGGGGGTCGAGACGCCGTTCACGTTTTGGTATATCGTGCCGGTCGGGATCCCGGTCTTGGCATCGATCGGCAAAGCGTTGAGATACTCGCTGAAGTCGCAGCCGGGAACCCCGGTGACGGTAGGCGCCAGCCCGAGACAGGTCTGGAGGAGGTGGGCGCTGGGCACGGTCTGCACGTTGGCGAGACCGACCTTCTGCCGAACGCCCTGGTAGTCGCCGAAGAAGAAGAGACGGTTCTTGAGGATGGGACCGCCGACGGAGCCGCCGAACTGGTTCTTGAGGCCGGCGGGAAAGGGGTTGGTGGCGGAGAGCTGGCTGGGGCCCTGGGTGAAGGGATCGCGGGCGAGGTTGTAGTTGCTGGCGCGATAGTCGAAGGCGCTGCCGTGGAAGGAGTTGGAGCCGGACCTGGTCTGGGCGGTGACGACCGAGGCGACGGCCTTGCCGAACTCGGCGTCGAAGTTCTGGGTGGCGATCTTGCTCTCGGAGAGCGAGTCCGCGTTCGGGTTGATGACGATGATGCCGAGGATGGGATCCTGATTGTCGGTGCCGTCGAGCTGGTAGGCGACGCCGGCGAAGGCCTGGCCGTCGACCATGATCTGCTTGGATCCCTGTGGGTTCTCCGAGGCGGCGTGGCTAAAGCCGGCCGACTGGGCGCCGGGTAGCAGCAGCTGCAGGTTGGTGAAGTTACGGCCGGGGATGGGGAGATCGATGATCTCCTGCGAGCCGAACTCGGTGGAGACGTCGGCACGGTCGACCTTGAGCAGCGGCACCTGATCGGCGTTGACCTCTACGGTCTGCGTCTCCGCTCCGAGGGCGAGCGCTGCGGTGACCTTGGTGGAGGTGTCGGCGAAGATCTGGAGGCCGGTCTGTTCGTAGGACTTGAAGCCCTGCGCGGTCACCTTCACCGAGTAGATGTCGGGGATGAGGTGTTCGGCGGTGAACTCGCCGGCGCCGTTGCTCTGAGTGGTGATGCTGGTGCCCTTGGCCACGTCGAGGACGGTGATGGTGGCGTTGGGTACGGCAGCGCCGGTGGGATCCGTGACGGTTCCAAAGATCGATCCATAAACCGCCTGGGAGAAGGCAGAAGGCGCTCCGAGCAGTAAAACTAAAAGCATTACCACGAGCGCAGAGAGTGAAAGTGCCCTGGGGGAGTGACCTGACCTCTTCATCTCTAACCTCCGGAAGTCGTTCCGTCTCGCTTGCCCTACGGCTTGTTCCCCGAAATCGTGATTGCTTGGGGTTTTCTTTGCGAGCGTGCGAAAGACACAACCTTCAGTCGGTCGATTTAGCTGGCCGGCGTGCGGTGAGTACACTCTCAAAAGTTGAGGGGGATGTCAACCATAATGTGGACGCATCACTGCACTCCTTGATCGATTTTTGATGGGGTGAAAAACCGACCAGTCAGCGTTACTTTTGCGACAGATTCTCGGAGCAATTCTCGGAGCAGCATACGGATGAGCCAAGATCAAGCAGCGGCGCGTGTAACCTTATGTTCAGTGGTCTTAGAACGTCATCTTCAGTGGTTTGCCCAGCGTCCTGCGATCGGTGCGCATCGAGCGGTTTGTACTGATCGACTGACCTGCTCCAAAGCAGAATCCCGGAGGGTTCTCTCATGCTGTCTTTCCTTTCCTCTCGCCTTCGCGTAGGGCTGCGCCCAGCGACCCTTGTTCTCGCACTTGCGATGGCGGCTCTTCTGCCGGCTGCGTCGTGCGCAGCCAACATCCGGGCCGCTGCACAAACCAGCAGCAATTCAGCCGGCTCCTCCGACCTCTGGTGGAAGCATGCTGTCCTCTATGAGATCTATCCCCGCTCCTTCCAGGATTCGAACGACGACGGCGTCGGCGATCTCAACGGCATCACGCAGCGCCTCGACTATCTGCAGCATCTCGGCGTCGATGCCATCTGGATCGCGCCCATGTACCCCTCGCCCCAGGTGGACTTCGGCTACGACATCTCCAACTACCAGGCGGTCGACCCCCAGTACGGCACGCTGGCGGACATGGATCGTCTGATTGCCGCCGGACAGCAGCACCACATTCGCGTCATCCTCGACATGGTGCTCAACCACACGTCGGACAAGCACCAATGGTTTATCGACGCCGCCAGCTCGCGCACCAATCCCAGGCACGATTGGTACGTCTGGAACGACGGCAAGCCGGCCGACGCACCCGGTGTCACCGAGTATCAGAAGCGCTTTGAGCACGAAGGACGAGTCCCACCCAACAACTGGGTCTCGTTGTTCGGCGGCTCCGCCTGGGAGTGGGTCCCGGCGGTCCACCAGTTCTACTATCACAAGTTCTACAAGCAGCAGCCGGACCTGAACTGGCGAAACCCGGAGGTCGAGAAGGCGGCCTTTGATGCCATGCGCTTCTGGCTCGACCGCGGCGTCGCCGGCTTCCGCCTGGACGCCATCCCCACCCTCTTTGAAGATCCCCAGCTGCGCGATGAGCCCGAGACCGGCGGCTTGAATGCGCAGGGCGATCCCAACCTCAGGACCATCTACACCGACAACCTCCCCGAGGTGCACGGCGTGATCCGCCGCATGCGTGCCATGGTCGCGACCTACCCCGGCAACCGCGTTCTAATCGGCGAGACCTACCTTCCCAACACGGCGGAGCTCGACAAGTGGTACGGCGGCGAGCGCCACAACGAGCTGCAGCTTCCGATGGACATGCTGGTCGGCTTCCACGGCAACCACGACAAGCTGGACGCGGTGTCGTTTCGCGCCCACATCGAAGAGGCTGAGACCCAGCTGCACGGCTCGCAGCCGCTATTCGTCTTCGACAATCACGACAACGTCCGCTCCATCGACCGCTATGGCGACGGCATCCACAATGAGCAGATCACGAAGGTCCTGACCTCGGTGCTGCTCACCAGCCGTGCCACCGCGCTGATGTATGAGGGCGAGGAGATCGATCAGCCCACCACCACTCCCACCCGCCGCGAAGACGTCAAGGACCCCATCGGCATCACCGGCTGGCCCAAGGAGAAGGGCCGCGATGGCGAACGCACGCCCATGCAGTGGACGCCCGGCCCACAGGCTGGCTTCAGCAGCACTCCGCACACCTGGCTTCCTATCCCGCCGAACTACACCACGATCAACGTCGAGTCCGAGCAAAAGGATCCCAACTCGCAGCTCGTCTGGTTTGAACACCTGATCGCGCTGCGCCGCTCGAACCACGCTCTGCACGATGGCGCGCAGACCATGCTCGATCGCGACAACCCGAGCGTCCTCTCCTACATTCGCACCACCGGACCGGGCCAGCCTGCGGTCGTCGTCGCCCTCAACTTCACCGCCGAGCCAAAGACCATCTCTCTCGACCTCGGCGGAACCGGAGTCGCCGGCAAGCAGGTCAAGACCCTGCTCACCGATGCTCCGTCGCTCGCATCCACCACCAGCTTGCAGAACATCACCCTTCCACCCTTCGCCTGCTGGATCGCCTCTGTGCAATAGCAGGCACCCCGGCATGCTGCCCCACGATCCCCGCGGAACGAGTTCCAAAAGGGGATTGTGGGGTTATTTATCTTCGAAGTCATGAACGCGTGACCGGCGCTCGATCGCACCCGTCGCGGACGCGATGCGGGCTTCTGAGATATGCTCACTCCATTGCGCAACGAGGCGACCTCGTGCCTGCTGGACCGGAGCGCAAGTTCACACCAGGCAACCTACTTCGGGAATCGAACCTCCGCCATGACCCAGCCTACCTGCCGCGCCCTCTTCACCACCACCCTGCTCGCTCTCCTCGCTCACGCTCCGGCCCAGAGCCAGAGCCAGACCCGGCAGCTTCGGTCGAGCCAAACCCAAACCGTTCAGACCGCCCCTGCCCCGCCGCAGTCCTCGATCCGCGACTACATCGCCTCGGGCTGGCAGACCCTCTCACGCTCCATGTCGGACTGCAAATCGGTGGTCGATCCCAAGGTGACCAGCGCGCCTGTCCTGTATCTGCCGGCCGGCCTCTCCACCCCTCCAGCCGTCGCCTCCATGGAGCAAGGCTGCCACGTGGAGGTGCGTCATCTTCCACGCCCCATCCACTCCCTCGGCGAGGTTCGTCCCTCCGAGCTTCCGGTCGAAGGCTTGCTCTACCTGCCCAACCGCTACGTCGTCCCCGGCGGCCGCTTCAACGAGATGTACGGCTGGGATAGCTACTTCATCCTGCTTGGTCTGGTGCACGATCATCAACTGGATCTCGCGCGCGGCATGGTGGAGAACTTTTTCTTCGAGATCGAAAACTACGGCGCCATCCTCAACGCCAACCGCACCTACTTCTTCACCCGCTCGCAGCCTCCCTTTCTCAGCTCCATGATTCGCGCGGTCTATGAAGCTCCAGGCACCACACCCGATCCCGAGTGGCTGGCGCGCGCCTACGCCATGGCGCAGCGCGACTATGCTCTGTGGACCTCGCCCTCGCACCAGGCAGGCAGCACCGGCCTGGCCCGCTATCACGATCTCGGCGAAGGCCCTGTCCCCGAGATGGCGGACGACTCCAGCTACTATCCCGACGTCATCCGCTGGCTGATCGCTCATCCCGCCGACCATCCGGAGTATCTGGTATCCGTCCCCGCCCAGCCGACTGCAGCGCAATCCGCCGCCCTCGACCAGGCCACCTGCGACACCCACGCCTCCAAGGTCTGCGCGGCGGCGGTCGTCAACGGCCACCGGCTCTCCGCTGCCTTCTATCGCGGCGACCGCGCCATGCGTGAGTCGGGCTTCGATACCACCTTCCGCTTCGGCCCCTTCTCCGGCTCCACCGATCACTTCGCCCCGGTCTGCCTCAACGCTCTGCTGTTCAAGTACGAACAGGACATGGCCCACTTCGCCACGCTGCTGCATCGCCCAGCCGAGGCCGCTGCCTGGAGCCGCCGCGCCCAGGCTCGCCTCGCCGCCATCGACAAGTATCTCTGGAACCCCAACGCTGGCCTCTACCTGGACTATGACTACGTCGCCGGCCGGCCCTCGGACTATCGCTATGTAACCACCTTCTACCCGCTGTGGGCCGGCGCCGCATCGCCCGAACAGGCCTCAGCGGTCTATCGCCATCTGGCCGACTTCGAGCGCCCCGGCGGGCTGGCGATGAGCGACACCGTCTCCGGCGTTCAGTGGGATCTGCCCTACGGCTGGGCTCCCACCACCTGGATCGCGGTGAGCGGTCTCGAACAAAGCGGCTTCCACCAGGACGCCGCCCGCATCGCCCGCGCCTTCTCCGCAACCATCGTCGACAACTTCAAGCGCGACGGCACCATCCGCGAGAAGTACAACGTGGTCAGCGGCTCGGCCAACTTCAAGGTGGCCGCCGGCTACAAGTCGAACGTCGTCGGCTTCGGCTGGACCAACGCGGTCTACCTCAAGCTGCAGGACCTGCTCGCCTCACCATCCTCCACCCCGGCCACAACAAAGAACTAGTTACGAATAAGCCATGTCCATGTGGAATGAATAATTTGTAGCCGTATGTACATCGCAAGCAGCGGAAAACAAAGATTTTACCGCCGGGCAGTGGGAGAGAACCCACCCCACTGCAAGAAGGGACATGCTGCGCTTGCGACCTATCCCGGCCGTTCCGTAGTATGGCGTCGGAGTACGGCGTCGGCCAAAAGACCGGAGCTTTCGGCTATCCACGGCGGTTAGCCGGCGGCCAAGGCGACGTTTCGCTTGCCGCCGCACAGCCGCAACAGCCCCTCACCGAAGCTGCGCTTATGCTTTCTTTTCATCGCCAAGCCGACCTCCGAGTCTATCGAACGAACAGCCTGACTGCGACGCTCGCGTGCAGTCTCTTGCTTGCGGCGATAGCTGGCCCTCTGAACGCGCAACAGGCTGCTTCCTCGCCGGCCGCAGACCCAGCGCGAGTCAAGCTCACCGCCGCCGACGCCGCGATGCGCGCCGGGATCGCGGCTGCGAACAACAACGATCTTGGCCTGGCTCGCCGCGACTTCGCTCGAGCCGTTGCTCTTGCTCCGCAGGCTGAGGCTGCGCACGCCGCGCTTGGCTCGGTGCTGCTCGCGCAGGGAGACTTCAAAGCCGCCCTGAAGGAGCTCGAACGAGCTCACGCGTTGAATGCGGCGGACACCTCGGCGACCCTCAACCTGGCTCGTGTCCAAAACTCCCTTAGTGACTCAACCGCGGCGCTGTCCCTGTTTCACGAAGCGCTTGCCTCGCCGAATCCGCCGACACTTTCCCCCGACGAGGCAATCGCCTTTGCCGCGAGCCTCTCTGCCGCAGGCCAGAGTACCGAGGCGGAGACGCAGCTTATGGAGGCTCTGCTCCGCGCTCCGGACTCAGCGCCACTCGAGGATGCGCTGGGATCTCTGCTGGCCCGCTCCGGCCGCACCGAGGAGGCGCTGCCGCACTTTAAGCGTGCCGCCACGCTCGATCCGAGTCTTCCGCAGGCTCAGTATCTGCTGGGTGCGAGTACGTTAGTGCTGGGCCAGCCTGAGGCGGCGATCGCTCCTCTGCGACTGGCGGCTACCGCCATGCCCGAGAGCTTCGACGCCCATTTGCAGCTCGGCCGCGCGCTCTCGGCCATGCATCGCGACGCGGAGGCGCTGGTCGAGCTCCACCGCGCGGCCGAGCTGCGAGCCGCGAATACGCCTGCCGATGCCAGCTATGCGCTCGCCCTCGCGCTCGAGGCAAGCGGCGATGCAGCCGCGTCCATTCCTCTGTTCGCCGCCGCAACCACCGCGTCCACCGTATCCACGCTGGGCAACGCCACTTTGATCAACTACGCCCTGGCGCTGGTTCAGACCGGCGATGCGAGGGGCGCGCTTCCGCTCTACGCCAAGGCCCTGACAATGGGTCCGGACTCGGCTACGCTTCGCGAGGATTACGGGGTCGCCTATCTGCAGCAGGCGGACCTGGATCATGCCATCGCGCAGTTCGATGCCGGAGTTGCTCTTGATCGGCAGAACGCCCAACTGCACTACGATCTCGGCCTCGCCTACAAGCTCAAGGACGATCTGAGCCACGCCGTCTCCGAGCTCGAGCGCGCAGCCGCGCTCGATGCGACACTGCCCGATCCGGCGTACACGCTAGGTGTGATCTACATGCAACAGGGCCGCTTCGCGGAGGCCGCGACCCAGCTTCGCCTGGTCACCAAACTACAGCCCGCGAACGGTGGGGCGTGGGCACTGCTGGGCGGTGTTCTCAGAGACGAGGACGACAGCTCCGGAGCCATTGAGGCGATCCAGCATGCAGCCGAGCTCGAGCCCGATCAGCCCAGCCTGCATGTCCAACTCGCAGCTTTGCTCGCACGCACGGGCAAGCCTGAGTTAGCCGCGGCCGAGCGCAAACGGGCGGCCGAGTTGAGCCGTGCGGCGGTGAGCCAGCAGCGCGCGACGTTCGCGCTCAAGAGCGGACGAGCCTTGCTTGCTGAGGGCAAACTGTCTGAAGCAATTGTGCAGCTGACCGCTGCAGCGGATGCCGCTCCGCAGCTCGCCGAACCCCACACGCTGCTGGCCGATGCTCTGTCGCGACAAGGCAAGCTAGCCGAGGCGGCCCTCGAGCGGCAACGGGCGGCCGCCCTCCAGCCGCCTTCGAGCTCGCCAGCGCGATAAAACACGGCGCTCGCGGTCAATCACAGGCGAAAGTAGAGGGCCAGAGTTTCAACGCACCCTTAGTTAAACTCGCTTGCCGAGGCGGCTGAGAGCATCTTGATCAGTTGCTCGTCGCCTTGCTCCTTGGCGATCGAAAGAGCGGTCAAGCCGCGCTTATCCTGAAGTGTTGGGTCTGCCTTCGCTGCCAACAGCAACTTGATGACGGACGTCCTTCCGAACTCAACGGCGTACATCAGGCTGCTGGCACCGTTGGCGTCGACATCGTTCACCTTGGCGCCATGGTCGAGCAGCAGCTTGAGGCACTGCGCATCGCCCTGAAACGACGCGGCCATCAAGGCCGTGCGTCCCGTCCGATCTCTAACCTCCGCGGACGCACCATGCTGCAGCAACAGAGCAGTTACGTTTGGGCTGCCATTGTAGCTAGCCAGAATCAGCGCAGTGTAGCCTTGCTCATCGACTTGATTGAGGTCGGCCTTGCCGTCGATCCAGGCTTGCACCACTTTGACGTTGTCCGCGCGAGCCGCGTCGAAGACGTCGGGGGACTGAGCCTGCGCAGAAGAGGCGCAGAGAGCAAGCGCAAGCAGAAGCGCGAAGAATGCTTGTTTCATGGGCTGGATCTCCTGATCGGGTGAGGCATCACTGCGGAGGCGTTGGGGTCAATTAGTACTGGCTGAAACCGCGGCTGGTTTGTCCGTCTGGTTGGCGCGGAGCAGCTTGACCACCGAGACTCGTCCGAACATGACGGCATACATCATGCTGGTGAGTCCCTTGGAATCCTTCGCGTTCTTGTCGGCACCGTGCTGGAGCAACAAGGTGACGTCGCGTTCATCGCCCTTAAAGGAGGCTCCCATCAGTGCCGTGCGTCCCGAAGAGTCCTTCTTCTCGGTCGCCGCGCCATGCTCGAGGAGGAACTGCGCTACATCGTAGCTTCGATTGTAGGTGGCGAGAATCAGCGGAGTGTAGCCTTTGTCGTCCTGCTGGTTGATGTCCGCCTTATTGGCGATCAGGGCGCGGGCGCTGTTCAGATCATTCGTCCGTGCGGCGACGAAGAGGTTGGGGGATTGAGTTTGGGCCATCGCCGGAAGGGCGAGGAGGGCGAGCAGTATAGCGGTCCATCCAGTCTTCATGGGATCACTCGGCAAGTAGCACCGGTGCAGCCCATACAGGACTGCACCGGTTGGTTGGGTGAGTTGGCGATTAGAGCTTGGCAGCGCGGTCGGTGACCTGCTGCAGGTTAAGGTGCAGGGCCTCTACCAGACGGGTTCCGTAGTCCTTGTCCGCCTTATAGAAGTTGCTGACCGCATCGATCACGGTGTCCGGATTCGTGATCTGGGAGAGGTCGCCCACCAGGTTGGTGATCAGATCGTCCCGATCCTGCTGGCTCAGAGAGCGGTACAGCTCGCCCGCCTGGCGATAATCATCCGTGATACGGATGGGCTTCTGCTGGGTGGGGCCGCTCGGCGCTACCGGGGAGTAGTCGTAGACCGGGTTCTCGGCAATCGTGGTCTGCGCGCGATTCGGCTGGTAGTTGTACTCACCGTGCGTCTCGCGGGAGTCCATATGACCGTCCTGGCTGTAGTTGTTGACCGGAGAGATGGGACGGTTGATCGGCAGCTGCTGGAAGTTCGGTCCGATGCGGTAGCGCTGGGTGTCCAGGTATGAGAACAGACGGCCCTGCAGCATGCGGTCGGGCGAGGGCTCGACACCGGGGACCAGGTTGCCGGGCGCAAACGCCGCCTCCTCGGTCTCCTGGAAGTAGTTATCGGGCATCTTGTTCAGCGTCATCTTGCCGATCTTGTGCTGGGGGAAGATCGACTCGGGCCAGATCTTGGTGTCGTCAAACGGATCGAAGTCCAGCTTGTCCAACTGCTCCTGCGTCGCCATCTGCACGCTCAGCTCCCACGAGGGGAAGTTGCCCTTGCCGATCTCGCGATAGAGATCGTCGGTGGCCTCCTGGGGGTCCTTCAGCAGCGCGGCAGCAAGGGTGCGCGGGTTGGTGTTATTGTAGCCCTGCATCGAGGTCCACTTGTACTTGACGAAGATCACCTTGCCCTGCGCATTGACCCAGCGGAAGGCGTGCACACCCCAGCCGTCCATCTGCCGGTGGTTCAGCGGGGTGCCGCTGTCCATGTACATGTAGGTCATCATGTTGGTGGACTCCCTATCGAGCGAGAGGAAGTCCCACTGGCGGGTCGGATCCTGGCGATTGGTCACCGGCGACGGCTTCATCGCGTGCACGAAGTCGGGGAACTTGATGGCATCGCGGATAAAGAAGACCGGATGGTTGATGCCGACGATATCGTAGTTCCCCTGCTGGGTGTAGAACTTGACCGCGAAGCCGTGAGGATCGCGAGTTCCCGTCTCTATCGAACCCTTGGAAGGCATCACGGTCGAGAAGCGAACGAAGACCGGGGTCTGCTTGCCCGCGGCGTTGAGGAAATCGGCCTTGGTGTACTGCGACTCATCGCCGTAGGAGACGAAGATGCCGTGTGCGCCGACGCCGCGCGCGTGCACCACGCGCTCGGGAATGCGCTCGCGATCGAACGCCTGGAGCTTCTCGATGGTACCAATGTCCTGGAGGAGAACGCCTCCGTTCGGACCCGCGGTCATCGAGTCCTGGTTGTCGCCAATGGGTGCGCCGGCGTTGGTCGTGAGTTGCTTGGTCTGCTGCTGCGCCACCAGCAAGCTGCTTGACAGGGCGAGCGCGGTAAAGATCGAAACCTTCTTCATATGGGTGCGTTCCTTTGTGAACTGCTTATGGAAACGCTAGCAGTCGGGGGCACCCCTACCTAGATGGCTGCGACTATGCGAGTTATAGGCTCTCGGCCGGTGAAGAGAAAGAAGCCTTTCGCAGCCAGTCGGTGAAGGCTTTGAGCGGCTTGAAGTTGGCGCTGCTGCGCAGGCGGGCATAGCCGATGCGACGGATCTTGGGCTCGGCCAGGGGGAGCAGGATGCAACCGAAGGAGTGAGGGGCGGACATGGCGGGAACGATGCTAATACCCAGGCGGGAGGCAACCAGGGAGTAGATCGTAGCCAGACTGTCGGACTCGAAGACGGCGTGAAACTCGGCGCGGGCGCGGGTGCAGGCGGTCAGCACGTCTCCGCGAAAGCAATGGCCCTCGCGCAGCAGCAGAAGCCGCTCCTGCTGCACGGAGTTGATGTGGGCGGAGTGCTCGCCGGCGAGGGGGTGGCCCTGAGGAACGGCGAGCATCAGGGGGTCGCGGACCAGCTCGCTGCAGACCACCTCGGGCACGCGCAGGGGCAGGGCCACCAGGATGACGTCGAGGTCGCCGCGCTGGAGCTGCTTGACCAGCTCGGTGGTGGTCTCCTCCTGCAGCTCCACCTGCACTTCCGGGTAGAGGGCGCTGAAGTCGACCAGGCGCGGGGCTAGAAGGTAGGGCAGGACGGTGGGGATGGCGCCGACGCGTAGCGGGCCAGAGACGGTCTGTGCCAGCTGGCGGATGCGCTGGGAGGCGTCGCGGCTATGGCGCAGAATCTCCTGGGCGTGTTCGTGCAGGGCCTCTCCGGCAGCAGTGAGGCGGACGTGGCGGCCGAGCCGGGTGAAGAGCGGAGCACCGACGGTCTGCTCCAGCTTGCGGATCTGCTGGGAGAGCGAGGGTTGGCTGATGCCCTCCAGTTCGGCCGCGCGGGTAAAGCTACCCGAGCTGGCAACAGCACAGAAGTAACGTAGTTGATGTAATTCCAATGATCGCCTTCTCTTCTTTGCCCATGTTGCGCGGTTTCTCTCAATTTTAGCTAAGTGAAACTATCTATGGATGGGGCGCAGAAACGGGCGGCGGGACGGGATTCCCTCACCCCCCCGACTTGAAGCCATAAAGTATTACAAACACAGGGGATAAGTACAAACCAAAGTACAACCCTGAGTACCCTCGGGTATACCTGGCACGGACCGCGAAGGCCAGATGGAAAAGAGGAGAGCGGCTCGGCCTGGGTGGGGCGTGTCAAGTCCCCCCGGCTTCGTGACGGCATTGAGCGGAGGGCTATAATTCCCGGCCATGGAAAGGAGGGTATGAACTATGCCCCCGCAGAGCGCGTCATCCCAAGACAACAAGCAGATCGTACGCAGGTTCATGGAGGAGTGCTGGAACCAGGGCAAGGTGAATGTGGTTTCGGAGCTGATCGCCAACAACTGTCGTTTTCACGATGAGGTGTTTCCCCACCTGACGTCGGGAGCGGATAACCTGCGGCGCCATATCGAGAGCTGCCGCAGCGGCTTTCCCGACCTGAAGTTCACGATCGACGACACCATCGCGGAGCGGGACGAGGTGGTGGTGCACTGGACGGCGAGTGGAACGCACAAGGGGCCATTCCTTGGCATTCCGCCTACCAGCAAGAAGTCGAACGTATCCGGGACGTCGATCTACCGGCTGGAAAACTCGAAGATCGTCGAGAGCTGGGCGAACTGGAATTTGATGTCGATGATGCAGCAGTTGGGCATCGCCCAGGCCCCGCAGGAGCAGGCCAGCAAGCAGGGTGCCGGGGCGAAGGCGAGGCACGCCTGAGGCTCTTTCGATGTGGCCCGCCCTCCCTCCCCCTATGGACCGCGGGCCAACGGCCTTGGTGGGAGGGTTCAGCGAACAGACAGTCGAAGGTTTCAGCCAGTCGAAGGTTTCAGCGCTGACGCATTGCCGAAAGAGCTATAAGCTGGGGTGACGGTGCAGCGGCTCACGCACGTCGCCAGAGCCCAGCGGTAGTCTTCGGGGCGGGACAAGCCGCATTTAAAGCCGCTATAGAAATTTGCCTGTCAGCCATGAACCCAGATCGCTCACCGGCAGGCGCACTCCGACGTAAAACTCACCGAATAGAGCGTAAACGGCGCTCACTTGGTCGAATCGCATCTCGTAGATGAGCTTTTTGAAGACGAGGGGATCGTTCGCGAAGAGATCGACGCCCCACTCCCAGTCGTCGAAGCCGATCGAGCCGGTGATAATCTGGCGCACCGAATCGGCGTACCGGCGCCCGATCATACCGTGTTCGTGCATCATACGCTGCCTCTCGGCCATGGGCTGGGTGTACCAGTTCACGGTCTCGGCGCGCTTGCGATCCATGGGGTAGAAGCAGATGTACTTTGCATCTGGAATGGCGGGATTGAGACGCTGCGCCATGGCGGTTGATTGACGGTCCAGAACCTCGCGAACACCTGCCTCCCATTCGGGAGTTCCCGGTTGCAGGCCCTTTTCGGCGAGGCTCGCATAGGTCTTGGCAGATGACTCGTAGAGCCCGAGTTCGACCATCGAGAGGTAGGAGTGCGATGGCCTCAGGTAATCGTTGAAGCGGGTCTGAGACAGTTCGAGCTCGACACGATTCAGATCCTTGAAGTCGTCGCGGAAGTGCACAAACAAGAGATCCCCTTTGTGTCCCAGGAGAGAAAACAGGGCCGAACAGGGGCGGCCATGTTGTTGCTCCCAGCGTGCGAACAGCTCAACGACCTCCGCCTGGATGGCGGACTGTTGTGCGGAGTCGAGATTTCGCCAGCTCTTCCAATCGAAGTGGAACATCTGATGCAGAACACTTGAACCTTCGATGGTCAGTGGTACGGCAGGCAAATCAGGCATGACATTTCCTCTACGGTAAGATCTAAGGGTTTCAGGTTCCGGGTTGGAGCCAAGCGGCTACTGATGGGATGATTCCAATCGCGAATCGACTCTACTCCGAACGGCTGCGAGCCCCCTCCAACCGAATCGCTTTCTCTGTATTGTTACGGAAGCCTTGGACCGATTTCAACCACATCCACCACCTTCTCACGCGGCGACGTGTTTTAGGACGTTCGCGGACGTCACTCCGAGGTCATTTAGACGATCTCTTAAACCGCTCCGTATACTCTCCGGCGGTGATGCCGATCACGCGAAGAAAGGTCCTGCGCATAGAGTCTGCTGACCGGAAGCCGCACGCATCTGCGATCTCCTTAAGTCCCATGGAGGAGCTGTCGATCATCTGTTGGGCGGCCTCTACTCGCATCCGATCGACGAATTGACCGGGGTGCATATTCGTCTCTCGCTGGCAGACACGGGAGAAGTGACGGGCGCTCATGCCGATTCGATCAGCGAGACGTTCGACGCTCAGATCTTCTTTGAGGTTTTCGAGCATCCATACCTGCAGTTCACGCAGAGGATCGGAGGTGACGGCCTGCCTGGAGAGCATGTGACTATATTGGGCCTGACCTCCGGGCCTGACGAGAAACATGACGAGTTGTCTGGCTACCCGGAGGGCTATCTGGTGACCGTGATCTTCTTCCACGAGGGCGAGGGTGAGATCGATGCCTGCGGTGATGCCAGCCGACGTGTAGGTCGATCCATCCCGCAGAAAGATCGGATCGGGGCAAACTTCGACCCTTGGGAATTCACGGGCTAGACGATCGCAGAAGTCCCAATGGGTCACGGCGCGTTTTCCATCCAAGAGTCCAGCAGCCGCCAAAACAAAAGCGCCGGTGCAGATAGAGGCAACGCGCCTGGATCTTGCCGCTGTGGCCACGACCCAGGCGAGGTAGGCCTGATCGTAGACTCCGCTTTCGGCGCCGGGTCCGCCGGCAACGACAAAGGTGTCGATCGGCCCGGAGATGTCCTGCAGCGGGATCGCACCGCTAAGGGCGAGCCCGCGGTTGGTTTCAAGCGCACGAGATCCGTCTGCCACAACCTCGATGCAATAGCCGGGAGCGTTGGCAAAGACCTCGAGAGGACCCGTTACATCAAGTATTTGCACCGGCGGTGGGCCACTGATCACAACTCTGCGCATGCCTTTATTTTAGGCTGCCGAATACTCCGCGTCTCAGAGTGATTTTGCAAGGCATAGGGCGGGTGTCCGATTCCGGCTGAATTCCGTCATGGATATCGGACTGAACCATGCATAGGATTCTCTTAGTCTGTTGTATCGGAGTGAATCTTTTGGCGCGTTTTGCTTTTGTGTCTGGTTCGGAGACGTCTCGCGGCGCGTGGGATCTTGTGCTTGAAAGACTCAGGGAATCTGGTCATACCGGCTGCATCCACGGGTTGGACGAGATCTCGTGGACGGACGGTGTGGAGGCCGGGATACAGGCGCTTGCAGACAGGATTGGCCGCGAGGAGGGAACGATCCTGGTGGGCCACTCCCTTGCGGGGTTGTTCCTTCCGTCCATCGGCGAAGCAATCGGCGCGACGAGCGAGGTTTATATTGCGGCCCTGATCCCTCAACCCGGTAGGTCTGTATTCGACCAGTTGCTCATGGGCGAAGAGATCTTCTCGCGCTCCTGGACGGAGGGATATGAGGGGATGCGGCGCTCTACGGAGCCACTCATCAGTCATCGGAGCTTTCTCGAATGGCACATCTTCCACGACTGCCCTCCCCAATCCGCGGAGCAATACTGGACGAAGGCGGATCTTCCTCTGCGCGCGATCTACGAGATGTCCTATCCGGCACCCAACATGCGGAAAAACTCCCATTTCATCGTGTGTACGGGCGATCGTACCCTCCGAGCCAGCGCACAGCAACTCAGCTCGGAGCTGTCCCAGTGTGTCAGCGTCTCTACGATCGAGACCGGACATTGTCCCCATATTGCGGCACCGGGGAGGCTTGCTGAGCTGATCCTGTCGCTTACAGCCTGAGTGCTTGGCGGGATCCGGTGTTCGCAGAAGAGAAAGGCCCCGTTCGCTAGAGCGGGGCCTCTTCATGAGCGGGATGTAGGAGGTGCTTGATTAGGCGATCCAGGCCGAGTTGCGGATTACGCTGCAGAAGTTGCCGCGCTTGAACTTCGGATCCTTGTCGGCAAGGACGTCGGCCTTGACGTTGCCGAAGGTGCTCTCGGGCTTCTTGTGGATGCCATCGTAGAAGGCCTGGATGATGTCTTCCTTGAAGTGCGGCGTACGGGGGTACTCTGCGACCACGGCCTTGCGGATCTCTTCGGGGTACTCCGCGTAGGTCAGGCCGAGGACGTCCATCTCCACGCCAGCGGTGACGAGGGCGACGACGGGGTGCATGTACTGGGGGATGTTGGGGGTGGTGTGCAGGGCGATGGCGGTCCAGACGGTGTCGAGGTCCTGCTGGGGGATGTTGCGCTGCTTGAGGAACTCGCGTGCGGCGTTGGCTCCGTCCACCTCGAAGCGGTCGGCGGGGCTGCTGTGATCCGGCATCAGTCCGAGGTCGTGGAACATGGC
>Ga0210403_10000921_pt1 | contig 29121 bp, 28 predicted proteins | sample IncBWC19MmetaG_FD_150863 | JGI IMG/M metagenome (GOLD analysis project Ga0210403, IMG submission 150863) | Forest soil microbial communities from Barre Woods Harvard Forest LTER site, Petersham, Massachusetts, United States - Inc-BW-C-19-M | ecosystem: Environmental > Terrestrial > Soil >...
CCAGGAAAATGAAGAGCGGCGCGGGGAGCGTGCCGCCGAGCTGCGACCAGTGGTAAAGGGCGGAATCCCGCAGATCGGGGCGAAGCCAGGAATCGTAACAGTGGGTCTGAAACATGAGGAGGCAGGCGAGGCCGCGGAGCCAGTCGATGTAAGAGAGGCGCGAGGTTGGGGCGTTTGACATGGTAGGCGCGGGTGAATTGTAGCGGATTTTGGATTCTGAGAGGTGGAGCGCCCCCAGATTCCTATGTTTGAGCGGCATCGTGGAGAGCGATTAGAATTGGCGTGGCGTTGCGGACTGAGTCGGCAATTGTTGAGGGTAACTTGAGGAGCGGATGAGGGGATGAGGCAACTGAATGTTTGGGTGATGCTGGGAATTTGGGCGGGGTTGAGCCTCGGTGCGGCGCTATATGCAGCCTGGGAGGGATATCAAGGCCGCGCGTTTGCGGCGACCGTGGCTACGTTTTCGATATTGCTGCTGGTGATGCTGGCGTTTGCGGCTCAGGGAGTGGCGGAAGGACTTGCGGGGAAATTTGGTCCAGCTGGCGGATTCTTACTGGGTGCGCTTGTCTTTGTGACATTCGTGATTTACCTGGTAGGGACGGGAACGTTTGCAGTGGAGCGGGCCGTGGTGATGGCGGCGTTTGTGTTTGTTCCGCTGGGGCTGGCGGTTTCTTCCCGCGGGGCGGCGGCGGGAAGCTGGCAGGATTTTCTAACAGTGGCGGGCGTGTGGGCGTTTGTGAAATTCGGGCCGACGCACTGGATGTGGCCGTATCCCGGCGGACGGCTGGCGTATGTCTTTACCGTGCTGATGGCGGTGGATGTGGCGCTGGCCTGTTTTTTGCTTGTGCGGCGGACGAAGGGCGTTGGTTACTCAATGGGATGGGGGAAGAACTGGGGATTGTATGTGCTTGGGAGTTTTGCGCTGTTCGGGTGCGTGGCGATTCCGCTGGGGATACGGATGCGGTTTATTGCGTTTGATCCGCACTGGGGAAATTGGAGCGGGGTGCTGATTGGTTCACTCGGAATTTTATTTTTGACCGCGTGGCCGGAGGAGTTGCTGTTTCGCGGGTTGCTGCAGAATTTTCTGGGGCGGGCATCGAAGAGCGAATTCGCGGGGTGGTGGACGGCGTCGATGCTGTTTGGACTTTCACACATTACGAATCTGGGATTCCCGAATTGGCGGTACGTGATTCTGGCGGCGATTGCGGGGCTGTTTTATGGATGGACGTGGAGGAGAACGGGATCGATTTTTGCTTCGGCGCTGGTGCATGCCGGGGTGGATGTGACCTGGCATTTTTTGTTTCGGACGATGTAGGGAAACTGCGGCGCGAATTGCCGGCGGTGCAATCGGGTGAATGGGGTGAGTCGGAAAAGCGGAAGCTCCGCTTCCGCACTCAAAATCAATCGGGGAACCAGTCGCTCCGGTAGGCAATCCACCAGCTCAGGGCAAGGATGGGGAAAGTGGCGACCACGGCCCAGACAAACGGGAGGGTGAAGTCTGCGATGAGGCCGAGAGCGGCAAAGAGGAGCCAGAAGATTTTACGTTGCATGCGAAGAGTTTAGCGCAAGTAGTCAGCCCTCTTAGGTTTTTCGGCTCCCGGTAGCGGCGACCTTCAGGTCGCCGAGCACTCTTGTAACACAGCCATTCCTGGCTGTGCTCTTCGCCGCCCCTACATCGAACCAGATAGAGTGTCGGGATGGAGCGCTAGGCAAAGCGGGCGAAATAAGGTACAAAGCGGGCACGGTTGGCGGAGAGTGAAACAGAGGACGGAGGGATTCGATGGGGGTGATGGATGGGGCCAGTTCGGCGCGAGGGTTTCGCGTGCAGCGTCGCGAGGTGGAAGACGGTTGGGTGGTGGAGTGTTTTGGGCGATTGACAAGCGAGAATGTGCCGCTGTTGAAGATGGAGATGCTGGAGGTGTGCGGAAAGAAGGGCCGCATTGTTTTGGATTTGAAGGAAGTGCCGATGATGGACAGTTCGGGGCTGGGGGCGGTGGTGACTTTACATGTTTCCGCGCGGACGCGGGGATGCAAGCTGGAAGTGGTGAACGCCAGCAAGCAGATCCGGGATCTCTTCAGCATGACGAATGTGCTGGGATTGTTCGAAGAGACGGGACGCCATGGAAGAAGGATGATGTGAGGGCGGCCATGCATCAGGATTCGGTTGAGGGGGGCGAGACGAGTGAGTGAAGAAGAGCGGGCATTGATGACCGACCGCGTGGGATACGCCTGGAAGAATTTTGAGGACCAACAGGCGATCATTCGGGCGGCGGATTTGAAGGCCGGATACCTGGTGACTTTTCTCTTGTTTTTTGGGGCGAGCACGATTCCCTTGGGGAAAGAAGTCTTGCCGAAACTGCGGTGGGTGAGCGCAGGAGAAATTGCGGCTAGCGGGCTTTATGCGGCGAGCTATGTAGTGTTCGCGCTGGGATTTGTGTGGGCGCTCTATCTGATTTCGCATGTGTTGACGCCGCGGATTGCGCGGCATCATGCGCGCCCGGCCGATGGAAGAGAGCTGCTCTATTACGAGCATGTGGTGCGCTATGAGAATAGCGCGGCATATTACGAGGCGATGGCCAAGGTGAGTCCAGAGGAGATGCTGCGGAACGTGACGGACCAGGTATACGAACTGGCAATGATTGTGAAAGCAAAGGTGGATAGTTTGCGCGCGTTTTCGCAGGCCTTCAAGATTACGCTGGTGGCGTGGTTCATCAGCACGGCCGTGGGATTCTGGATTATGACTTGGATGAAGTAAGAGAATGGGGACAGTGAAACCTAACCCGGAGTGCGCATAGGATGCAGCCCGGCGGCGGGCTAGGTCCCGGGAGTGCCGGGGATGAAGTAAATTTCAAATTGCAGGTGTTCTTTTTTCCAGCCCGCGCGTTGCAACATGCCGCGGCCGGTTTCAACCATTCCGGGATGACCGCAAAGATAAGCAGTCGTGTCGGCCGGAGTCAGATTCCAAACTTCAACATATTTGCGGACCAGGTCGTCGACCCGGCCAAGCTCGCCACGCCAGTCCGGGTTATCCCAAGCGCGGCTGATGGTTGGAACGTATTTGAACCAGGGAGCCTCCGCCGCGATTTTTTCAAGTTCGTCGCGATAGCCGAATTCGTGCGCGTGGCTGGAGCCATGAACACAAAAGAGGCGATGTTCTCCGGGCATGGGTGACCCGCCCTTTTTCCAATCCTGAAAAATCGTACGGACATAGCTGACGTAGGGCGCAACTCCCGTGACGGTGCCAAGCAGCAAGTGATTGGTGTGGCCGCTCTTCAGATCGAGCGTGAAACGCCCCTTGGCAAAGCGCCGGAGATAAAGGGGATTATCTTCTTTGAGCACGTTGAGTAGCGGAGTGAGCTGGCCGGCGGGAACGTGCTCGATGAAAAATTCGAGGGCCTGCTCATATGGCGAAGACACGATGGAGTAGGCGCGTTCGACGCGTTTACCGTCGCGTTCGAGACCCAGGGTGGCGTATTGACCGGCTTTGTAGTCGTACGTGCCGCCTGGATCGACTTTCAGGACAAAAAGGTCTTCGGCAATTTGCCGGCGTTCCACGACTCGTGCGGACAGAAACTTTTCCGATGGTGTATCCAAGCAAGCCCCTTAACGAAGAGGATGGCAAATCGGTGGATAGTGGCAGGCAGGACGCTGAGGCGATCCACCTGGGAGCAAGAGCGATTTTAGAACAGAAGCTGAAAATGCTCAAGGCTGGGATTGGAGCCAGTGCTACGGCTGCTGACGTTGCTGCTGCATTTGTTGCATCATTTGCTGCATATCGCCGAGTTGTTTTACGGGGCCGGTGATGCGGTCTGTGGCGTTGTCGAGAAGTTTGGAAAGAACCTGGGTGTTGCCGTTGCCGCTGATCTCCTTGACCATGCCGAACGGAGTGACCTTGTCGCTGGTCCAGATCTCGGCGTGAGTCTTGTCGTTGCGCCAGTGTTCACAGGAAAAGGCGCCGGCGGGGACGGTGACGGACTCGGTGCCGACGGAGTGCCACTCGGCGGCATGCTCTTCTATTTTTTCCTTGCGTGCGGCATTCATCTTCATCGGAATTTCCATGGCTTGCTGGCCCGGAGGTTGGATGATCATGCGGTGGAATTCAAAATCGCCCGGGGTGATGAGGCTTTTGCCGACGAAGGCTTTGCCCTGGGAATCGGTGGAGTAAATTTGCATCCAGAAACCTTCCTTGCCTTCGAACGATTCCTTCGCGACGACGGCAATTTCGCTGGTGCGGGAGGTCTTCCCGTCTTTATCGGTGTCGAGATAGACGGCGCCTCTACCAACGACCGGGTGAAAGACCTTGGTGATGGAGGGGCGCTTGAACATGTCCATGCCCATTTGCGCTTGGGAGGAAGAAGCGGCGGCGAGCAAGATTGCCACAAAAATTGCGAAGACGTGCCAGCTGCGTTTCATGCGTTGCTCCTTCAAGGATGGAAGAGAGTAAGGCCCGAGGTTGGAGTTCGGGCGGCTCCGCGTGGGAATCTCATATCAAGTTCAGATGGGGAATGCAATCGGGGGGTTGTGGAAGCGTGTGCAAAAGCGAAGAGAAGATTTTTAACACAGAGTGCACAGAGGGCGCAGAGAAGAGTAACCCAGAACACAGGCCGAAGCCTGTGCTACTGGTTACTCGTAGGCCAAAGCTTCTACGGGGTCGACGCTGGAGGCGCGCAGCGCCGGGATGGCGGCGCCGAGGGAGGCGCCAATGATGGCGAGGCCGACGGACCCCGCAACCCAGCCGGGGGTGAGAAGGATGGAAAGGCCCGGATTGGTTTGTTTGAGGATCGCTTCGGTGAGGAAGGTGATGCCGATGCCAATGAGGCTGCCGGCGATGGTGAGGAAGAGGGTTTCGCCGAGAAGCATTTTGACGACGTCGAAGCGGGAAAAGCCGAGAGCCTTGAGGATGCCGATTTCACGGGTGCGCTCCAGGATCATGGTGTGCATATTCATCAGGACCACAAGGAAGCTGATGACGATGCCCAGTCCAACCATGGTCTTGATGAAGGGCTTCAGTTCCGGCAAGTTGGACGAGTTCATAAGCGAGACATATTCGGACATGGAGCGTATGCGGTTTTGCGGATCAAGCTTTAGGATTTCAGCGCGCGCGGCTTCGGTGTCGCCTTTGCTGCGGACGAAGATTAGAGAAACGTGATTTTCGGCCCCGAGGATGTCCTGGCCGGTTTTAAGAGGGATGAAGAAGCGGGCGCCCTTGCCGTGGGCAACGATGCCGGAAATGGTAAAGGAGTGGTTGGAGAGAGTGATTACGTCGCCAACTTTGATGTGGCGGGTCTGAGCGATGATGTCGTCGGCGAGGGCTTCGTCCGGAGCCTGGAAGGGGCCGCCGTCACGAAAAATAAATCCCTGGCTGAGCGCATTAAAGCGTTTGTAGTCGATGGCGTAGATGATGATGAGACTTTTGGGGTCGGAAAGGATGAGCGTGGGAGCGGATTCATCAACGTCAGGGAGTTTGGCAACCTGATCGCCAAGCGACTCCGGCATGACGGCGCTGGCGAAGGCGAAGAAGATGGAGGAGTTGGGAGGCTGGACAAGAAGATCGGCGCCGACGCCCTCCACGCGCTTGCCCCACTCGGAGACAATGCCGCTGGTGAGACCAACGATCATAAGGACTAGAACCACTTGAATGGAGATGGCCAGGATGCTGAGCGCACAACGCAACGGGCGCGAGGCGAGATTGCCCCAGAACATCCGCAGGAGAGAAAAAGGACCGTCGTAATTGTCTGGCATAGAAATTTCTATAATTAGGAATGTAGCACCGGAAATGGAGCGAGTCAAAAGAGAAACGGGCGGACTTGTAGCACGAAGAGTGCCGAACTGCAGCAAGAATTATTTCTGCACGATGAAGTTTTGCACATGAATGTTGATAACCTTGTGGAAAGCAGCGGTCACGTCGGGGTTAACTCCGCAAAATTCAACACGATGATACGGATTGCACAATTGTAGTGCAATGCGCGGAACTTACGACGCGTGGGCGCGAACATTTTCAAGCGGAGTGACGAAGGACACAGAGTTGTTGGCAGAAAAGCACAAATAATTTCAGTGGAAAGAAGTCCGAAACGGAAAACTTTTGCACCAGAATGGACGGGAAGAAAGAAATTCCGTGGAACAATTGTGTGAAACCCATCAGACGGCAAGTCCGGCAAACTTTAATACCACTTCGGCGGGCGGTCAAGGTGAATTTTGACGACTTGCTTGGAGTCTGTGATCTCGTACCAATGTCCGTAGGGCTTCCAGCCTTCCGCAACAACTTGAATCAGCACGCGGCCGAGGGGGGGCTGCGGAACGTGGGCGACGCCCTGCATGTTGGTCTTCACGTTGAGCTCGGTTTTTTTGTCTTTGATTAAACGATCTTCCTGCGTTTTAAGATAGACGCTCGCATTTTCGATGGGCTTGTCGCCATCGCCGCCGGTGATTTCAATCGTGAGACGAGGAATTGGCGCTTGCGCCGGTGTCTCCTTGGAAGCCGGAGATTGTTTGGCGGACGCGGCAACACACGCGGCGAATAGGACCAAAGCAAGGCGAGTTGAGCGAGAAAACCTGGAAAGTTGCATGGCTGTTTCTTGAATATGGTGGCGGGAAAATGTGCGCGGGTCAAGCTGCTTGAGTGGTTTGAAAAATAAAAGGCATACTCGGGGTAAGTTGTTGAATTGATTTACGTATGGACTTACCGGAAAATTTGACTCGCTGCGCGGGGTCTTGTAAGTATGATGGGCTACGGAGCGCGGTTGAAGCTGAGGAGAAGACATGGGATTTGCCACGAATGCGATACATGTGGGCCAGGAGCCGGATCCGTCGACAGGGGCGGTGGTTGCTCCGATCTATCAGACGTCGACGTATGTCTATGAGGAATTAGGGAAATCGAAGGGCGGCTACGATTACGCACGAACGAATCATCCAAACCGTAAAGCGCTGGAGCGCACGGTAGCGAAACTGGAAGGCGGGCATGCGGCGTACGTCTTTACTTCCGGGATGGCGGGGATTGACGCAGTGTTCCGCTTGTTGCGCCCGGGAGATCACGTGGTGCTGTCGGAAGCGGTGTATGGCGGCGTCTACCGGTTATCGACGCAATTGCTGGTGCATTTTGGATTGGAATTCAGTTTTGTGGACACGACGGACCCGGCGGTGGTGCTGGGCGCGATGCGGCCAAACACGAAGATGCTGTACATCGAGACGCCGACGAATCCAACCCTGAGGATTACGGACCTTGCGGCAATGGCGAAACTGGCGAACGAGCGGCGAACGACGCTGGTGGTGGACAACACGTTCATGACGCCGTATCTGCAGAGGCCGATCGAGCTGGGTGCGCACATTGTGGTGCACTCGATGACAAAGTATATGAACGGACACAGCGACGCGACAGGCGGGGCGGTCGTCCTGACGCGGCCGGAAGACGCAGAGAAGATTTACTTTCTGCAGCGGTCGTCCGGGGCGGGGCTCGCACCGATGGATTGCTTCCTGGTTTCGCGCGGACTGAAGACGCTGGCGGTGCGGATGCTCCAGCATAACGCGAACGGCTTGGCGGTGGCGCGGCATCTGGATGCGCATCCGAAGGTGCGCAAGGTGCATTACCCTGGACTGCCGACGCACCCGCAGCATGACCTGGCGCGGAAGCAGCAGAAAGGGCCAGGCGCGATGATTGCGTTTGATTTGGGGGATGAAGGAGCCGCGCGGCGGTTTCTGAACCAGGTGAAGATTTGCGCGCTAGCGGAAAGCTTGGGCGGAGTCGAGTCGTTGATTTCCCTGCCGGCACAGATGACGCACGCTTCCATGCCCAAGGAAGTTCGTGATGCAGTGGGGATCACCGATAGCCTGGTGCGGTTAAGCGTGGGGATTGAGGACGTGGAAGATATTATTGGGGATCTGGATCAAGCGCTCCTCTACGTCTGACCGGGAAGTCCAAACGCCAAAGAAGCGTGAACTAACTAGATTTCAAGTTGCGGAGAGCCTGAATTACGTCAGGGCCGGGGAAAACTTTGGCCCGATAACGGACAGGAATGAGATCCGGGACTTTTTCGAGAAGTGGCGATAGAGTTGGAAACGCTTTCTCCCACGGAAGGTCAAGCAGTTCTTTGGTTTGTAAATCCAACAACAAAACCAGGCTTTCGGTGACGGGCAACAGACTGTCCACGCCCCGAGTCCAGACGCAGCGGGTAAATAGGGATTCGTCCTTGCGTTTCAGCAACTGACAGGAGGCGACGAAAATATCGATCTTTTTCTTTTTGTTTATGGTTTCCAGATCCTTCTTCTGCTGGTCGTAATCCATGGCGTCCCGGCGGTACTTAAAGGAACGCGCTTGCGCCGCGACTACCGGGTCGGAGGAAACAAATAGTTGCCATTTTCCGCCAGAATGCACGTAAAAATTCGGAGAAAGAGAGTGACCCTCTTCGAAATGTATGGGGAAAGAATTTTTGAGAATCACGGCCTGGAGAGCCGTTTCGTACGCACCGGTCACAAAGAGAATGCTCCGATTGGGGAGGAATACCAACGGATCGCCGTTCAGGCCCAAGCGGTGAAACATATCCGGTATCAATATCCGGGCGGTGTCGTAATAATCTCCCCAGTCTCCGACATACAAACCAGGAGAAAGCTGCTTGAGTTTGCGCGGGTCGGATTTTTCGCGGAGGTTGGAAAGCGCCTGGTCGAAGGCCTGGTCAAAAGATACGTTCCAGGTTTCCAGTTGCGTAGCTCCTGTAGTGAGAATATTGGCCGGGGTGTCGTGAGCAATTGCGACACAGAGTCCAGGTGCGATCTCCCTGGTCACAAAATTAATCTTGGAGAGATTAGCGTCTCTTGCTTCGAGGGTGAGGCGGGAAAGACTGTAATAGGCCGGATCGCGAACAATCGGTAGGAGGGCGGCTTTGGAGGAGTTGTAGTCGTTGGGGACGTCGGTCCTGCCCGAGAAAGATCTGACGTAACCTTGGATCACGCGGGCGCGTTCCGAAAGCTGTGCGGCAAGATAGTCGCGGAAGGCATTGTCCAAGTAGAACGTTGTGTTGGCTGATCCGATGCGCAAGGAATGGTCGGCAGCGCTGTGTTGAACCTCGCGCGCACCCGCGGACTGGAGGGCACGGATAAATTCCTGCGCGAACCGGTCATAGTCGGGCTTTTTGCCGAGAAGTCTGTCAAAGGTGCCCATGGTACCTCTGTGAGAGAGTGATGAAACAAGAGTAGCGGAGATAAGACAGGATTGCGCAACGCGAATGATTCAGCTGTCGCGATTTTGCAAACTGGAGACCAGCCACATCATGTAGGCTGCCGAGCCGGAGGAAATGGGCAGGACGAGGAACTCGGGAGTGTCGTAGGAGTGGAGGCGGAGGACTTCCCTTTCGAGGGATTTCAGGCGGTGAGCGGTGGTTTTAATCAGAAGAACATGTTCGCGGGCGGTTTCGATTTTTCCTTTCCAGCGGTAGATCGATTCCACAGGGGAGATTTGGATGTTGACGCACGCGGCTAGGCGTTTTTGGACGAGAAAGCGGGAGATTTTGCGGGCTTCGGGTAGGGTGGGACACGTTACGAGGACGAGCCGGAATTGAGTGGTCGGGGGCATTGAGTTCGCGGGAAGATTGTAGCGGATTTTGGGAATGCCGCGGAAATCGGAATCCGAACATTTGCAATTTCCAAAAATTTGGCAAACGATATACCCATCGTGAGGGGTTCGCTCAATGCCCTATGAAACGCTGCTGCTGGAATCCACCGGCCACACCGCCACGATCACCCTGAACCGCCCTGACAAGCGCAACTCCATCAACACCCAGATGATTGCCGACCTGCAATCGGCGCTCGACGACGTTGAGACAACCCACGCGCGGGTTGTGGTGATCACCGGCGCGGGAAAAGTTTTTTGCGCGGGGATGGACCTCTCTCTCTTGCAAGCCATCGCCACGCAATCTCCCTCCGAAAATCAAGAAGATTCCCGCCGCATGGCCAAACTCTTTCGCCGCATCTGGAGTTATTCGAAACCCTTGATCGCCGCCGTCAACGGCCACGCCCTCGCCGGAGGCTGCGGCATCGCCACCCTCTGCGATTTCACCATCGCCGTGCCCGAGGCCAAGTTCGGCTACACCGAAGTGAAAATCGGCTTCCTCCCGGCAATCGTCTCCGTTTTCCTCACCCGCCAGATCGGCGAAAAACGCGCCCGCGATCTTCTGCTCACTGGCCGTCTGGTGGAAGCTCCCGAAGCCAAAGAACTCGGCCTCGTCAACGAAATCGTTGCCCCCGACAAATTGATGCCGCGTGTGAACGAACTCGCCGAACTGCTCATCGCCGCCAGCCCCGCAAGCGTCACCCGCGCCAAACGCCTGCTCGTCTCCGCCGCCTCCGCCACCCTAGACGCCGACCTCGAGCGCGCCATCCTCGAAAACGCCCACATGCGTTCCACCCCCGACTTCAAGGAAGGCATTGCCAGCTTCCTCGAAAAACGCAAACCCATCTGGCAGGACGGCCCGGAGAAAAGCTAGTCGACAGTCAACAGCCGACAGCTGCGGGTTACTTCCGCATTGCCGCTAACTTGCACTAAGATTCCTTTTGGATTGTTACTCGTAGCCCGTGGAGCATTCGTAGGAGTTCCGCAACCTCCGCCAATTGTTTGCCGGCCACGGGCGGTGGAATTAATCCCAGATCACGGCTCACCAGAATCAAGTACTCTGTCTCGGCCAGCGACCCCTCCGCTATGTTCAAGAAGTGTGCAAAGTCTTTGTGAGAAGTTCGCTTCGAACCTTCTGCGATGTTTGTAGGTACGGAAACGGCGGCGCGTCGCAACTGTGAAGTTAGGCCATACCGCTCGGCCACGGGAAACGCCTGCGTAGCTCGATAAAGCTCTAGCACCAACCTGTGGCTACGTTCCCAAACCCGAAGCTTACTGTAGTGCTGCATAGTAACCGAAGCGTATCTCACGCACTCAGTAGTCTCCTGACAAGAGCTATCGTTCCCTTCTCGGCTCTTCTCTTCAGCTGTCGGCTGTAGACTGTCGACTGTTGACCCTTTTCCCCTTTTCCCCTTTTCCCCTTCTTCCCGACTTAATGCATACTAGAAAATCGACCATGCTCGAATATCACGATGTCACCATCCGTGTGCGCTACGCAGAAACCGACCAGATGGGCGTGGTGTATCACTCCAATTATCTGATCTGGTTCGAGGTCGGCCGCGTCGAGCTAATGCGCTCCCTCGGCTTCGATTACAAACTCATGGAAATCGAGGACGACACCTTCATCGTCGTCGCCGACGTCCATTGCCGCTATCACCATCCCGCCCGCTACGACGAACTCCTCACCGTCCGCACCACCATCCTCGAGGCAAAAAACCGCACGCTGAAATTCGGCTACGAACTCCTGCGCCAAAGCGACAACAAACTCCTGGCCACAGGCCACACCATCCACGTAGCTTGCAACCGCGCCGGCCACGTCAAACATTTCCCCGAAAAATACAAAACCGCCTTCCTGTCCCTGGCTCAATCCGCTCCCTGATCGCGCTCTGCCGGTGTAGGGGCGGCTTTAGGCCGCCTTCCGCTCTCTACTCCTTCTTCTCCCCGTTCCGTCTTCTCTGCGCCCCCTGCGCTTCCTCCCCTCCTTCTCTGCGATAAATCCTTTTCCTCCTCCAAAACTTTCAACTTTAAACTTTTAACTTTAAACTATCCTCATGCCCATCCTCCTGACCGGAAATGACCTCACGTTCGATCAGCTCTACGCCGTGGCCCTACAAAATGAATCCGTCACTCTCTCCCCCGCCGCGATAACCCGCATGAAAGCCTCCCGCGCCGTCGTCGATCGCGTCGTCGCCGCCAACGAAACCGCCTACGGCATTAACACCGGCTTCGGCAAACTCGCCTCCGTCCGCATCTCCGCCGAACAGGTTCGCCAATTACAAGTGAATCTTGTTCGTTCGCACGCCTGCGGAATCGGCACACCGCTCTCGACACCGGAAGCGCGCGCCATGATGCTGCTCCGCGCCAACGCCCTCGCCAAAGGCCTAAGCGGCGTTCGCCCTGTCGTAGTGGAAACGCTCTGCGCCATGCTAAACGCAGGCGTGCATCCCGTAATTCCCTCGCAGGGATCCGTAGGAGCCTCCGGCGATCTCGCGCCGCTCGCGCATCTCGCACAGGTAGTCATCGGCGAAGGCGAAGCGCATCTGAAACACGAAAAACTTCCCGGCGCCGAAGCCCTGAAGCGTGCCGGCATCACCCCCGTTGAACTCGAAGCAAAAGAAGGCTTATCTCTGCTGAACGGCACGCAAGGCATGCTAGCCCTGCTCAGCCTCGCGCTCCTCGAAGCCGACACCCTCGCCGACACCGCCGACGTCGCCGCCTCTCTCTCCCTCGACGCCTTGCGCGGCAGCCCCGGCGCGTTCGACGCCCGCATCATGCATGCCCGCGCCTACGCCGGCGCCGGCAAAACCGCCCGCAATCTCGCGCACCTCAACGAAGGCAGCCAGATCCGTGAATCGCACCGCGCGCCAGACAAAGACACCCGCGTGCAGGACGCCTACAGCCTCCGCTGCACGCCGCAAGTCCACGGCGCTGTCCGCGATTCGTTAGTCCAGGCCCGCGAAATGGCAATGGTCGAACTAAACAGTGCAACCGACAACCCGCTAGTCTTCTGTAGTGGCCGGACTTTAGACCGGCCAGCAAACGAACCCTTCGACGGCCAGGGCGACATCGTTAGCGGCGGAAACTTCCACGGCCAGCCCCTCGCCATGGCCGCCGATCAAGTCGCCATCGCCATCGCCACTCTCGGCGGCATCGCCGAACGCCGCGTCGAGCAGATGACCAACCCGCTCACCAGCATGCTACCGGCATTTTTGACGCCCGACCCAGGCCTGAATTCCGGCTTCATGATCGCGCAGGTCACCGCAGCCGCGCTCACTAGCGAAAACCGCGCGCTCGCCACTCCACATTCTGTCGATTCGATTTCCACTTCAGGCAATCAAGAAGACTACGTCAGCATGGGCATGAGCGGCGCCCGCCGCCTCGAACGTATGCTCTACAATCTCCGCCACATACTCGCTATCGAACTGCTTTGCGCCTGCCAAGGCATCGACCTGCTCGCCCCGCTGCAAACCGGCGCGCTAGCCAAGAAAGCCTACGACGCCGTCCGCGCCGCCTCGCCCAAAGTCACGGCCGACCGTCCGCTAGCTCCAGACATCAACGCCGTCGCCGCCCTAGTCCACGAAGGCGCCATCGCCAAAATCCTCCACTAGGTGGCGCCTCCGTGACCTCTGCGCTCCGACCTCAGTGTCCTCTGCGTTAAATCTTTTTCTCAGGTTTATGCTAAAGCTTCCAGAAAGTACGTAAACATCCGCCAACCCGCAATGTAGCTAAACGGCGCCAACTCCAGCGAATAGTGCCCCACCGGCAGCTCCAGCGTCCGCGTCTCCGCTCCGCTCTTCCGCAAAGCCTCCAGCATCTCGTGCGTCAATTCCGGCAAAAACGTCGGGTCGTACTTCCCGTGAACCATAAACGTATTCCGGTTCGCCCCCATGCCCCGCTCCACATAAGGCATCGGACTCACCGGCGCCCAATAGTCGCGCAACTCGTCCACGCTCACTTCATGCCGCAACGCTTCCCAAACGTGATTCGTCGTCATTCCTTTGCTCACCACGTCGGCAAAATAAGTGGACACGTGAAAAAATCCCCCCGCCCGCACACGCTTGTCGTGCACCAGCGTAATGTAGCCCACCGACGATCCGATGCTCGTCCCCAGAATTCCCAACCGCGTGTAACCTTGTTCCTCCAGCCAAGTCAAACAAGCCCGCACATCTTTCACCGCTTGCCGGTTCGCGGCCAACGTCAACCCGATATTCGGCCCCACCAACTGATCCGCCCGCTCGTGTCCCTTCGCCATCCGCCGGTCGTGATAGGGCAAACTCATCTTCATTGCCGAAATGCCCATCCTCTGCAACCAGTGGCAGAGCGCCACCTGTCCATGCCACTTGGCATTCCAGTTTGGCAACACCAGCACAGCCGGCCCATGCTTCCGCGCCGGAAAAAATTGTCCGTGCACAGTATTGTTTTCCGGCCAGGGCGATTCCACCGGGCTCGTAAACGTCAGCACATTTTCCGCATCTAGCCGGTAATCCCGCACCTCTTCCGCCGCATACCACTCCGAACTCTTCTCAATCGCCTCGCGCGCATACTCGCGCGTAAACGTTCGCGGGTCCGCACTCTCGGAGTCGCCCCCGATGTGCTCCAACCCCCAGTCAAACGGCCGCACCATCCGGTTGTCGTCGGTCGCCCAACGCCGGTGCTCATAGCGCCGTATCCAATGCTCGTACCTGCTCATCGCCATAGTCTTCCAGTTTAACGAACCTCGCGCTTCTCCCAAAACCGAGCGACTTTCCCCAACTCTCCGCGGTCCTCTGCGGCCCTCTGCGTCTCTGCGGTGAGTCTTTCTTTTCTTTCCTACTGCACTCCCGGATACCCGGTCTTGTTTCCCGTTAGCCATGCGACACGCTCCGCCGCACGCCGCGTTGAGCCTCCTCCTCGCCTGTGGCACAGTCGAAACTGTGATTCCCTTCTTATTTTTTCTCTTCGGCATCGTCATCGGCAGCTTTCTGAACGTCTGCATCTCGCGCATTCCGGAGGGCGTCTCCATTGTTTCCCCAGGTTCCCGCTGCCCGCGCTGCCTCACCCCGATCAAGCCCTACGACAACATCCCCGTCTTCGGCTGGCTGCTCCTTCGCGGCAAATGCCGCAACTGCGCCTTGCCCATCTCCCCGATGTACCCTCTGGTCGAATTCTCGACCGGCCTGGTCTTCGTCCTCACCTGGTACGAATTCGGCATCAGCCTCCTCACACTGAAATGGCTCATCTTCTCCTGCCTGATCATCGTCCTGGTCGTCACCGATTTCCTCGTCCGCCTTCTTCCCGACCTCGTAAATTTCCCCGGCATGGCCATGGGCCTTGCGCTGGCGTTCCGTGTTCCCATCGGCGATTCCACCGCCGGGACGCTTTTCTTTCTCCTGGGTTTTCAAAGATTCCCATTTCAAACGGAACTCCCTTTCAACCTACTCAATGCCGCTCTCGGGGCACTTCTCGGAAGCCTGCTCCTCTGGGGCGCGGCCGCCGTCTACAAGTTCGTCCGCAAGCGCGAAGGCATGGGCATGGGCGACGTCAAAATGATGGCCATGGTCGGCACGTTCCTCGGGCCCCGCGGCGCGTTCCTCACGATTCTTTTGGGCACCCTGCTCGGCACGGTCATCGGAGTCTTGTGGGTTGGCGCTCTCTATCTGTCTGGCTGGAAACGCACCCTCGCAGAAAGGGCCGCGAAGCGCGGATTGGGTAGTGCCGCTGCCATCCGCTGGACGATTGCTTCGCAGTACCAGCTCCCGCTCGGCACCTTCCTGGGAATTGGCGCCCTGGCCGTGGTCTACGCGCTGCCCTGGCTGCTCTCGCTCGTCAACCGCTAGCCTGCCTTCCCGGGCCGGTTATCCTTTGGCACCCAGAGGGCCCGCTACCCCCCGCAAAGAGTTACAATGTTCCTTGCTGTACGGTTTCAGATTCTTGGGAGCTCCCTGGCCGCTTCAGTGGAGGAAGGTAACCATGCATTCATCCGCTCTACTGCGAATTTCCGCCCTGTCTGCCCTTCTCGGTTTCGCTGCGTTCTCGGCACTCGCACAACAGGCCCCGGCTTCCACCGGCGACCCCGTCGCCGATGCCGCGCGCAAGGCTCGCGCTGAACAAAAGACCGCGCCCAAGCCGAAGAAAGTTTTCACCAACGACGACATTCCTTCCTCCCCGCCTCCAACTCCTCCTGCGGCCACGGACGCCACAAAAAAGGCTGACGGCCCGCCGCAAGCCGACGACCAGCCAGGGAAGAAAGCTCTCGATCCCGAAGACGATCCCAAACAGGAAGCCTACTGGCACAAGCGCTCCCGTACTCTCCACGCCAAACTCTCCGCCGCCGAACAGGAACTCGACGTTCTCCAGCGCGAACTCAGCAAAGACGAAGTCCAGTATTATCCCGATCCGCAAAAAGCCCTGATGCAGCAATACAATCGCTCCGACATCAACGAAAAACGCGCCAAAGCAGACGCCAAAAAAGCCGAGGTCGAATCTCTCAAGCAGCAGGTGTCCGGCCTTGAAGATGACGTCCGCAAAGCCGGCGGCGACCCTGGCTGGGTCCGCTAAACCGCAGCCCACACCCTACAATTCCCGGCAGTGAGTCAGTTTCCGACTAGGCGACTTACAGGGACTTAGCCGCGCGGTTTCGAGTAAGGTAATAATCTGCGTAGACGGTTCAAATTCGCAATCGTGACGGGCGTGTTTATCTCTGCGCTCCTTTTGGCCATGCAGGTAGCTCCTATGGATTTGGACCGCGACTTCCTGATCATGCTGCAGAGTCCTGGATTCATTATCGCGGCCTCAATATGGGGCATTCATGCGGGTGGAATCTTTTTCTTGCTTGTAATGGTAATCGTTAACGCAGCCGTCTATGGCCTAATCGCTTTCGGATTGTTCAGTCTGGGTGGTCGACCGAACCGGGCCAATTGAGTTACTACGCACCGTTCTGCCCGAGAAACGCGCTCACCGGAAACATGGGTACTAGAAGCAAATTCGAAAACTGGGGACAGACGGGACATTCACCGTCCCTGTTTTTCACGATCCAGGACGATTTGGTCGAAAGCGCGGGGCAGCGACTCGCAGCGCGAGTAGGGGCCGGGCTTATACGCGCGAGAGCTGATTCCGGCCTGCGAGAGCTCGCTGATAGCCCAGTCTTGACGATTGGTAATGTCCCAGAATTCGATCGCATCCTCGGCCTCGAAGTCAGGCTTGGCGATTTCGGCGGGATGGAAATGCCATTCGCAGGTAACATCCGTACGATCCACGGCACGTGGCCAGAGCGTGTGGGTCATCACGTAATCCGGATGCAGGCTCAGAAACAGATTAGGCAAGATCGCATAGTAATAAACTCTGTCGCGTTCGTCTGCGTCAAGCCCGGGCAGGTAGTTGCGCCGCAGCTTGCCATCCTTGCTCATCGTTTTGGCGCCTCCCCGAAACTCCATTGAGCCGCCAATGTATCCGCGATGGGGCTGCTCGTTTTCCCCGGACAGGTAATTGGTAATGGCATTGAGAGCCGGATGCAGAATGGGGCAGTGCAGGCACTCGTTGTAGTTGAGCATGATCAGCTTCCAGTTGGCCTTCACTTCATACCCGATGCGACGGTGGGTGCGCAGATCAGCCATTTCCCAATGCTGGAATTTCTGCGTCAGATCCTCGATCTGACTGGCAAGCGGAGCGGGCTCTGAACCGAGGTTGATGAATATGTGTCCATCCCAGACCTCAACATGAACGCGATTGAGGGGATAATCTTCGCGACAGAAGCCGTCGTGTGTGTGCGGGGCGCCGAGGAGATTTCCGTCGAGCCCGTAAGTCCAACCGTGATAGCCGCACTGGATCCGCCCGGGGAAATGTCCTTCGGCGACGGCGCAGATTCGGGTACCACGATGCCGGCAGACGTTGAAAAACGCATGCACCGAGTTACCGGCATCCCGCGTAATGATGATGCTTTCACCCGCAATCTCGCGCAGAAAATAGTCGCCCGGCGCAGGAATTTGGTTTGCGCGCCCAGCGCAGATCCAGGTCTGGCAGTAAAAGCGTTCGAGCTCATCGCGAAACAGATCGGGGTCTGTGTAGTAACGGGCCGGCAGAGTTGTTGCAAAGGATTGGGCGTCAGCAGTTGGCAAGCGACACCTGACAGTGATGCCATCCGTCAGCAAGTGGCATCGAATGACTAGGAACTCAGCGCAAACATCTTATAGCAAGAATCGAATCGGTGGCATCGCAAAGAATTCGCGATGGTACGATTGTCACTCTTATTCAAATGGGAGGCACCTATGTTCGACAGTGTACTCCCCTCCCGGAGCGAACCGATCAGTGTGGCTAGTTCTCGGTGGGTATGGGCGGCCAGGTGCTTTGCCTTGATTTGCACGATCGCCTTGGGCGTAGGGTTTGTAACTGAGGCTGCGGCTGATCAGAATGGACTGGTAGCCCTAATCTCTTTTGGCCGCTGGGGGGCGCTCAGTCTTGCACTGCTCTATCTCTTGTTCCGCGGGGGGAAGAATTCACTGCCATTTGCGCTTGGTCTGGGCGCGGCAACGGCTTTCATTGCCCTGCTCCCAGTCGCCTCTATGTTGTCGTCGTCGGGGCGCCATCTGGCTTTCTTCATTCTAGTGTTTAGTGGGATTCTGCCACCGTTTGCTAATTTGATGAATGGGCTTCACCCACAACTTGCAACACTCGGGGCGTTGCTCCTTTGCCTCTTCAGCATCTCTTTGGCAATGCTCGGATTGAGCAGCATTGTCGCATTCCAGAAGATGGCGCACGAGGCAAAGGGGATGGGGAAGCCGCGATTGGCCTTTCGCGGCGGAATGTGTTGCGCACTTCTCGTTTGCCTGATATTCACGCTGCTTGGCCTCTTTTTCGGGGGCTTCCGCATCTGAACCTCCCTTGCCCCGCGGCCAGGCTCCTGACCCACTTGACCTCTGATCACTACCTTCTTCTGGGCACGGCTCCGAGCACGTTTGCAGACCTCGACATAACTGACAAGTGGGTACTAGGATCAACTTATCCGGTTAGCCAGCTAATCAGGACTTAACGGAGAGCTAGAGTGCGCCGACAGTTTCAAGACCGTGTTGCTTCGGTTGGAGGATGCCTATCGCGTGGCCAGTATGCGCCGGATGAACTCGTCGCGCGCAGTCTGATGCTCCGGCGCAGCCAATTCCCATAGGTAATATTCATACTCCTGAGGCGTTGGCCGGGGAAGGCTCAGCCAATCAGTGGCTGCGGGATAGCCAAGTTCCTGCATTGCCTCCTGGAATTGCGGCCAACTTGGAAAGTCTTCGGGGCCATAGTGCCCCCACGCCTGGGCACTGGGACTGCGTAGGAAGGTCACGTGTTTCATGCAGCCTTCGAGAAAATCCCCTTGTTGCGTCTGTAGGAAGTTACTCGCATTAAGCAATTTTCGGCAGAGGGATTCGTCCCTGAGATTGAAAGCAACATGGGAATAACAGGTGGCTTGTAGCGAGCCCGAAAAACCGTTGAGGCTGCGGGCTTGGGCATTGTGGGAGATTTTCTTGCAAAGGAACGGAAGATCCCGCTCGATGGCGACAATTTCATCGAGAAATTCCAAAGAGTATGCGTCGCGCTTGTTCTCTGGTGCAGTTGGTTCCTCGTAGGTTGTTGAGGAGCGCAGCCGGGAGAGAAACGTGGGGTCATCTTGCAGTCTATTGAGGATGGGAAGGATGTAGTTGTCCGGCCGACTCTCGTAGTGGATTCGAGTCAAATACTCATCTGTGAATCCGAACGACTGCATCGCACGGACAAAATCTGGGCCGCTGCCCGGCATCGCCGAGCCCAGGGTGTACCTTTGCTTGCGGCACTTGAACTTCGCGACGAGGCTACCGATAAGGCGGTCAACGCTTGCGGATTTGACGTTATCGCAGTGCTGTGGCGTGTGAATCATCGCGGCTAAGTTGCGATAACAATCCGATTGCATATAGCTGAAGTCCGCCGAATCGGACTGGTCCGGACGCCCGATGGCGCGAGCGTCAATTCTTCCGCAGAGAGCCGGCTCTTTCAGCGTCCAAGCGACGACATACAGAAAATCGTCCTTTTCACTGGCGGGATGCATGGTGAGACCGATGAGAAGCGGAATTGTGAAAAAGGCGATGCCCACGGCTGCGGCGGCAGCAAGCCACCGGGAGAAAGGGAAAGCGAAAGGCAACGGCAGATTTGAAAGGGCGATGAGAAGAATCCCGGCAATCCAGAGAAAGTGGCCTACCTTGAGGTCCATATACATGCCAGCGGCGTTCATTCGATGGATGGCGATCCAGGTCATGGGAATGGAGAAAAGAATGGTGACGGTCAACAATGCACGGAGGCGCGCGGCGACGCGGAAAACGGAGAGAAAGAACAGCAGAAGCACCTGTGGATTGAGCCAGCCTCCAAAAAGCGCAAGAGAAGATATTTTGTCGTCGTGTTGCCAAGATGTGAGGGCAAATCCAGCGCACTGCAAGCCTCTCAGATTCCCGACGGCTGGCAAAGAAAAACTGAGCAAGAAGAGGCAGATACCAGAGTAGGGTGCCACGGCCATGAGTATGGAATGGCGCGAGGTCTTTGAGGAGAGCGTGGGCATTTGTGGCTTCCCATATTATGCGCCCGAGTCGGGGCGGGTTTAAAAGTATTGGACATGCCTGATTAACGCCCTAACCGGACAAATGGGTACCAGCCCGGGATTCTTCGGGTTCTCCTCTGCACTGTCGTCGCCATCACGCCGTCGGCGTAACCCGGCAGGGCTACCGGTTCTATTATGACTGTGCTTCTTTCTTCGTAATTGGGAACTCTTCTGTGAAATTCACTGTGCGGCCACCGCTTGAGAGTTCGAGAACGCAGGAAAGCTTTGTACGATCAGGGGAGAGCGACAACCGCTCCATGACTTCCAGTTCCTGCCCATCGAACGATTGCAGGGTCTGGTGTACTAAAGCCTTTTCGTCCCAGTAGGAAAAGCCTTGTCGTCCGAAAGGAGTGCCCTGGTGCATCCCCATGCTTCCACCTCCGGCCATCCCTCCGATCGTTCCTGGCTTACCGGTCTCGCGCAACCGTTGCTCGGCCCGCTCTTTGTACTCCTGGGAGCGCCGTTGCATCTGCTCGATCTCCGGCCGCGGCTGAAGTGGATGGACGTGATGCTCAAGCATGTTTCGAACAATATCAAGCCGAGGCTCGGGCAACTGGTCAATGAGCGCTTTGAGTTCGTCACGAGTCGCCACGGTGGACAGAGGATACCCTGTCTTTCGCTCATGATAAAGAACATTACAACGCGCTAAAAAGATTCGTGACAGGGGAAATTTCAAAACAAACAAATTTGTGGCAAGTGCCTGGTTAACGCCGTTACCGGACAAGTGGGTACTAGAATTAACTGGTCCGGTTAGCCAACTAATCGGGAGTTAGACTGAATAACGGAGCTAAGTTTCCCAGATACAGCGAGTGTCTGGACTGTACCAAACCCATCCAAAGATCACCTGTGGTTATTTGGACTTGGCGAGGGAATCGATTTGCTGCTTGGCCCACATGTCGTCGGGATGCAGTTCGAGAACTTTGCGGTAGTCGGCAATCGCTTTTTCGATCTGCCCGTTCGCTTGGTGGGTCATCGCAAGCATGTGGTAGGACCATACGGAATCAGGACGATTGGCGGAGAAGTTGAGCTCCATGATAGCGAGCGCCTCAGCTTTTCTCTGCTTGGCGAGTAGCGATTCGGTGAGCAGGTTCAAGGGAGTCTCGCCAAAGTCGTACTGCCCGCTTCCGTAGTATTTGCCACGGAGTTCCTGGTAGAGCGCGACGGTTTTGTCGACGCCGTCTTTTTCCAAACTTTCGGCAAGCACGGCGTTGAGCGGCTGCGGTTGGGTCAATCCATGGTGGCAAGTTACGCATTCCACGTGGATGGGCGCAGTCTTATCAACCTTTTCGATCTTGCTTACGTAATCGCGATTAATGGCCTCGACCATCTGCAACATAACCCGGGCAGTCTTCTTGGCGTCCTTGTCGTCCGCGGCGAAATCGAAACCTTTTTCCGGTGCCTTCTTTTCGACGTGGCAATGTCCGCAGCGCACGCCGAGCGCGAACACGAAGCCGCGCATGGTCGATTCCAATTCGTGTTTGGAAATGTCCTTCGGTAGGACTTTTAGATTCGCGAATTTCTCTGGAACCTGCCCTTGCGTTGTTGAGCAGGTTAAGAGAACTGCCGCCAACGTAAGACAAGTCGACAGCGCGCGCGTCATCTAGTTTTGCTCCCTAACCTATGGGGTCGCAGACCACGATAATTAACAACGCTTGGCGCGTCAATGGCCCAAATAGATCGGAGTCATTCAAAGCTTGTAGCGTTTTGCCACTGCAAGAACCCGCAGCGGTAATCGGAAACTGCCCCCAATTCCCCTGAATCTTGTGTTTGACCGGGTTCTCCGCGAAAATGCCTCGCACGGGTGTCGCGCACCGCCCGGCTCCGAGGACTCATGAGCGATCTACAAGCCCAATCGCCCGCCTTTCAGCAAGCCCTGCGCCAAAGCGAGCGCCTGCGCATTTATTTGCTACTCGCCTTGCTGGCTTTCATCCTCGTCCTTCGCGGCACACGCACCATCCTCGCCCCCACGGCGGACAACCTCGCCACGTTGTACATGTTTTTAACTCTAATCGGAATCGTGGCTGCCATCGAGTTCGTAACCCTCTACGCGCTGGGCCGCGCCATTCGCGATTCCAAGCCGCTCGCAAACGTATTCTGGTTCCTGAATATTTTCATCGAATTCGTTCTTCCGGCCATCAGCATTTCCAGCGCGGCAAGTTCCGTCATCCTGTCAGGGTATCGCGCGCTGGCGAATCCCTCGTTTCTCATCTACTTCTTGTTGTTGATGCTCACGATTCTGCGCCTGGCTCCGACGCTTAGCCTGTTCTGTGGATTCTTCGCCTCGGGCAGTTATCTCGTCGCCGCCTACCATCTAGGTTGGCGGCCGCTGCAGCAAAGCATGGAGAATTCCCTTTTTTCACCGCAGAAAAATGTCCTCACCTACGCCATCAGCCTGATTGTTGCTGGCACTGCCGCCGCATTCGTCGCCCGGGAATTTCGTTCCCAGGTCGAGGCCGCCCTCCGCGAAGCCGAAACCCGCCGCCAGATGGAACACCTGCAGCACGATCTGGACGTCGCGCGCTCCATCCAACAATCGCTCCTGCCGCACTCCATGCCGCAAGTCGCCGGCTGGGACATCGCCGCATGGAATCAGCCCGCCCACCAAACCGGCGGTGACTATTACGACTGGCAACCGCTCCCCAACGGCAAATTCATCACCGTCCTCGCCGACGTCACCGGCCACGGCATCGGCCCCGCTATGCTCGCATCCGTCTGCCGAGCCTACGCGCGCACCAATTTCCGCAATCAGGATTCGTTTCTCAAAGCCATGGAGGAGATCAATTCCGCCGTCGCCGCCGACGTCCGCGAAGGCCGCTTCATCACCTTCGTAGCAGCTATCTTCGGCCCGGATAATTGCACAGTCGAACTGCTATCCGCGGGCCACGCCCCGCTCTTTCTCTACCGCCGCAAGAACGACAGCTTCGAAATGATGGAAGCCCACGGCCTGCCGCTCGGTATCTCTGACGCGTTTCTTTCCGACCCGCCGCACAGCCTCGAGCTCGCTTCCGGCGACCTGCTGCTCCTGGCCACCGACGGCTTCTTCGAATGGGAGAACTCCCGCGAGGAACAGTTCGGACACGACCGCCTGGCGCAAACTATCCGCGCGGCACGCGAAAAATCCGCCGCCGAAATTATTTCCATCCTCCATCAGGATGTTTTGCAATTTGCGGGCGGCACCAAGCAAATGGACGACCTAACCGCCATTGTCCTCAAGCGCGCCTAGCATGAAAGAATTTGTAGGGGCGGGGCTCGCCCCGCCCGCTGTGACGCCGGCACTCACGATCAGTTTGGACGAGAGTGTTTTGGAGAAAATTGCTGCCTACGATAAGCAATTACAGAAAGCTATTTAATTGACGTACCCGCCGTCGCCCAGCGACTCGGCGCCTTCCAATATCGCCAGCCCTTCGCGCAACGCTTCCGTTCCCTGCTCCAGCGCGTTCCAGGCCACCCGTTCTGACTCTTTCGCAATCTTGTCCAGGCACGCTTCCAGCGCAACTTCATCTGCCAGAATCCGCGTATCCAGCAGCTCCACCATCCGCTCCATCGCCTTCTGGTGAATCTCCCCGAAAGCCTTTTCCAGCGAAACCTGTCCCACGCACAAATCGCACACCAGCTCCGCGTAGCTCGATTCCAGTCCGCTCGCTTCGATGCGGTCTTGCAGTTCGCGCAGCGCCAGCTCGGCCACGCTCGTATCCTTTACTTGCGATTCCGTCTGTGTTCGGTTCATGGCGTGGCTCTCCTTTCGAGCGGCCTCTTCCCGCTGAGACTACTGGCTCCCTCTGTGTTGCCACAATAGGCTAGTCGTATCAGTCAATACTCCACTGCACACAAATCCAGGCTGTTCCAAAGTGGCTATTTCCCGACCTTCTTTTTCTTCCCCGCCTTCGGCTTCTTCATGGGATCCAGCCTCTCCCACCGTGCCACAAACCGCGTTACCCGACGCTCCAGCGTCGCCTGTGACTTCACAGCCACCAGGTATCTCACAATCTGCCGCCGAAGCGCCGTCGTCACAGCTCGAAACCTCTTCTGCGCTTTCGGGGCGTTCCGCAGCGCCAGCACTAAGGCCGGCGGCAATTCCGGCTCGCGCGACTCCTCATCTAACTCAATCGCAATCTCCACCACCGCCCCGGCATCCACCCGCAACTTCTTTCGGATCGTCCCGTGGATGGCCATGCGATAAGCACCCTTACCGCGGGAAACCAGAGTGGTCCGAACTGGAACACCCTCCACCGTTCCCGTCACCGGCACATGAGCCGTACTCCCGAACTTCTTCGATACTTCCCTCGGCACATCCACGTACCGGATTACGCCTACCTTATAGATGCTCCCCGCAAACACCTGGATTCCAGAATTCATGGCCGCATCATAGCCCAATACACTTCCATCCTCGCAAGGCCTGTGGTACAAACTGGTGTCTCTGTGGCGTAGGCTGCATCGCGAGTGTGTCCACCGCTGCTCTCCCGAGAGGAGTAGTACATGCACTGGACTCCACGCGCCATTTGTTTTCTATTTCTGCTATTCTTCGCCACCCTATCCGCCGCACAAACTCTCCCACCCGACGACGAATCTATCGCCGACAAGGCCTACCAGGCGCACGACTGGAACGCGTCCGAAGCCGCCTACGCTTCGCTGACACAGAAAGCTTCCGCGAACGCTCGCTTCTGGTATCGCCTCGGCACCGCGCAAAAATCCCTCGGCAAGTACGATGCCGCGCTTGCGTCCTTCGCCAAAGCCGAATCCGCGGGCTCCCCGCGCTACTTATCGCAATACGCCGTTGCGGAAATTCAGGCACTGAACGGCAATCCCGCGGCCGCTTTCACGGCGCTCGACGAGGCTCTGAAAGCCGGCTACGCCCTCCCCGATCAACTCTCCGCCGACGCGGACCTGATTTCTCTCCACAACGATCCCCGCTTCGCCAAAATCCTCGACCATGCCAAGCGCGCGCAAGCCCCCTGCAAATTCGCCCCCGAATTCCGTCAGTTCGATTTCTGGATTGGCGAATGGAGCGTGGTCACCGCAAAAGGAGAAATGCCCGCGGGAGACAGCCGCATCGAATTAACTCTCGGCGACTGCGTCATCGTCGAAAACTGGACCAGCAAGAACAGCCTCTACGCCGGAAAAAGCTACAACGTCTACAACGTCGCGGAAAAGCGCTGGGAACAGTTTTGGGTGGACAACGGCGCGGGCATGATTCACTTTTTCGGCGGCTTGAAAGACGGCGTGATGGATTTTTATACGCAGGACCAAGCCCAGCCTGACGGCACCACCAACCAACGCCATCTCCGCTTCTTCCCGCTGGCTCCGGACAAAGTCCGCCAATTCAGCCAGGCCTCCGCCGACCACGGCAAGACCTGGACCGACGAATACGATTTCATCTATACGCGGAGAAAGAACTAGGCCTTCACACCGATGTGAATCGCCACCGACTTCAGCATCATTAGCACGTAGCGCACTTTCGTGTAACCCACTTCGCCCATCAATCCCGCCAGTTCGTTGGGATGAAAAAACCTCGCCACCGACTTCGGCAAGTAGGCATACGCCGCGGCATCTCCCGAAATGATGCCCCCAATTCTTGGCAAAACTTTCTGGCAGTAAAACCGGTACGCGTCGCCAATCAGTCCCGGCGCAGGTTCCGTGAATTCCAGAATCGCCACGGTTCCCCCCGGCTTCAGCACCCGCAAAATCTCTCGCAAGCCCGCCTCATAGTTCGCCAGATTACGAAAACCAAACGCCGTCGTCACCAGGTCAAACGAGCCATCCGCAAACGGCAACCGCAGCGCATCCGCCTCAAAAAACGGCACCGGCGCCGACCCGTTCGCTTCCGTGACCGCCTTGGCCCTCGCCCGCACCAGCATGGTGTGGGAAAAATCTGCGCCGATTATCTTCGCCTTCGCTCCGCGCGCCAGCGAAAACGCCAGGTCGCCCGTCCCGCAGCAAAGATCCAGCACCTGCGCGTCGGCCCGTTCCAGAATCGGCCGCAACTCGCGCGCCGCCCGCGCCCGCCAGCGCTTGTCCATCTGCCCGGATAGCAGGTGATTCAGCAGGTCGTACCGCGGCGCGATCCGCGTAAACATCTCGCGCACTTTTCGTGAAGCGTCCTGCTCGCTGGCGGCGCCCTCCGGCTGCGTGCCCTTCGGCAGCGTCTCCGTCTCAACCATTGCACTTTCCCAGCGATTCCACCGGCTTCACAAAAACCTGCGGCGCGCACCGCAAAACGCACTCAACGGTCTTTTCGGGCACACCGTCAAACGTCCGTGCCTGTCCCAGTCTTTTCGACAGCACGAACCGTAACTTCCCCCCGCGCGTTTTCTTGTCCGACCGCATCGCATCCATCATCTCTCTTGGCGTCGCGTCCGGCCACGGCGGCAGCGGCCCCATCTGCCGTACCAGCGCCACGATTCGCGACACCACGTCCGCCGGCGTCCCCGCCACTTCATGCCCCAGCAAAGCTGCGCACATCATCCCCCACGCGACCGCTTCCCCATGCTGAAAATGCCGATACCGTGTCACCGACTCCAGCGCGTGCCCAAACGTATGCCCAAAGTTCAAAATCTCGCGCAAGCCCGATTCCTTCTCGTCCTTGCTCACCACCTGCGCCTTGATCGCAATCGACCGGCGGATCACAAATTCCAACGCCTTCGCATCCCTCCGCAAAACCGCGTCCATCCGCTTTTCCAGGAACGCAAACAGTTTCGCGTCCGCAATCACACCGTACTTGATCACTTCCGCCAGCCCGCCGCGAAACTCCCGCACCGGCAGCGTCGCCAGCAATTCCGGATCGGCCAGCACCAGTCGCGGCGGATAAAACGCCCCCACCAGGTTCTTCCCTTCCGGCAGATTCACCCCAGTCTTCCCGCCCAGCGCGCTGTCCACCTGCGCCACCAGCGTCGTCGGCACGTGCACCAACGAAACTCCGCGGAGATACGTAGCCGCCACAAATCCGCCAACGTCTCCCACCACGCCGCCGCCAATCGCCACAATCAAGGCGTGCCGGTCCGCTCCCGCCGCAACCAGCGATTGCGCCAACCCCTCCACCGACTGCAAGTTCTTCTCCGCCTCCGCATCATCAAAAAGGTGCACAAACGGCGCCAGCCGCGCGGGAATTCCCGCCCGGATCTTTTTCTCCAGCACATGCCACACCGGCGGCGACGACAATATATGCACGCTAGAAAACTTCCCCAGCCGCGCAATCTCCTGCTGCGCCTTAGCAATCGCCCCGCTTCCGCACACCACGGCATACCTCCCGGTTGCGGCGCGAACGACGATAGGCTTTGTCTGTGCGGATTTCATGTCTCTATGCAGGCATTTTCAATGTAGCACAAGCGCGAAGTTCACCAAACTCAGCGACCAGTAGCTCCTTGATCAATCTGCAACGCCAGGCTCGGACCACTTCCCGATTGGACCTTTTGGAAATTAGCCAGATCCGTCGTACAAGCGCGTTTAAGAGGAGTAGGAGAGATTGGAGGGTGTAGACACTGCAAGGATGAGGGTCAGTCCGACGCCTCTTCCATCAAAAGAGTTACCTCTTCATCGGAAGACGACTGTTCCGTCTTCTCTATGAAAAAAGGCAGCCTTAGTGCGGCTACCAAAAGCAGGATATGAATGAGGCTGAGCAGCATGAAGGTCGCGGTAAAGGCTCTGGAGATGCCGGTCGCCTGGTGCGCCATACCCAGTCTCCATCCGAGAAAAGTAGCGCACAGTGTCGTCAGGGTGGGCCCTCCGAGACGCTGAACTATATTGAGTGAAGTCGTCGCCATCGGCAGGTGTTCTTTCTCGACCGAAGCGTAGGCAGAGGTAATGGACGGGATGCCGACCACACTCAAACCCATCCCACGGACGAAGAGCGCACATACGAGCAGGGGGAGAGACATGCCTTGGCTGGCAAGAAAAAGGAACGGCAGTGTCCCGGCTAAGGCCAAAAAGGCGCCGCTGCTCGCTACCCTGCGGATGCCGAAGCGCTGCGTCAGCACGCCGATCGTCGGATACGTGCAGATCATGCCCAGCCCGAGAGGAGCCATCAACCAGCCTGCCGCGCTGGGTGATTTGCCGCACATACGGATGAGATAGATCGGGATGAGCATCTGTCCTGCAAATGAGATTCCGTTCAGAGTGAATTGCGTCAGCACCGATGCTGAAAAATCCTTTCCCCTAAAGAGCTGAAGATCAATGAGCGCATCGTCGCCCTTCCTGGTTGCCCTCCGGATGAAAACACTGAGCAGCACCAGGGCAACGAAAAATGCCGTCAAGCCGGTCCGTTCGCTAACATGGTCCGCACCGTAGAGAAAGAGCACGAGCCCTGGGGAAAGTAGGCAGAAGCCGACAAAGTCGAGATCTCTCGGCCGGGCTTCGGCACGGTCTTCGGGAAGAAAGCGAATCGCCAGAACGATTCCCAAAAGACCGACTGGAATGTTCACCAGGAACAGCCAACGCCAGGACGCATGTTGAAGAATCGCCCCAGCGAGCACAGGCCCGAGGAGTGGTCCCAGCAGAATCGGTATTGCGGCGTAACCGAAGACGCGCGCCGTGTGCCGACCGGCGGCGCGCACGATCATCATTTGCGTCAGCGGAGCCATCAAACCTCCGCTCATTCCCTGGAGGACTCGAAAGCCAATCAGCGAGTTCGAGGACCACGCGAGTCCGCAGAGCGCCGATGAGAACGTGAAGATCGGAAAACACCACAGATAGAGCGATTTTGCTCCGAGCCGCCCGACGAGCCAGCCATTCAACGGGAGCATGAGAGCCAGCGCCAAAAGGTAGCCGCTCGTGACCCATTGAATGGTGGTAAGACTGCTGTGCAGATCAATGGCCAGGCTTGAGAGGGAGACGTTCACCACAGTTGCATCGACCTGTCCCATGAGGGACCCAAGCACAGCGACAGCAGTGATCTTCCAGACCAGTGGATCGAGTCGATCGAGTTGATTCTTGGTGTTAGGCAAGTGCG
>Ga0210403_10000922_pt1 | contig 29103 bp, 22 predicted proteins | sample IncBWC19MmetaG_FD_150863 | JGI IMG/M metagenome (GOLD analysis project Ga0210403, IMG submission 150863) | Forest soil microbial communities from Barre Woods Harvard Forest LTER site, Petersham, Massachusetts, United States - Inc-BW-C-19-M | ecosystem: Environmental > Terrestrial > Soil >...
GGAGTTGCGGAAAGAGGCGATCCGGAATCTGGGAGTGATTGGCGGGCAGGCGGAGCTGCAACCCATGTATGCAAAGGAGGCGGATCGCGGGGTGAAAGAGGAGATATTGAACGCCTATTTTATCGGCGGAGATACCAAAGGCCTGATTGCGGTGGCAAGAGCGGAAAAGGATCCGGAGTTGAAGAAAAAGGCGGTGGAGAAATTGTCGCTACTGGGATCGAAGGAAGCGAACGAGTATTTGATGGAGTTGCTGCAGAAGTAAGGATGCGGGTTGTAGCTACAACGACTCATCTGTGAGGATCTGAAAAGTTGAGGTTCTTCGGGCATCCTCGTCGGATGCCCTCAGAATGACAAAACTACTATTTGATGATTTCATTTCGCGGGCCTCAGGGCAGACGGGGCCACTTGAAAGTGGCCGCTACGGGTTAGCGGAGGAAGTCCTCCAGTTGGGTGCGGGAGCTTGTCTGGGTGTCGCGATATTTGACGATGACAGCGCAGGAGAGGGAGAGTCCCCATTTCTGGCCGGTGGGATGTAGCACGCCGCGGGAGCCGGGAACGACAACCGCGTCTTCGGGGATGATCAAGGGCTTTTCGTCACTGGCAGAATAGACGGCGTCGCGTACGAGATCGTACACGGGGATGGAGCGGTTGAGGATTACGCCGGTGCCGAGGACGGCGCGGCGCTTGACGACAGTGCCTTCGTAGATTCCGGAATTCCCGCCAACCAGAACGTCATCTTCAATGATTACGGGAAGCGCGCCAACCGGCTCCAGGACCCCGCCAATCTGCGCGCCGGCGGAGATATGGCAATTGCGGCCAACCTGGGCGCAGGAGCCGACGAGGGCGTGGGAATCGATCATCGTGTCTTCGCCCACATAGGCACCCACATTGACGAACATCGGAGGCATGCAGATTACACCGCGGGCAATGTGGGCCCCATCGCGAATGCTGGAGCCGCCGGGAACGATACGAACGCCGTCTGCGACGGAAAAAGGATGGAGCGGGTAAGTGGATTTATCGAAAAAAGGGAGCTTGGACGAGTCGCCGGACATGTTGACGATGGTGCCCATGCGGAAGCCAAGGAGGATTCCCTTTTTCACCCAGGCGTTCGCGCGCCAACCGGTGGGGGAAGCGGAATCGGGCTCGGCAGCACGAACCGTGCCCCGATTGAGGGCTTTCTTTAATGATAAAAAGAGCGAGTGATGCTCCGCCGTGTAGGCGGGCGGCGGAGCGTCAAAGAGAGCTTCAATTTGATCTTGCAACGTGGACTCTTTCGGCGAGATTGAGGGATTCGAGGACGGCGCGAATGCGCGCCAGATTTTCCGGTTTGGGCGCGACAAGCGGCAGGCGCCAGAAGGGTTGCAGCAGGCCCATCTCAGCGAGTGCGGCTTTCACGGGGATGGGATTCGATTCGACGAAGTTGATATCCATCAAAGCAAGATACTGGAAGTGGAGGCGGCGAGCTTCCACGAAATCGCCGGAGAGCGCGGAACGAACCAGCCGTGTCATTTCAGCGGGAATTTCATTGGAGGCGACGGAGATTAAGCCGCGTCCGCCGAGCGCAATCAGTGGAAGCGTGAGGGAGTCGTCACCGGAGAGCACAAGAAAATCCTTGGGAACGAGGCCCAGGATCGCGCCCATTTGGGAGATGCTGCCGGAGGCTTCCTTGATGCCGACGATGTTCGTGATTTGCGAAAGGCGCAGGACGGTGGACGGCTCAATGTTGACGCCGGTGCGGCCCTGCACACTGTAGAGGATGATGGGGAGGTTGACGGCGGAGGCGATGGCTTTGAAATGCTGGAAGAGGCCTTCCTGGGTGGGCTTGTTGTAGTACGGAGTAACGGAGAGGATGCCGTCGGCGCCGAGTTGCTGGAGTTCGTTGGCGAGGGCGATGACTTCAGCGGTGTTGTAGCCGCCTGCGCCGGCGAGGACGGGGACTTTGCCCTTGGCGACTTCGAGAGTGAGTTCGACGACGCGGAGATGCTCGGCATGGCTGAGCGTGGGGCTTTCACCGGTGGTGCCGCAGGGAACGAGAAAGTTGATGCCCGCGTCGATCTGGCGCTTGACGAGAGAGCGGATGGCGGCTTCGTCAAGCGAGCCGTCGGGGCGGAATGGGGTTACGAGTGCGGTGCCGGTGCCGGTAAACATGGGTTGCTCCTTTTTCTAAAGCGTAAATCAAGATTGCCAAAATTGGTAATTCTGGCCGGTCTGAAGTCCGGCCACTACATGGAACTTTTTGGTGCCCCCAGCTCGGTGACTATATCGCGAAATTCGTAGACGCCTTTTTTTTGTTGCAGCCAGCGGGCGGCTTCGAGGGCGCCATGGGCGTAGCCTTCGCGGCTGCGGGCGGTGTGGCGCAAGGTGATGGTGTCGGCGGTTGAGTCGAAGCCGATTTCGTGCGTGCCGGTGTGGGAGCCGGCGCGATTGGCGGCGAGACTCAGGGGGCGGGAATAGCCGGCGGCCTGGATTTCTTCGGCTAGCTTTTTCAGCGTGCCGGAGAGGGCGTCTTTTTTCGCGGAATGATGGATTTCCCAGCCCCAGGCTTCGTATTCGGGATGCTTTGAAAGCAGGGTTGCGGCGCGGGTGACAATCTGGAAGAAAAGATTCATCCCGATAGAAAAATTCGGGCCATAGAGCAGCGCTGAGCCGGCGGCTTCAACGGAGTTGCGAATTTGCGGCAGGTGATCGTACCAGCCGGTGGTACCGCAGACGGTGCGAACACCGAGAGCGGCTAGGCGTGGCAGATTCTCGGGTGCGGCGGCGGGGGTGGAGAATTCGATGGCGGTTGTGGCACCGGCGAGCGATTCGCGGGAAAGCGAGGAAACGTTGGCGCTGGTGAAACGGGCGACGACATGAAAGCCGTGCTGCGGGGCGAGCTGCTCGACTAAGCGTCCCATTTTGCCGTGGCCGACGATAGCTAGGGGGATACTCATGCGGGCGGGGCTCCGGTGGTGAGAAGTTGGCGAACCATGCGGGCGTAAATATCCACGGAACTGGTGAGCTCGGATTTTGGGATGCGTTCTTCGGCGGTGTGGGCGACGTGGATGCTGCCCGGGCCGATGAGAAAGGGCTGGCCCCAGGAGCCATCGAAGCTGGGGATATCAGTGGTGAAGGCGACGACTGTTGTGGGGAGATCGAGAAGCGGTGAAAGATGAATTGCGGGAGTGAAGAGGGATTCGCGGGCTTCGATTTTGCATGCTGCGGCGATGCGTGTGACGGCGGCGCGAGTGGAAGCGGGATCGCCGACAAGGCGAAACATGATTTCAGAGCGGGCTTCGTCGGCGATGACATTGGGGGCGCGGCCGCCGGATATAGTGCCGACGTTTAGCGTGGACGGGCCGAGTACAGAATCGGTCGGCAAGGGAAACGCACGGATTTCCTGCAGCGCATCGAGTAGAGAGTGGATTGCCGAGTGGCCCAGATGAGGATATGCCGAATGGGCAAGTTTTCCGCGCGAGATGAGCTCGTAGCGGAGAGCGCCTTTGGAGCCGAGGGCTAGATGATTTTCGGTGGGTTCGCCGTTGATGAGGAACCGCGAGCCGCGGGGGGAAGCTGCGGCGGTGATGGCGCCGATGCTGCTGCGCTCTTCGCCAACGACAAAGAGGAGCGCGAAATTGCGGGTGCCGGCGGCGAGAAGCAATTCGGCGGCGGTGACCATGGCGGCGATGATGCCTTTGGCGTCGCAGGAGCCGCGGCCGTGAATGTGGGTGGCGTCTTCGCGCGAAGGGAAGAACGGCGGGACCGTGTCCATGTGTGTGGAGAGAGTGACGTGGGGTTCGCCGAAGGAGATGAAAAGGTTGTCGCGATCGGGCTCGGCAGCGAGGCGATCGAGGCGCGCATTGTATTTCGATTCCAATCGGGAGAGGTGAGCGAAGAGATAGTCAGCCACCGACTTTTCTTGACCTGTCGTGGAGTCGATGTCCACCAACGCGCGCGTTAGTTCGAAGAGGTGCATGGTCGTTTTAGCAAATTGGAGGGAGCATTCAGAAAGGAAGAAACCGCGAGCAAACCCCGTGGCAGCCACCTCTCGATAGCGCTCCACCCGTAAATACGGATGACAGTGAACCGGCCTTAGACCGTGTTCCCCAACCGCTGGGAGATCGGAAACCGCAGCGATTTCGGCGGACTTTGAAACCTGGCCCCTTTCTCCGGAGTGCCCCAAACCGAACTGGGACATCGCACCCGGTTACTCATGGCCGCCGCACCTCTACCAAGAACGATAAAAGAGTAAAGGAAAAAGGGGAAGGGTGCCATGCGAATTTTTGGGGAATGCAGAAGAGGACAATCGGGATTCTCGAGCGGAAGCGGAGAGAATGTGCCGCGCCTACGGCGCTCGAATATCAATGCCTTTACCCAGCGCTTACGCGCTGGGCTAACTTCTGCCGCGCCTCTGGCGCTAAAAGATAAAGGCGACCTATAGTTCGAGGGGTTTTAGAGGGATGTGTTGAGAGGCGATTAGGAGTTCGCCGGTGAAGGGGGATTCGGAGGGGCGGCGGCGGAGGGCTTCTTCGGCAGAGAGGAGGACGAGGTCGGGATTGTTGTTTTCCTGGGAGACGTGGGCGAGGACGAGGTGGCGGACGCAGGAATCGAGGCCTTCGGGGTCGGCGAGAAATTCGCTGACGGCGTGATTGGAGAGATGGCCGGTGCGCGAGAGAACGCGCTGCTTGACGACCCAGGGATATGGGCCGACCTTGAGCATGTCGAGATCGTGATTGGACTCGAGGATGAGGCAATCGGTCTGGCGGAGATGGACTCGGACGTGGTTTGGCAGGTAGCCGAGATCGGTGCAGATAGCGACCTTGGTGCCGTTGGTGCGGAAGGTGAAACCGACGGGATCGGCGGCGTCGTGAGGGATGGCGAAGGCATGGACGTCGATGTTGCCGATGGTGAAACTCTGGCCGGCTTGGATGGACTCGACGCCGCGGAGGCGTTTGCGGAAAGTGTCGGGGAGGATGCGCTGGAGGGCGTCCATGGTGGGCTGGGTGACGTAGAGCGGGGGTTTCCAGAGGCCGAGGACTTGCGGAAGGCCGTTGCAGTGATCGGTGTGTTCGTGGGTGATGAGAACGGCGTCGAGACGATCGAAATCACAGCCGATAGCGGCAAGGCGGGCCAAGGTCTCGCGCTTTCCGAGGCCGGCGTCAACGAGGATGCGGGTGGTTTCCGTCTCGAGCAGAGTTAAATTGCCCGAACTGCCAGAGGCGAGGATGGAGACGCGCAGACCGATCGGAGATTCTCCCAGTGAAACCTTGCAAATAATGGCAGAGGGGAAGGAGCGCGTCAACGGCGAACGAGATTTTTCGGCGAGGCGGTGTGGAAGACTTCGGTGAGCGAGGCAACCGCGGGCAGGACTATGAAATCATTTTGGATTGTCGAGGCCGATGTCGGAAGGCTGAAGACCCGCTTGCGCCAGAAAAGCGTCCTGGGCACGGCGGGTGGCGCTGTAGGCCTTGAGGAATTGCGAATAATTTTCGCGAGACTTATACAGTTTTTCCTTGAAAACAGCGAAGTTCACGGAATCCTTGAACGTGACATTGCCGGGGTTGTAGGAATAGGAGCCCTGGTGCGCGAGGGAAAATTTGTAGAGATCGATGGCGCTGAACACCCACTTGTGCTCCAGTGACGAAACGGAATTCTTCGCGGTTAGATTTTTGGGCGCGGTGTCGTTAAATCCAGCCAGGAATTCCCGCTTCTCGCGATCGGTCGCATCAACCTGGGCCACATAGCCGGGCACTTTGGCGAAGACCGGTTGGATATCGGCGTATTTGTCGGCGATGGCAAGGCGCTGGTCCAGGGCATTCAGCATCGCTTGGATCGATTGGGCGTCTCGAAAAGAAGCGGGGGAGTAAAGCGGTTGGAGGTCATTGTCCAGTTTTGAAACGTCGTCGACGTATTGACGATTCTGGGAAATCAGCTCCGCGTAGAAGGGACGGAGGGCCAAGTCCCACTTGTCGAGATTGGCCGTCGAGGGATTCTTGATCACCTGTGTAAGGCTTTGGATTCGGGCAGGGGCCGGTTTGAGGTGAGGCGTCGGTTTTGACAAACTCATGAGCCCAAGCAGGAAGCCGGGTCCAACAATCGCGAGGAATTTGACGGACGATCTCACCCGTTTTTTGTGAATCACGGCGAAGATTATCAAGATTACGACCGCCCAGAAATATGTGCTCATCCACTCGCCGCTGAAGTAGGCGGGACTTGCCAGCGGGTTGGCGGCTTTGTCCCTTGAAATCGAAAGAGAACTAAAACCGAAGAGGCAGAGCATTGACAAAGATAGAGCCGATGCGGTCAGCCAATCCGTTGGGACGGAGGTTGCGGAAATTGAGGCAGGTGTGCGCCGCGCGTTGCCGCACCACGGGCAATCGATGAAGCCGTCGGGGATGACTTTTGCGCACTGTTGGCAGTTCATGGTATCCGGCCAATTCGGAGGCACGATACTAACAGATCATGGTGGGATGCAAAATACGGGAGCGATAGCTTTGTTCAGTTCTGGGCCACCTAAAGATGGCCGCTACGTGGTTAGCAGGCTAGACGGGCGCGGTCGAGCTTGAAGCCGTTGGTGGGACCGAGGACGGTGACGGCGATTTTTTCGGGTTGAAAGAACTGGTTGGCGAGGGCCTGGAGCTGATCGCGGGTGACGGCTTCGATAGCAGCGAGGATTTCGTCGAGCGTGGAGAAGCGGCCGAAGTAGAGTTCCTGGCGGGCGAGGTTCGACATGCGGGAACTGGTGGATTCGAGCGAGAGCATGAGCGAGCCCTTGAGGTGGTTCTTGGCGCGCAGGAGTTCTTCCTCGGTGACCGGGGATTCCTTCATGGAGCGGAATTCCTTGATGGTCATATCAACGACCTGGCCAACGGTTTCCTTGGCGGTGCCGGCGTAAACGCTGAGGATGCCCGCGTCGGAATAGGGGGTGAGTTCGCTGAAGACGGCATAAGCGAGGCCCTGCTTTTCGCGAATATTCTGGAAGAGACGGGAGGACATGCCGCCGCCGAGAAGGTTATTGAGGACGGCCGCGGCAAAGCGGCGTTCGTCGGCAAGGGCGATGGAAGGAACGCCGATGCAGACGTGAACCTGTTCGAGGTCGCGCTTGGTTTCAAGAACGATGGGCGCAGCCGTGGAAGGAATGGGATCGTCGGGGTTGTAACGCGACGGCGGAAGTTTCCCGAATTCCTTTTCGACAAGGTCGAGAACTTCCTGGTGAGTGATGTGGCCGGCGGCGGTGACAAGAAGATGATCGGGGGCGAACCAGTCCTGGAAACGGGTGCGCAGGGGTTCGCGCTCGAATTTACGGACGGTGTCCGGGGTGCCGAGGATGGGACGGCCGAGGGAATGCTCTGGCCAGAAGCCGCGGGTGAAGATGTCATGGAGAAGGTATTCCGGGTTGTCCATGTCCATCTTGATTTCTTCAAGGACGACCTGCCGCTCTTTCTTTACGTCTTCGGAATCGAATTTGGGGCGAAGGACAAGATCGGAGAGGACGTCGAAGGCGATGGGGAGATGCGCGTCGAGGACCTTGGCGTTGAAGCAGATTTGTTCCTTGGAGGTGAAGGCATCGAGCATGCCGCCGACGGAATCCATTTCGCGGGCGATGTCTTCTGCGGAACGGCGTTCGGTGCCCTTGAAGACCATGTGCTCGAGGAAATGGGCGGTGCCATTTTCGGCGGGGGTTTCGCGGCGGGAACCGTGGCGAACCCAGATGCCGACGGAGACGGAACGGACGTGCTGCATGGTCTCTGTGATAACGACAAGGCCGTTGGGAAGTGCGTGACGTTGGATATCGCGCGCGTTGGAGACCATAGTGGTCATGCAGGTATTGTGGCATAGGGTGGAGTAAGTGGCGAGTGTCGAGTGACGAGTAGCGAGCGGAAAGGACAAATTCACTATTTTCTTTAGTTTGGAGGATAGCTTCCCAGAGGCAGGAAATGGGCGAAAACGGGGCTCGGGTGAGAGAATGAAGTAGCGGAGGGGAAAGAGCTTGGAATTGCTGGGGAAAAACCGGGAAGAACTGAAGGCGTACTGCGCGGGGTTAGGTGAGCCGGCTTATCGCGCGGACCAGATTTATCACTGGTTGTACGCCGAGCGGGAGTTTTCCGTTGAGCGGTGGAGCAATCTGCCGGCGGCGCTGCGGGAAAAGCTGACGCGGGAGGCGGTGGTCACGTTGCCCTCGGTGCGGCAGAGGTATGTATCGTCGGACGGATCGGTGCGGTATCTGTTTGGGCTGGCGGCGCAGGAAGAAAAATCGTTGAGGAAGCCAGCGGCGGTCGAAGCGGTGTTCATGCCGAGTGAGGGGCGACAGACGATCTGCATTTCGACGCAGGCGGGTTGCGCGGTGGATTGCCAGTTTTGCCTGACGGCGCAATTGGGATTGATCCGGAATCTGACGGCGGGAGAGATGGTGGCGCAGGTTTTGATGCCGTTGAAGGAGATGGAGCAGAAAGAAACGGGCGATCAGAGCGGTGCCGCGGATAAACGGCCCGCCTCCCTTCCCTTGTCAGGGCAAGCGGAAGGCAGGCCCTACATCTCGGAGGATTCTTCGAGTGGATTAGCGGCGAGGACGAATGTGGTTTTGATGGGACAGGGCGAGCCGCTGCTGAATTTTGAGAACGTGATGGGGACGCTGCGGATTCTGCTGGATGCGGAGGGCGTGGGGCTCTCGCCGAAGCATGTGACGCTTTCGACGAGTGGGATTGTGCCGGGAATTGAGCGGTTGGGGAAAGAAGAAGTGCGGCCGAAGCTGGCGATTTCTCTGAATGCTTCATGCGACGAGCAGCGGGACGTGTTGATGCCGATCAACAAGAAATATCCGCTGAAGCTGTTGATGGAGGCTTGCCGGAATTACCCGCTGCGGAACTGGGAGCATTTGACATTTGAGTACGTGATGCTTGGCGGTGTGAATGATGCGGCGGAGGATGCGCGGAGAGTGGTGCGCTTGCTGGCGCCGCTGACGCGCGTAAAAGTGAATCTGATTCCATGGAATCCGGGGGAGCTGCCGTACAAGGAATCGAGCGCGAAAACGATTGAGGAGTTCCGGCGGATTTTGGTGGAGAAAGGAGTGCCCGCGTTTGTGCGGTATTCGAGGGGACGGGATGTGATGGCGGCTTGCGGGCAGCTGGCGCTGAAGGAAGTGCAGGGTACGGGAGGGGCGCTGACGGTTTTGGGGTAGGGGACGGAGCAAACGGGTGCAGGCAAAAGTTTTCGGAAAGATTTTGCGTTGAGGTCCTTCGGCTATCCTCGACGGATAGCCTCAGGAAGACAACTGCTAATTTTTGCGGGTGGGGCGGAGGCCGATGGCGGACATGAGGCGGCCGGAGAGGGGGCCTTCGCGGCGGTGGCTGAAGAGCAAGCTGGTGTGGCAGGCGGTGCAAAGGTCGCTGACGTGGATATTTTTCGAGAGAAGACCCGCGGACACGAGCTGCGAACGGTTGGCTTTGCGAAGATCGAGATGGACGTTTTTCGGGGGCGGCTGATGGCCGGGAGGCTTCATGTTGAGCCACTGGAGCGGATTTGGTTCTTCGCCGGAGCGGGGTTCATCGAAATAGTCGGCGGCATCGGCGAATTGCGCGGTGAATTTGGTGACGAAGTCAGCGGCCACTTCGTAGCAGCAGGGGCCGATGGAAGGACCGATCGCGGCGAGGAGATCTGACGGATTGCAACCAAATTCGAATTGCATTCGGCCGACGGCTTTCTGGGTGATGCGGGCGAGGGTGCCGCGCCAACCGGCGTGAATCGCGGCAACGGCTCGTTTTTTTGGATCGACTAGAAGAATCGGTACGCAATCGGCGGTCTGGATGGCCAAGAGCAGTCCGGGGTGATTGGTAGAGGATGCGTCGCCTCTGCAAGGTTCGGTGGCCGGCCCCGGGAACACGCGAATTACATCCGAGTGGATCTGCTTGAGTGGAACGAGATCGAGGTCTGCGGCACCGAGAGCAGACTGGAAGCGGCGGCGATTTTCGAGGACGTTTTCGCGGGCGTCCCATTCCATGAAGCCGAGGTTGAGGACTTTTTCGGATTCGAGAGGGCTGACGCCGCCCGGGCGGGTGCTGAAGCCGTGAACCAGCCAGGGAAACTTTAGGAGAGGGGCGAGTTCAAGAATCTGGAGACCGCGGGATTTGCGGAGGCGCCACGGGGCAGCAATGCGGGGAATGGGAGGCGTCGGGGGCGCAGGTTGACCGGGGCGACGACGACGCTTGTAAGTTTTTCTGGTAGCCACAATCAGACCAGTATAATCGCAACAGCACGAACGGAAAAATCGCAAGGGTGGCAACCGGGCAGAATCGGCCGCACAGGGGAGCCAATGATTGTCGGCATGGGCATTGACGTGGCGGAAGTACCTCGGATTCAGGCGGTGATTGAGTCGCAGAGGGACAGGTTTCTGCGGCGGGTGTTTACGCTGGATGAAGTGGCGTATTGCGAACAGTTCAAGAACAAATATGAGCGGTATGCGGGGCGATTTGCGGTGAAAGAGGCGGCAATGAAGGCGCTGGGGACGGGCTGGAGCCGCGGCGTGCGTTGGGTGGACGTGGAAGTGGTGAGACAACGTGGCGGGCGGCCAAGCCTGGCGCTGAAAGGCGAGGCTAAGAAGATTGCGGATGCGATGGGCGTGAGGAACATCGCGGTCAGCATTACGCATACGTCGGAGCAGGCGATCGCGCAGGTGATTTTCGAGGGGTAAGAGGAAGAATTAACACAGAGGGCACTGAGGTTCCACAGAGTTCACAGAGAAGATCGGAAGTTTCCCACCGGATTTTAGTTTTCAAAATATTCAGGGCTGGAATTATCCGGCGGCGAGAGGTGCGGATTCGACCGGCTCAGCCAGAAGATGATTTTCGCCAAGACACATGATGGCGGCGTCTACGAATTGATTTGGAGGGAGTGCGACCGGTAAGCGGACCTGGAGGTAATTATCGGAGAGAGCTGGCGTCGAGTCGACGGCGTCGGAAGGGTCGCGGCGCAACGTCAGGACGCGGAGGGTGCGGCCGAATTGCGCTCGGCGGAAGGCTGCGGATTTGGAATCGGAGAGAGAACGTAATTCGCGAGCGCGAGTTTTGATGATGTGACCGGGGACTTGGCCGGGGAGCGAGGCGGCTTTGGTGCCGGGGCGCTGGGAGTAGGAAAAAACGTGCAGGTAGGTGAACGGGCGCGTAGAGATGAAATCGAGGGTTGCGGCATGGTCGGCCTCGGTTTCTCCGGGAAAGCCGGTGATGACGTCGGCGCCGATGGCGGCGTTGGGCAGGCGGTCGTGGATGAGTTCGACGCGGCGGGCGTAGTGTTCAGCGCGATACCAGCGATGCATGATGGCGAGGATGCGATCAGAGGCGGATTGCAGCGGCATGTGGAAATGCGGCGCGATGCGGTCGTTGGATGCGAAGAAGTCTATGAGATCGTGCGTTACGTCAAGCGGCTCGATGGAGCTGATGCGGAGACGCTGGACGGAAGTTTCGCCGAGTACCCGGCGGAGCAAGTCGAGAAACTCAACGCGTGGGGTGAGGTCGCGGCCGTAGGTGCCGAGATTGATGCCACTGAGCACGATTTCGAGAAACCCGGAATCCACGAGGCGCTGGATTTCTGAGAGGACGGTGTGTGGAGCAAGGCTGCGGGACTTTCCGCGGACGAATGGGATTACACAGAAGGAGCAGCGGGAGTTGCAGCCGTCCTGGATTTTCAGCGTTGGGCGGGTATGATTCCCTTCCCCCCCGAGGACGGGGGCGACGAGGACGTCGGTCAGGTCGAATATGTTGCCGGTGAGGATCGGCGCCGGGTGAACGGGAAAATGCTCCTTCGCGGATCGAGCGGGCAGAGCCCCTCCGTTGTCGGGGTAAACAAGCTCCGCCCCCACAATTTCGATTTCCGTGCTGCGCGGCTGCGGAAGCGGATTGATGGAGTGGAGGAGCTTAGGGATTTGGGGTTTGTGAGAGTTGCCGACGACGAAAGAAACGCCGGGGAGAGCGGCAATTTCTTCGGGGGCGCGCTGAGCATAACACCCCGTTACGAGGATGCGTGTGGCGGGATTGGCGGCGTGGATTTTGCGGATGGCGTCGCGGGCCTGGGCGTCAGCAGCAGCGGTGACGGTGCAGGTGTTAAGAACGACGACGTCGGCTGCGGAAGAATCGGGCGCAACAACGCAACCCTGTTCGCGCAGTTGCCGCTCGATGGCCGCGCCGTCGGCCTGGGTGGCACGGCAGCCGAATTGTTGGATAAAAAAAGTGCTCATGGGAGAACGACGCCCGGGTTCTATTTAAACATACGCGGGCAAAGCGTCACAGCCAGGTTGGAGGGAGTAACGCTTTACGGCGGGTTGTGGGGCCTATACAATTTTAGGCTTCCATGACCCATACGCGAAGAAACGCATCCCAGCTGAATGATCCGAAAGTTTCCGTGGTGATTCCGGTTTACAACGAAAAAAACACCATTTGCGAAATCCTGCGCCGAGTGGAGGAGACCGACATGCGCAAGGAAATCGTGGTGGTGGACGATTGTTCAAAGGATGGAACACGCGAGATTCTGCTGGCGCTGGCGGAGCGGCAGGGCCGAGGTGAACCGCAAGCTCCTGCGAGCGATGGCGAGGACCCGATCGAGCTGGGGAACCTCCGATTCTTTTTTCAGGGGCAGAATCAGGGCAAGGGAGCGGCCTTGCGACGGGGCTTTGCGGTAGCTACAGGGGACATCGTGCTGGTTCAGGATGCGGACCTGGAATACGACCCGCGGGATTATCCAAAGCTGCTGGAGCCGATCGTGGAAGGGCGAGCGGATGTTGTGTATGGCTCGCGTTTTCTGGGCGGGCCGCAACGCGTGCATTACTTCTGGCACTATGTGGCCAACAAGGTGTTGACGCTGCTTTCCGATATTTCGACCAACCTGAAGCTGACGGACATGGAGACGTGCTACAAGGTGTTCCGGCGCGAAGTGCTGAAGGATATTCAGTTGAAATCGAACCGGTTCGGGTTCGAGCCGGAGATTACCGCGAAGATCGCCAAGGGAAACTGGCGAATTTATGAAGTGCCGATCAGCTACGCCGGGCGGACGTATGAAGAGGGAAAGAAAATCACGTGGAAAGACGGAGTGCAGGCATTGTGGTGCATTATTCGGTTTAAGTTTGGAGATTAGAAAAGCGGCGAAGAAACGACTGTCTACAGCTGACAGCGCTTCGAGGCAGTATTCCAGTTTGATCTAATGGAAAAGTGATTTCCCCCTAGGCAACTCGAGGCGTGGATGAGCACACCGAAACATGTCAGCAGAACCTGGGTAAGAGCGGCCCGCCTCAGAGGGCGGGCCCTACAAGCTAGGGTCAGGCCTGGGAGAGGCGGCGCTGAAAAGTCAGCAGGATTAAATCGGCTCGGCGGCGGACGCCGAATTTGTTGAGCAAGTTGGAAACGTGGAACTTGACGGTGCGTTCCGCAATATTGAGTTTGCTGGCGATTTCCTTGTTGGAAAGATTCTCGAGAAGCGAATCGAGAACTTCCTGTTCGCGACGGCTGAGGTTGGTGACAGAGTCGGTCTTCAGGCGGCGTCCCTGGCTGGTGAGAATCGAGTCGACGAAGCCGGAGAGGACCGAGCGCGGAACCCAGAAGCCGCCCTGGGAAACCAGCGGTAGTGCGCGGGAGAGCTGGTCGCGAGCTTCCGCGTAAGTGAGAATTCCCTTTACACCCAGACGGAGCAACGAGAAGCAGTTGGCTTCGTTGATGGCGTCGCCAACGACGATGAGCCGCGCATCCGTGTGGCGCTCCAGGATATTTGTCAGCAGCGCGCCAGTGGCCTGGCGAGCGGCGTGAGCGTCCACGACGTAGACCTGAGCGATCGGAGGCTCAAAGTTGCGCAAATCGGGAGCCAGGGTGGATTCGAGTTGTTTGGCGATGACTTTGAATTGGGGAGCCTTGCCCAGCAGGCGCTCGAATTCGGAGAGCACCAGGGGGTGCGGCGAGAGCAGACAGACGGTCAGTTTGGAAGCCATAGTTTTCGTAGCCACTGTACTTGAGGGTAGAGAAACCCGAGCTTTCGGGCAAGGACCTTGGGGGCAGATGTTCACGAATTGTTACTGACAGTTAAGGCGTGTTTTCCGGGGGTTGGGGCGGGGTGGCTGCCCGTTCGATGGGAAGGGGTTCGTTTCCCCGGGAAACACCGTAAAATGAAGGGATACCCCACAGGCGCTGGAACGGGCCTTGAAGCAGGCGAAAGAGGCGGTAAGTGCGGGACCTGAACCAATCGGACAAGGCGTTACGGGAGTTGCTGGCAGAACGCATCCTGGTGCTGGATGGCGCCATGGGTACCATGCTGCAGCAACGGGACTTAACGGCAGCCGATTTCGGAGGCGCGGCACTGGAGGGCTGCAATGAGAATCTGGTGCGAACCCGGCCGGACGTGGTGCTGGACATCCACCGCAAATATTTTGAGGCCGGGGCCGACATTGTGGAGACCGACAGCTTTGGGGGAACGCCTCTGGTTTTGGCCGAGTACGGATTGCAGGCGGACGCGCTGGAGCTGAACAAACGGGCCGCAGCGCTGGCGCGCCAGGCCGCGGAAGAGTATTCGACGCCGGGGAGGCCGCGGTTTGTGGCCGGGTCGATGGGGCCGACGACGAAGGCGATTACCGTGACCGGCGGGGTCACTTTCGAGGGCCTGCTGGATTCTTACTATGTGCAGGCGAAGGGATTGATTGAAGGCGGCAGCGATCTGCTGCTGGTGGAAACTTGCCAGGACACGCGAAACATCAAGGCGGCGATTCTGGCAATACAAAAACTGTCCAAGGAAATCGGGATGCGAGTTCCCTTTCTTGTGTCGGTGACGATCGAGCCGATGGGGTCGATGCTGGCGGGGCAGACTGTGGAAGCGATGTGGGCGTCGCTGCGGCACGCGCGCCCGTTGGCGTTCGGGATGAACTGCGCGACGGGGCCGGAGTTCATGACCGATCACATCCGGACGTTGAGCACGGTCACCGGAGAATTTGTGTCGTGCTATCCGAATGCGGGCCTGCCCGACGAAGAAGGAAAGTACCTGGAAACACCGACGTCGCTGGCGGCGCAGCTGGAAAAATTTGTGAACCACAGCTGGCTGAACGTGGTGGGCGGTTGCTGCGGAACGACGGAGAAGCACATCCGGGCAATTGCTCAGATGGTGGACGGGAAGAAGCCCCGAATTCGACCTGGTGAGGCGCACCGGGCGATCTATTCGGGCATCGAGACCATTGAGGCGGATGATTCGACGCGGCCGCTGCTGGTGGGCGAGCGGACGAACGTGATTGGCTCGCGTCTTTTCAAGAACCTGGTGGCGGAAGAAAAGTGGGAAGAGGCCACGGAAATCGCGCGCAGGCAAGTGAAGGGCGGGGCGCACATCGTGGATGTCTGCCTGCAAAGCACAGAACGCGATGAGAGGAAAGATATCGAGCCGTTCTATGAAAAGCTGATTCGCAAGATCAAGGCTCCGGTGATGATTGACACGACGGATCCGACCGCGGTGGCACTGGCGCTGACGTACTGCCAGGGCAAGGCCATCATCAATTCCATCAATCTGGAAGATGGAGAAGAGAAATTCGAAAAGGTGGTGCCGATTGCGCATGATTTCGGCGCCGCGATTGTGGTGGGCTGCATTGACGAAGACCCGGTGCAGGCGCAAGCGTTCACGCGAGAGAGAAAACGTGAAATAGCCAAGCGGTCGTATGAGTTGCTAACCAAGAAATACGGGATGGCGCCGGAAGATATTATTTTCGACCCCCTGGTCTTTCCGTGCGCGACGGGCGATGAGAACTACATCGGCGGGGCCGTGGAAACGATGGAGGGCATCCGGTTGATCAAGGAAGCGTTGCCGGATACGCGGACGATTCTAGGAATTTCGAATGTGTCGTTCGGATTGCCGGCAGGCGCGCGCGAAGTCGTCAACTCCGTCTTTTTGTATTACTGCACGAAAGCCGGGTTGGACCTGGCGATTGTGAACTCGGAGAAATTGGAGCGGTTCGCTTCGATTCCGGAGCACGAACGGCGGTTGGCGGAGGACCTGCTGTTTCAGCACAAGCCGAAGGACCTGCCTGCGGATCATCCGCGGGCGGAATTGTTACACGACGTTCCGGAGGATTGGAGGCAACAGAGCAAGGAACAAAAGGCGGCGATCAATCAATTTCATATCGCGGCGATTACGGAACACTTCCGCACGACAAAAAAGAAAGAAAAAGCGGCGGGAGAACAATTACCGCTGGATGAGCGGCTGGGAAATTACATTATCCAAGGAACGCGGGATGGCTTGATTGCGGACCTGGAGCGTAAGCGGGCCGAAGGCGTGGCGCCGCTGGACATCATCAACGGGCCGCTAATGACCGGCATGGCGGAAGTGGGAAGGCTTTTCAACGCCAACGAACTGATCGTGGCGGAGGTGCTGCAATCCGCCGAGGCGATGAAGGCGGCGGTGAGCCACCTGGAGCAGTTCATGGAGAAGGCCGACACGGCGAAACGCGGAAAAGTGGTACTGGCCACCGTGAAGGGAGACGTGCACGACATCGGGAAAAACCTGGTGGAAATTATTTTGAAAAACAACGGGTTTGACGTGGTGAACCTGGGGATCAAGGTGCCACCGGAAGCGCTGATCAAGGCGTTCCAGGCCCACAAACCGGACGCAATCGGACTATCCGGGCTGCTGGTGAAGAGCGCGCAGCAGATGATCATTACCGCGAGTGACTTGAAGGACGCGGGGATCGATGTGCCGCTGCTGGTAGGCGGTGCGGCGTTAAGTGCGCGATTCACGGAACAGAAGATCGCACCGAGTTACCAGAGCGCGGTGTGTTATGCGAAGGATGCGATGACGGGGCTGCGGCTGATGAATGAGTTGATGGATCCGGCGACGCGCGCGCGGGTTATCAGCGAACACACGAGTTCCGGCAATGGCGTGAGTGTGGCGACGACGGTAAAGGTGGCGGAAAAGCCGGCGGTTGCGCGGTCACCCAAAGTTCGCAGGGATTTGCCGATTCCAGTAGTGGCCACGCTGGAGCGAAAGGTGCGGCTGGTGCCGGACTTGCGCGAGCTTTGGAGTTATGTCAGCCCATTCATGCTGTATGGAAGGCACATGGGTTATCGCGGCGATTTTGAAAAGCACCTGGCGGCGCGGGAAGCGAAAGCGGTGGAGTTGTACAACGAGATGGAAGAGGTGAAGAACGAAGCCGCGGGATTCATGAAGGTGCGCGCGGTATGGCAGTTTTTCGAGGTGGAAGCGGAGGGTGAGGCGCTGCATCTTTATGCGCCGGGCGCGAAGGCGCCGGTTCACACGTGGAAGTTCAAACGGCAGAAGGCCGGAGACCAACTCTGCCTGAGCGATTACGTTCTGGATCCGAAAGACGGAAAGCGGGACCACGTGGCTGTGTTTGTGGTGACGGCTGGCGAGGGAATTCGCGAGCGCGCCGAAAAGGCAAAGCACGACGGGTATTATTTCAAATCGCACGGATTGCAGGCGCTGGCGATTGAGAGCGCGGAGGCCTGCGCGGAATGGCTGCACCGGAGAGTCCGCGAAGATTGGGGCTTCCCCGACCCGCCGGAATTGACGATGGCACAACGGTTCACTTCGCGTTATCGCGGGAAGAGATATAGCTTCGGCTATCCGGCCTGCCCTGATCTAGAAGATCAGGCGGGCATCTGGAAGATACTGCGGCCGGAGGAAATCAACGTGCAGCTTACGGAAGGGTTCATGATGGACCCGGAAGCGAGCGTGAGTGCGGTGGTGTTTCATCACCCGGATTGCGCGTATTTCAGCGTCGGAGAGAATGCTGACGGTATTTGAGTTTCTCTCCCCCGCTTGCGATGGTGTAGCGCTATACCTGCGCGGTGAATCCTACGAGCAGTTTCTCTAAGGAAAAGACGATAACGGCCCGCAAGTCGGGTATACTTGCGCGAATTCGGGGAACGGGGTGTGACACCGCGTCACAGAAATCAGCATGAGTGCAGGCTTACCGAAATTATCCATTGTGATTCCCGCATTTAATGAAGAAAAGCGTTTGCCGGGGACGCTCGAACGAATCGCCGGCTACATCAACGCGTCTGGCCGAACCACAGAAGTACTCGTGGTGGATGACGGATCGGTGGACGGAACCGCCGGCGTGGCGGAATCCTTTCGAGAGAAACTTCCCGATCTCCGGGTGATTTCGAATGGACGGAACCGTGGAAAAGGATACAGCGTTCGCCACGGGTTCACGGAATCGAGGGGGGAGATTGTTCTTTTTACAGATGCGGATCTTTCGGCGCCCATCGAGGAAGCGGACAAATTGCTCGCGAAGATGGATGGGTATGAGGTGGCGATAGGGTCACGCGCGGTGAATCGAGAGTTGATCGAGGTGCATGAATCCAAATTCAGGGAGCTAGCGGGAATTATCTTCAACCGGATCGTGCGGCTAGTCCTGCGATTGCCATTCGTGGACACGCAGTGCGGATTCAAGGCGTTCCGCCGCGAGAAATGCGGGATCATATTCGAGCAGCAGACCATCGAGCGGTTCGGGTTTGATCCGGAGTTGCTGTATCTGGCCCGGCATCATGGGCAGCGAACCGCGGAGGTGGCGGTTCGCTGGGCGCACTCTCCAGCGACAAAAGTGAATATGCTGCGGGACAGCGTGCAGATGTTCCTGGATGTGGTGATTATCCGGTGGAACGCGCTGCGTGGACGTTACCCGATCGTAGGTAAATAAGCCTTCCTGGAACTCACCTCTCAACCGACGATTAGCCTGTTCACGGAGTTCGGGGAAATTCGCGGCCACGGATGTATGATGGAGTTTTGGAACAATCTGGTTTGAGGTTCGGGGGACCCTGCGTTGAGCAACAATTCCAAAATTCTTATAGCCGGCGCCGGTGGATTTATCGGCGGGGCGCTGATCTCTGTTCTGCGGAAACAGGGGCACCGCAATCTGCGCGGAGTGGACATCAAACCATTTGATCAGTGGTATCAGAGGTTTGATGACATTGAGAATCTCTGTTTGGATTTAAACCTGAAGGAAAACTGCGAACGGATCGCGGAAGGCGCGGGCGATATCTACAACCTGGCCGCCAACATGGGTGGAATGGGATTTATTGAAGCGAACAAAGCGCTGTGCATGCTGTCTGTCCTGATCAATACCCACATGTTGCAAGCTGCGCGGAAGCATGGTGCGAAGCGCTATTTTTACGCTTCCTCCGCTTGTGTCTACAATGGAGACAAACAGAAAACCTTCGAGGCACCTTCGTTGAAGGAGGAAGATGCTTACCCGGCACTCGCCGAAGACGGCTACGGCTGGGAGAAACTGTTTTCGGAGCGGATGTGCCGGCATTTTCGCGAAGATTTCAAACTCTATACGCGGGTGGCGCGTTTTCACAACGTTTACGGGCCGTGGGGAACGTGGTTTGGGGGGCGCGAAAAAGCGCCGGCCGCGATCTGCCGCAAGGTAATTGAGGCCAAGATTTCAGGGAAGCACGAGATTGAAATCTGGGGAAGCGGAAACCAGACGCGGAGCTTCATGTTCATCGACGATTGCACCGAGGGAATTCAGAAAATCATGGACTCCGAAATCCTGGACCCGATAAATCTGGGATCGAGCGAAGCCGTGACGATCAATCAACTGGTAGATATCACTGAAGCGATTGCCGGAATCAAGCTGAAGAGAAATTATGATTTAAGCGCGCCGAAGGGCGTGAACGGCAGGAACAGCGACAATACGCTGATCAAGAAATATCTGGGCTGGGAGCCGAGCACGCCGCTACGCGTGGGGATGGAAAAAACGTACCGGTGGATTTACGACCAGTATATGGCCCGGGAACGTGGCGAAGCGGGGGTGGTCCGGGAGTCGCCTGTTTCGCCGTGATCTTGTGTTCGCCTTGCTGTAAACCTTGGGTCCGAGATTCGGCGGCCGTCCAGAACAATCCACACAACAACAATTTGGGATCGGAGACTGGGGCTACTTACGATCGCGGCCAGTGCCGGGGCCGACTCTGAAGCGGGAGAGAGCTTCGCCTAGATTCTGCAGGAAGACTTCGGAATTATAGACATCGGTGTCAATCTTGGTGGAGCCAACGGGAGCGACCGGCTCGACTTCGTCGAGTTGAAATTCGTGCGCCACCTCTTCGACGATTTTGGGCTGGATCGGCCGCTGCTGCTCGACAAAGCCGTTTACCAGGGAATGCTCGCACAAAAGATTGATGACGCGTGGAATCCCCAGGGAATAAACATGGATAGTCTCGATGGTCTTGGTGCTGAAGATTGGGTCGCCCAAAGCACCGGCAATCCTGAGGCGTTCCGCTATGTAATCCCGCGTCTGTTCTTCCGACAGCGGGGTCGTGCGACAGCGGAGCATGATGCGTTGCCGCAACTGGCGAAGCTGAGGGAGCTTGAGCTTCTCCTCCAGTTCCGGCTGGCCAGAGAGGACTATTTGCAATAGCTTTTCCGTGGAAGTCTCCAGGTTGGTCAGGAGGCGAATCTCTTCCAGCACGGGATAGGTGAGGTTCTGGGCTTCGTCGATGATCAAGACGACCGTTTCCCCATCGCGATAACGCTCCAGCAGCCAGTGATTGAGTTTGAGGAGTTGCTGGCTCTTGGATTTGGACTCGCACGGGATATCGAACTCGGCGAGGATAAAATCAAAAAGCTGGCTGGAATTCATCCGGGAGTTGAAGAGAAAAGCAGTGCGTGCACGTCGATGGTGGAGCCAATCGAGAAGCCGGTTGATTAGAGTGGTCTTACCGGTGCCGACTTCGCCGGTGAGCGTGATAAAGCCTTTGCGCGTCTGAATGCCGTACATCAAGCCGGTCAGGGCTTCCTCGATCTGCTTCGTAAGAAAAAGGAAGCGAGGATCGGGGTTGACGTTGAACGGATTTTCTTTGAGACCGTAAAAGCTCTTATACATTAGCCGTTGACTCTCGTTCCTTTTCCCGTGCCACTCTACCTGCAGCCTTCATTCCTGCGACTCAAGGCAAGATCAAAGGACGCGTGTGCCATTGAAAATTGATGGTGACGTAATTGTAGACCTGACTGGAACTGCAGGCAGTGCCCACACACCCAGCTTGGCCGTAATCCGTGAGATCGGCGTTGTAGGCAAATGCAAGCGTGGCGTTCCTTCCTAAAGGCCGGCTGAGGCCGCCGCCGACCGTCCAGGTATTGAAGCTTTGCGAAGTGGTCTGGATCCCCGTATTCAGGGCAGCGTTGCGAGCATACGCCAGGTTGAATTGGGCGCTCCAAATGCGGTTGAGCTTGTGGTTGGCTGCGAAGTTAAGCTGGTCGGCCGTGGAACCAGCAAGTACTCCGCTGCCGTTGGAAATGCCGTGGCTGTACGAGCCGGACAGACCGCCGTTTTTCGCGCTATAAGACAGTGACGCGCCCACGTTCACGCCGTACGCGAGAGAGTTTCCATTAGTAGCGATACGCGAGGTGATGAAATCGGGTCCCGCATAGATCTGCAGGGCCAGGAGACCCGTCAGTTTTCGGCTATAGGCAAAATTGAACGAGTGATCTCCATTCGCCTGGGGCTCGCCCGAGTAATGATAGGCGGAAAAACGATAGAAAGCGCCGAAGGAATCCTGGCGTGTGAGAGTGTAGTTGTAACCGATGGTGGCGGTGGTGAAATCACTATTGATGTTTCCGGAATTCACAAAATCCAGGAGGCCGTAAGAACCGCTCATGGTGAGCGAACCCCGCTGCGAAGTGGTGTAGGTGAGTTGCACCACGGCAGCATTGCTGTAGCGGGGTCCAACGGCAGTATAAATTCCCTGGTTAGGAACGTAGTTGTTGCCGATACCCGGGATGACAGGGCCGGTGGTCCCACCAACGCCGGGATACCCCAGCCCAGTCCCAGAGCCAAATCCAAGGGAAGTCTGGGGCAGGTAGGAGAACTGATCGTTGAGTTGGAGTAACCAGCGATTCCAGTGAAATGTCTGCGAGATAGCGAGTTGCTGGGAGTAACCGTTTCCCTGCGAACTGTCCGAGGAAATGAATCCACCGGCGGAGTAGTTCACGGCCAACTGCGACCTTCTCCAGACCTGCAATACGCTCAGATTGCCCAGGATGAAGTTGTTCATCAGCCAGCCGGAGTTTTGCGTCTGACCGTAGCTGTTGGACTGGATGGATCCAGACCACTGAATGCCGGGCTGCCAATAGCTGTGAAGAGTTTCGGGAGAACCGAGCGTTGGGGTGAGCACTCCGGTAAGAGGAGTGATGTCCGGCGTGAGATTGTTGGTGGCGTCTTCCACAGCATTCTGAATGTCCCCGGGATTCGTGAGAGGCATGGGAGTGGAAGCACCGGCGGGTTTTGGTTTGCCTTCCACGGGAGGCTGCGGTTCATCCTGCGCGCGAAGCGGGAGAGTACCCGCAAGAAGCGAGAGGGATAAGGAGAAGCTGACGAGAATTATTTTGCGCACACTCATATAGATGTCACAACCTTAAGGAACCACGATCACGTCACCGGGCTGAAGAAGAATATTCTGCTCAGCCAGATTCCCTTTTACGACTTCCTTGTAGTTAAAGGGATGCTTCACCTGTTTTCCATCTTCTGTCCGAAGCACATAGATGTTCTTAAGTTTGGCGAACTGTGTGAAGCCACCGGCGCTGGAAAGGGCCTGTAACACGGTCATGTTGGGCAAAAGGGGAAGCGCACCAGCGCGGACGACCTCGCCGGTAATATAAACGCGCCGGCTGTTGATTTCGTTTACAGTCACCGTCACCTGGGGGCTAGTGAGATATTTGGACAAGCTTTCTCGCAGCGAACCGGCCAGCTGCATGGCCGTGAGTCCTGCCGCCTGGACGTCATTGAGAAGAGGGAGCGAGATTTTGCCGTCGGGCCGGACGGGGATGGTGCGCGAAATGTCCGGCTCTTTCCAGACGTCAATGCGGATAACATCTTGAGGGCCAATCTTGTAATCAGCATCCACAATCGGCGGAGTCACCGCGGCCGGCTTCTGCGCGGTGTCTGGCTTTTGAGCAGGCGGATCCTGTGCGTAAGCCAGCGGCGTGCAGAGCAAAACCGCGGCCAGCGAAACAATTCGAAGACGAACGTTCATGATTCCTCCCTCAGCTCTCATTCTTCCCGTTGGAGACCCCAATTTGCTTGATCTTGTAAAGCAGTGATTTGTAGCTGATTTGCAGCTCGCGCGCGGCCCGTTTGCGATTCCAGTGGGTCCGATCCAGCGCCTGCATAATCAGCTCGCGTTCCGCTTTTTTTGAAGCGGCGCGCGCCGCAACCTTCAGCGAACCGCCTTGGATAGTCTTTAGCGGGGCATACGAACCAAAGGCTGCATTCTGAAGATCGTTCAGGGCAATCTGAACGTCGCCGAACACCACGAGCTTGCGCGCGAGGTTCTCCAGCTCCCGGATGTTGCCTGGCCAATGATACGCCGACATTGTCTGAAACGCTTTGTCGCTGATGGACGGTGCCACCTTGTTGAGAAGTGCCGAGTGTTTGTTCACAAAATAATCCAGGAGCGCCGAAATGTCCTCCTTTCTTTCACGGAGAGGGGGAAGGCGCAGGCAAACACCATTGAGCCGGAAATAAAGCTCGCGGCGAAAGGCTCCGGCTTCAACTTCCAATTCCAGGCTTCCCGCGGTTGATGAAATGAAACGGATCAACGGCTGCGCTTTGGAGTCCGAGTTTTCCCCGTCGGGTAGATGGGAAAGCAACTCGCGTTGGCTTGCCGCATCCAGCTCTTGCACATTATCCAGGTAGAACGTGCCGCGGGCATCGGCTGGGTCCGGCAGCCAGGGCTGTCGCAGTTGGCCAAACAGCTCGCCAGGCTGGAAGGAAGCACAATTGATTTTTTGTAAGCGAGATTCAGCCTTTAGCGAGAGCCGGTGGATGAGCCTGGCATAGGCATCTTTGCCGGTACCACTTTCCCCGACAATCAGAATGGGAATATCCGTCCGGGCAATTTCGCCTGCCATGTCATTTATGATTTGCATGGCTGAGCCGATGCCATAGATGAAGCCTGGCAAAACGGGCTCATGAAAAATAGTGGCTTGACCCTGGTCCATGGTTAGATTTGGTGCTCTCTGATTCTTAAGGTCTGTCGTCGAACTGTTGTTCGGAGCCAGCAGGTTCAAGAATGCAACTCAACTGCCAGCCCGGCCAACGTTGTCGACCAGGGCGCTCCGCATCTAATCTATGTAGAATCAACGCATTACAGCAACACCAAGACACTATTGAATCCTCCGACTCAAGGTGATGTCCGTAGAGAATTCCACATAGTGGCAATTTGTTATCCCTGTTTCCAGCGAATTGACTATCAGGAATCCTGATTCTTTCTATATTATAGATAATACAAAACTTACATCGCTTCGTGGCAGAGTCAGCCGCGCTTTTCAGGTGATTCCCGAAGAACTATGCAGAGACCTCACACTTGCCGGACTGGAGGCACTACGCGCTCCTGATACCTTAGTGAAGGTCTTGGCACGCTTGGCACGCCAAGCAACTGCGATTCTTGCTTTCGAGAATTAGTGAACTTCGCAGGTTATACTATCCGCGAAGGTTCACTATGCCGAGTTACAAATAGCGTGTACATCCTTGGGCTTTCAGCGATGGGGCATGACCCCGCAGCAGCTCTGATTGACGACCAGGGCGCAGTTGTCGCGGCCATTGAAGAAGGGAAACTGGGCCGCACCCGGTCGTTCGGCGGCATCCCACGTTCGGCGATACGCTTTTGCCTGGATCGCGCGAAGATCCGCTGGCAGGATGTTGAGCGGGTGGCAGTTGCGAGCAATCCGAATCTGGCGTTTGCGCGGAGAGCGTTTTTTCGGACGCGACTCGCACCGCTCGCGCCCATCTCCAGCACCTATTACTTTAATAAAGCACTCGGAGAGTTAGGCCGAGAGCTGAACAATTTACGAATTCTGCGTGAGATGGTGGGGGGAACCGCGGACCGAATCGTCCAGTTCGACCACCACCTGTGCCACGCGGCGAGCGCTTTTTTTGGATCTTCGTTCGAAAAATCCTTGATCGTGTCACTCGACAATCAAGGCGACGGCCGGGCTGGACTTGTCGGAGTGGGAGAGGGGACGCGAATTCGCGAACTCTCATCGATTCCCTTCCCGGATTCCCTCGCCTGGCTGTTCAGCCAGATCACCACCCTGCTGGGATTTTCCATCAGCGGCGCGGAACACAAGACTCAGTGGCTGAGCCTGTTGGGCGAACCTGTATACGCCGATCTGTTTCTGGAATTGCTACGACGCAAGCCAAAAGGGTCACCGGAACTAAATACAAAGTTTTTCAAGCGAGATTTCTCGGCAAAGCTTTGCTTCAGCAGCGAATTTTACCGGCGCCTTGGGATACCGGAAGCGCCGATGACAGAGTTCTCTCCGGATGATCCTGCAAACGGCTTGCGGATGAACATTGCAAGCAGTTTTGAAAAGGCTTGTGAGATCGTGCTGACGGAATGGCTTGCGTCGCTTCGCGGCAGGACTGGAACAAAACATCTTTGCCTGAGTGGGGGACTGTTTCTGAATCCTCTGTTGGTGGCTGCGATTGAAAAGCAGGCCGGGTTCGAAGAGATTTTTGTTCAGCCGGCGGCGGGGAACGAGGGGACTGCCCTGGGAGCCGCATGGCTCGCGCGGCAACAGACACCCGGCCGCGCGCGTGTCGCAGCGATGAAAAGCCTGCATTGGGGACCGGCCTTTTCCAACACGGAGATCAAACAGGTCTTGGACAATTGCAAGGCGCCCTATCGATGGTTCGATTCCGAAGACCGGCAAATCGAAGAGGCAGTGCAGCTATTGAACGCGGGGAAAATCGTCGCGTGGTTTCAGGGTGCCGCCGAGTTTGGGCCACGGGCGCTGGGGCATCGCAGTTTGTTTGCCTCTCCGTGGGCGGAGTATGTGCAGGAAAACTTGAATGATTTCGTGAAACATCGCGAATCGTTTCGTCCTTTTGCGCTGGCGATCACGGAGGAAGACTGTGGCGAATACTTTGAGTGCTCCGCGAATGCGCGATTCATGACAACCATGGCGCGAGCAAAGGAAAAGGCGCGCCAGATCTTCAGTTCGCCGGGCTCGGGATTCGTGTCAAAAGAGGGTCTGGTAAGACTCCAGATGGTTTCCCGGGAAAATAATCCGCTACTTTGGAAATTATTGAAACGCATGGGCGAGAAAGGACCAGCGCCCATGATCGTCAACACATCGTTTAATTTATTTGGTGAGCCGCTGGTCGTCCGGCCGCGGGACGCGTTGCGGAGCTATTACTGTTCCGGGACAGATGCATTGGTGGTGGGAAGCTTTCTGCTGACGAAACGTTAGCAGGAGGGGCCGGCCACGCGTCAAACCGGGAACTAGACCGGCCGTGAACGCACCACGGCAAAGCGCTCTTTCAATTTCAGAAACGGTGTTTCCAGCCAGCGATAGGAAACAGCGCTTAAGCCAACGGTCAGAGCGAAGCCAGTCAGCGCGTAAGCTCCGAAGGCTTTTACGGAATTTGTGTGAAAAAGGTGGCTTTTACGGAATTTGTGTGAAAAAGGTGCCCGGCCAGTAAAAGGCCCGCCGCGTGGTAAACGTATAGTCCGTACGAGATTCTCCCCAAGTATGTCAGCGACGGATGGGTAAGAACGCGCGCACCAGCCGCTGGCGCGCCAATCGCCGCGACTAGAAGTCCAACAGCTCCCAAAGCGACCAGGGGCCTGCCGATAAGGGTGCCCATTATCGGGGCCACCTCTGTTTGCGCGTTGAGGCTCGTGTGAGAGGCGACCAGACACCACAAAGCCAGGGAAGCGATTGTCAGAGCTGAACGTCCAAAAAGAGACAGCGAGGGAGCTTCGCTTCCAAGAAAATATGCGACCAGAATGCCGAGCGCAATAGGGTCAATACGTGCGACGGTGTTGTATTCGATTGCTGCTCCAAGGACGTGTAAGTGCACCAACCAGGCTCTAACTATGTTTGCCAGCAATAGCAACCCGATGACAACGAGAACCAATTTTCGGCGTGATAAGCGGCGGAGGGCGAGCGGCCAGACCAAGTAAAATTGCTCCTCGATGGAGACACTCCACAGCGGGCCGGCGATGGAGTGCGGCAAACCGAGGAAGATATACATCCAATTTCCTGAGAGCAGCAAGTAGCCGGCGATAAAGGGCCAGCTCAAGTGCTGCGTTCGAACCCAGAGCGAAACCAGCGCCGCGACGGCAATGAAAAAGAAATAGAGAGGCCAGATGCGCAAGATGCGGCGAACGTAAAAAGCGCTGGTATCAATGGTTCCCCGGACTTCTTCTTCACGGATGAGCAGGGTGGTGATCAGAAATGCGCTCAGCGCGAAAAAGAGGTCAACGCCATATGCACCGGCGCCGGCGACGGCGCAAACGACAGGGACAATCGCTGGAAAGAGAAAATGGTGGGACTGATAAAAATAGGCGTCGTTCGGAATGATATGAAAGAGAAAGACACCGAAGAAGGCAAAGAACCGAAGGGTGTCAAGCTCCGGCCGATAAAAACGCTGGCCGTTTTGCTGTCCGAGGTTCGCGTCCGGTGTCTTCTGCACAAGTGAAGTATCGCCGGTGTCCACAGGGGAGGAAAAGTAATCGCTTCGTTGCGATGTGTCAACAGATATCGGAGGGACAACATTCTTGGTTCACGATGGACAAAGTTCAATCTTCCTCTCACCTCGGGACAGGGGAATGTCCGAGTTTTATGATACATACGGGCACATCCAATGGATGAAACCACGAGGGAACAGTTTTTTAATCATAGCAGCGTAACTTGGACTGAGGGCCACTGCGGCGAGGAGACAATCTTTTAACTTTGCTGACTATCAGGAAAATGGTATTACAGATGGACGCTTAGCTTCTCTCCCAGTGGCCGCAACTCGCGCGACCCTCCCGCCGTGATTGCAGCAATGACGTGGACGCTGCGGAGCAGATCGGCGTACCCCGAATTGCCAATTTGGAACGGAGATTACCTTGATGTGGATCGAATCGCGTGTCAGTTTGTTTTCCAGACTCTTCGTTCTTATGGGCAATTGCCTACTTTTGGCAGCCTTCCAATTGCTTATCGGAATTCCTGCCCAGGCCCAAAGTGGCACAGTCGCGCTGGTTCAGCATGCAAGCAAAGACGCAGGTTCGACCACGTCTTCGACGCTTACATTCCCCGCAAGTAATACGGCGGGAAATTGGATTGCCGTATGCGTTCGTGCTGGCGCATTAAATGAGGTCATAGCGGTCAGTGATACCAGTAGAAACACCTACCGGAAGGCAATCCAGTTCAATCAGACCACCGATGGCTTCACGGGCGCGATCTTCTATGCCGAAAGCATCGGCGGCGGCGCAAGCACCGTAACTGTTGCGGACAACATTTCAGGAACTCTGCGATTTGCTATCTTCGAATACTCGGGAGTGGCGACGTCGGCGTCCTTGGATGTAGCAACCGCGGCACAGGGTCACAGCGCTACTCCAAGCAGTGCTCCGAGCATAAACACAACAGCCAATGGAGATTTGCTGATTGGCGCGATCATGACGGGTAACCCCCAGAGTTTCACTGCCGGCAGTGGTTATAAAGTTGAGGAGAACGTGCCGGGGGTTGGAACCGCAAAACTGATGGTGGAAGATCAGGTCCAGAGCATCTCAGGGGCGGCCACCGCCAGCGGAACGATGGGTTCCACGGACGACTGGGGGGCCGTTTTGGCGGCATTCAAAGCAGCCAACGGCACAGGTGGAACCAGTCCGACGATCACCGGGCTGAGCCCAACGTCGGGGGGGACCGGGACGCCGGTGGTGATCACGGGAACGAACTTCGGGAGCACGCAAGGGACGAGCACGGTGAAGTTCAACGGTGTCACGACTGTCCCAACTCTCTGGGGACCCGCGAGCATCACAGCGCCGGTGCCTGCCGGAGCCACCACGGGAAGCGTCGTCGTCACCGTCAACGGACTCGCCAGTAATGGCATGACGTTTACCGTGACACCCTCTCCGTCTGTGACGATTAATCAGGCTGCAGCACAGGCCGATCCGACGAATGCTTCGCCGATCAACTTCACCGCGGTCTTCAGCGCCGCGGTCACCGGATTCAGCAATACGGGTGTGACGCTGAGCGGAACGGCTGGAGCCACGACCAAGGTCGTCACCGGCAGCGGAACGACCTACAACATTGCCGTCAGCGGCATGACACAGACCGGAACGGTGATCGCTTCGATTCCCGCCGGTGTGGCCACCGCGAACGGCGCGACGA
>Ga0210403_10000924_pt1 | contig 29073 bp, 23 predicted proteins | sample IncBWC19MmetaG_FD_150863 | JGI IMG/M metagenome (GOLD analysis project Ga0210403, IMG submission 150863) | Forest soil microbial communities from Barre Woods Harvard Forest LTER site, Petersham, Massachusetts, United States - Inc-BW-C-19-M | ecosystem: Environmental > Terrestrial > Soil >...
CGATTATTTCTATATTTCGACCTACCTGGGCTACGAGCGCCGTTGGGACGCCGGGTCGTTGATGCCTTTTGCGGAAGCACTGGGGCGCAAGCGTGGTTGGGAAAAAGATCGCATCCGCCAAGAGGTGGACGCTATAATTGAAGCGTCAGAGCCAGTCGGGGCGTAGCGCAGCCTGGTAGCGCACCTGCCTTGGGCGCAGCCCGACTGCTTCCAACGCTTCTTTTAATTCTCCACACTTCTAATGGTTTCAACAATCTGGGGAATCTGCCTTTCGCTCAAAGCTAACCCCAGCGGCGCCAACACAGACAGTTTTGACACGGTTTTGACACGGTGCGATCGGGGCGAAACCGAGCCGCGTCCTGATGTGTTCACCAGCGAGCTCGCCATGGACAAACTCGGGGATTGCACCCCGTAGCCTCAATTGCGAATTCGCGACCATGATCGCTACCTCTTCTGCGCCACACTCCCATTGGCGGATAACGAGCAGCCCGAAGCAAAGATGATCGGTCGCGAGCCCGCGCGATTCCAAAGACTCGCCACAGCGACCGCGATTCCGGCATAGGCGGATCGCTAAGGGCACCAAAAGCATTTCGTACCGGCATCAGCCAAGCCGCCGAGCTTCCAAGTCCTTCAGAAGATCCTGCCGAATTTGAAAATGACCACGGGAGTCAATCATGGCGATCAAAAAGCTCTTTGTAAGGTCATCGAGCTGGTACAGATCGTCCGGAAGGATGTCAACGTGTTCACCATGCGAGAGCCTACTGCGAATCTTGTAGAGTTGCTGCAGTTCTTTCTTCAGCCGCAGCCGCTCAGCAACCGGCACTGCGAAGAACATCACCACGCCCTCGGCGACGCTTTGCGTTATGTTCCCATCTCCAGTGGTCAGAAAAGTCTCCAAGCATCGGACTAGATTGAGGAATCGATCCGAGGCCGCAGTCTGGACCTTGGCGTTGCCGTAGATATGAACTGCGTGCAGCAGGAGCTTCTGGAACGCAGTCAGCTTTTCCGGCTTTTCAATGAGCCCCGCGAGACAATCCAGCCGTGCCTCGCGAAGTTTATCGAGCACTTCCTGCGATAGCGGAAAGCCCGGTAGGCGCCGTGATGGATGCGGATCATAACGTTTCCCTGCAGACTTCGCATTGACAATCACGCGTGGCCGCTCGGTCGTAACCACGTCACCCTGCAAACCAATCGCGCAAGGCGTGCCGGTCTTCGTCATGCAGGCCATCCAGAAGCGCAAGACATCTATAACCGGACCGCATAGCTCCTCGGCGCGCGCAACGGCGAAACCTGGTTCCGCCGCGACCAGAATCTCGGCCCAGACCTCAGCGTCAGTCTGCCGCTGTATGTACGCTGTCGTAACCGTATCCTCCGAAGTAAGCCGTTGAAGGAATTCTGGGCTGCTCTGGTGCAGCACAACGCCGCCGACGGTATGCGCCGACGCATCGGGGATCAGGATGCCGAACAGCGGGAGGAAAACCGTGTGCCGCTCCTCGTAGCCATCCAACTCTTCCACGAGGCTTCGAAAAGTTTCGCGAGCTCGATCGACACCCTCGGTCACGTGAATTTCAATGATGTCGCGTAGCCGGCCCGCGAGATAATCGGGCGAGAACTTGCTGCCCCAGTTTCCGTAACGCAACGCCTGACGTGTGAGATCGCGGCGCTGCTGTACGCCTTCTGGAGACATGAAGAAAAAACCGCGGCTCCCGTACCACATCCGGTGAATGTCGACGGTTGCCGGCGAAAACGGCTCCAGGCCATCCACGACGCTGCAGATCGCCTTGAAAAGCACCTCGAATACCCGCTCATCCATAACTCTTCATTGTCGAGCTTATGCGCGCACCATTGGCGCTTGAATCACCAGGCCGCTCCCTATTTGGGCAAATCGAGCCCCCCGTATTCGGTGACGAGTTCCTTGGCGAGCCCGTCCAGATCAGGATAAATCGTGGTTTCCGTGACGCCGCAGGCGCGCAGGCCAACCATGACATCCTCACGGTTTCTCAGCGGAATAACAATTCTGCAGAGTGAGCTTTCCTTGCGCACGAAACGGTACGTCTCGATCGGTATGTTCTCTGGACCGTGAAGTGTGAAAAGGCTCCTTTGCGCGACCATTCGCGCACTTACCCAGGGTGGCCGCACCGCAATACACAGCAGGGGCGAGGCCGCGCTCGCATCTTTGCCGCCTGTAAGAATGGCGTGAACTTCGGGCACCATGAAACCGGCGGCTACAGGATCGGTGCTCGGCTCAACGAGCGCATATCGATTAACGGTATTCCCATTCAGCCATAACGGATTAACGGCCCACACGGCGGCATCCGTTTTGCAATTCTTGAGCGCAAAATACAGGGCCACCAGGGCTGAATCGGTCCAGTCCAGAAGCCGCGTCGGGATGCCGTGGTGCTGCATGAGAAAGTAGGAATGCCATCCGGCCGTAAGCGAGGGCGCCAGGGAACACCCGCGCCGGAGGAATTCCCCGTAGAGCTCGTCTTCGTCTTCCACGCCGATCTCGTTGTGGGTCCGAAAAATCTTCGGCGTGAGATCCCAATCCTTGTTCGCGTTTCCCCTAAACCAGATATGGGCGTCGCCGCCGTCATCCTTGTGTGTGTGCTCAGCCTCCAGATCAGACCACTCATCTTGAAGGCCCTGAACTGCGTCCACGAAATCCGGCAGCGAGCGAGCCGTCACTGTCCGGTATCGAGGTCTACTGCCGGTTTTCTTTTTCGCCATTTCTCGACGAGCATAACCCTATTGCGGACTCCTTCGCATGCGCTCGACTCAAAGGGCGACACTAGCTTTATGCGATCCGAAGATTTCGCCCGCCTGAACCAGCCATACCCCGAGAACGTCGAGCCGACGGACGCGGACGCGCGGGCGGCAATCGGCATTAACCTGCCGCGTTGGATCGTCCTCGAAGATGAAATCTTCGGTGATTTCACTGAGCAGCCTAGTTACGGCATTGGCTGGTGGGCCCCCGGTCCTGGCGCGAGCCGCCGCATCCTGATCAGCGACCAGTTCTATTGCTGCGCTGACAGCGTCGGTGGCAACATGACGGAAGCGGCGCTGCACTGGCTCGAATATCTCGGCGCTTCTGACCGAGACAACACGCGCCTCGCCGATGCCGTCAAGATGGGGCCAGGCGGACCCGTGATCTCCCCGCCGCGTCCTCGCAATGCCCTCGATCAACTTTGCCCGGAGTTTATTCGCATCCACCAGGCCGGCATCATCCGAGCCCTAGCCTCAGCGCTCGATTGCCTCGCCGGAGTGATCATCGGTGTCGCCGCATTGCCCTTGATATCCTCAGATCCGATTTCGACAAGGCGCGTGCCAAATTGGCGAAGATCAACGGCGCGGCAAATGCTGGCGCCAGCATGCAGGCGCAGCTCGCCAAACAGCTTGAGGATGCCATTTCCGCCGCGGGACCGCAAGGCTGGCTCGGCTGGACGATCGATTTCCGGAATATGCTTGTTCATCGCGGCCGGCGAATTGAGCTCGGCCAGTACCTGCCCATCACGCCGGTTCTCTTCGGGGCCAATGGCCAGCCCGTGCCGCGTGCCCGCCGTGTCGCCCACCTGCCCCGCGACCCCGGTCGATCGGATGTCGAAGTATTCCTTGGCATGCCCTGGAACACAGTTCTCCAGGAAGAAGGCCAACGGACGTTGCAGGGACTCATCAGCAGCACTACTCAGTTAGTTGAGACCATGGCAAAACACCTCATCGATTTATGGCGATGGCGCCGAGCGCACCCAGCCGATCTCCGCCAGCCTGCAGAACAATGGAAGGACGGTCCTTCAATCCACTCGACGGGCTTTAATGGCTATGCGGCGGGCTCGCTTGTACTCGAACCGGGTATGGGCATGATGCACCCGATCACCGCCCGGCGCTTTCACGCCGCCGCTCTCGATGACCAAGCACGCCTGCAGTGGACCAAGTTCGATTGAAACGCTACCTTGTCGGCGTGCTCTAGAGGCGAGCGTCCAAATTCCCGATTGAACTCCTGCGACTTCGCCGCATACGATACATCTAACGCACGCACTTGCGCGAAAATGTTCTAAGCAGTTGCTAGAAATTGGAGCGCTTTTACTTGATGTACGATCTTCACAACCTGGGCTGGCACAGCTTCCAGCAGTTGTGTCTCACCATATGCCGGGAAGTGCTGGGCCAGACGGTGGAATCCTTCCTCCCCACCGCTGACGCGGGTCAGGACGGTGCGTTTTCTGGCGTCTGGAAGAGCCAAGCAAAGGAACGGATGGCCGGCCGCTTCGTGATCCAGTGCAAATTTACCAGCAAGCGCGACTCGAACCTCCGCGCCGCAGATCTCGCCGATGAAATTAAGAAGGCCGCGAATCTGGCCAAACGAGGGCTGTGCGACACCTATCTCCTCATGACCAACGCCGGCGTCTCCGGCGCGGCGGCCGCGGAGATAACGGCCGCGCTTAAAGGCAACGGCGTAGAGCATGCTGCCATCTTCGGCAGCACGTGGATCTGCGACCAAATCCAGGAGCATAAGCGCCTGCGCAGGATGGTGCCGCGCATTTACGGACTCGGCGATTTGAGCCAGATCCTCGACGACCGCGCCTACCGGCAGGCCAAGGCATTGCTGGCATCGTTGCGCGACGATCTATCGAAGGTGGTGATCACCGCAGCATATCGGCGTGCGGCCGAGGCGCTCGACCGGCACAGCTTTGTCCTGCTGATCGGCGAGCCCGCGGCGGGAAAGACCACCATTGCCTCGATGTTGGCCGTCGCGGCCCTTGACCAGTGGGGCAGCTCGACCCTTAAAGCACATGACGCCGGGGACGTGATCAAGCACTGGAATACCGAAGAACCCGCGCAGTTTTTCTGGGTGGACGACGCCTTCGGTGACACGCAATACGAATCGCATCTCGTCCACCGTTGGAATCACGCGCTGGGGGAGGTCAAAGCCATGCTGCGCCAGGGCTGCAAGGTAGTCATGACCTCGCGCGACTATATCTACCGCCGCGCCCGCAACGAACTGAAGGAGGGTGCATTCCCGCTGCTGAGCGAGAGCCAGGTAGTCATCGACGTCCATGATCTCACGCTAGAGGAGCGCCAGCAGATCCTCTATAACCACATCCGTCTCGGGAAACAGACGAAGAAATTCCGGAAAACCATCAAGCCGCATTTGACTCGAGTTGCGCAACACCGGCGCTTTATCCCCGAGACGGCGCGGCGCTTGGGCGACCCGCTGTTCACTCAAGAGCTCGAGTTGGACCGCGACGAGATCGATGAGTTTGTCGAAAAGCAGGAGCGGTTGTTGCGGGAGATCATCGCCGGCCTCGACGAACACAGCAAGGCGGCCCTGGCGCTTATCTACATGCGAAGCGGCGCCCTCGAAAGCCCGGTCGTGCTGGAGGCCTCGGAGCGCGAAGCGATTGAAAGGCTCGCGAGCGATCTTGGACGTTGCACGATAGCCCTGGATTGCCTCAAGGGCAGCCTGGTTCAATATGTGCAGACGGAGGATGCCGGCGTATGGCGCTTTAAACACCCGACCGTGGGCGACGCATTCGCCTCGCTGCTGCTGAAAAATCCCGAGTGGCTTGGCATCTACGTCCAGGGCAGCCTGGCAGACAAGCTGATGACGCAGATTACCTGCGGCGATGTGGGGCTTGAGCGCGCCGTGGTGGTACCGAAAAGCCTCTTTCCGCTCGTCTGCAAGCGCCTCGCAGCCTTCTGCGGCGACAAGACGGGATCGAATATATCGATGAGTGACCATCGCAGCCGTGTGGACAGTTTTCTGAGCTACCGGTGCTCGAAGGACTTCCTAGCACTCTATATTGAGGATGATTCGATTCTAAAAAGGGTTGCCGATCCCGGCCTTGCCCTCGATGCATGTTCTGAAGTGCGCCTTGCTGTTCAACTCCACAAGCTCGGCGTTTTGCCGGAACAATATCGCAAAGCCTTTGTCGGCAAGGTCATGGCCTATGCCCTCGATGGCGACGATTTCTACGGGCTCGAAAACCCGGACGTCCAGAACGTTTTCACGATTGACGAGATGGCGGGGTTCCGCCGCCGCGTCCGCGACGAACTGATCCCAAACCTGTTCGATGTAACTTGGCACTGGAAACACGACTTCTTCTCGGACCAGAGTCCGGAGGATATGATGCAACCCCTGCTGGAATCCTACAAGTCCCTAAAAACACAATTCTCCGATGATCCTGCGCTCGTGCGGAAAATCGAAGGGGAGATCGAGTCAGTCAACGAATGGATTGACGAACGAATGGCTGACCGCGAACCGCCGCGCGAGCGCCCTCCTCGCGTATTCGGCGAAGTGAATGCCCTCGATCAGCTTTTGACCGGCCCGCGCAGCATCTTCGATGATGTTGATGCATGAGCCCTCGACGAAGGGCTGTTAACGCCAGCAACGCGATCAACGCAAAATGTCTTATGTAACGAAAACACGATTGCGTTCTTTCGTGCTTTAGTTATATCCTGTGGTGTCAAGGGAAGCGTCGGAGAAGTGCCCGGCATAGATTCGATAACAGCACTCTGAAAGGACGGAGATCCTAGCGCATGACGAAATCTCCACAGTCACGAAAGGCCTCCAAGCGTGCGGCGCAATCCCCGCAACAAAGCGTCGAGCCCGATCCCGCCCGAGATACGCCGCTCAACTTCAAGGTATCGGCTGAATTCCGCCGCGAGTTCAAGACCTTTGCGGCGCAGAATAACAAAAAGCTCTACCAACTGCTCTACGAATCTTTCGCCGCACTGAAATCGAAACATGCAGAGTGAAAACACAGCAGCCTTGCGCTGTCCAGGCACGAGCGAAGCGTCCACCGGCAAGTGGCGGGTATGAATCTGCTCGAAGAGTATCTACGCGAACTGCACGAGATCCGCTCTTCCGGGAGCGCGGTTAAGGAAACGTCCTACTATCCCGCGCTCTCGAATCTGCTCAACGGAATCGGCAAAACTCTGAAGCCGCGCGTCAGGTGCGTCATCAACATCAAGAATCGCGGAGCGGGGCTTCCCGACGGGGGGCTTTTTTCCTCCGATCAGCTCCAGCGTTCTGCCGCCGCTGAGATTCCCGAAGGAACGACCCCCGCCCGTGGTGTCCTAGAGGTTAAGGGAACAGGCGAGGACGCTTGGGTTGTTGCCAAGGGTGAGCAGGTGACACGTTACTGGGGTAAGTACCGTCAGGTTCTTGTAACGAATTACCGTGATTTCGTTCTCATCGGGCAGGATGGCGAAGGAAAGCCGACGAAACTGGAGACCTACAGGCTCGCGCCTTCCGAGATTCAGTTCTGGCAAGCCGCCAATATCGCGAAGGCGACTGCGGAACGCCTATCCGAAAGCTTCCACGAATTCCTCAAGCGGGTTCTTCTAAACACGGCCGCCCTGGCCAGTCCCGAAGACGTTGCCTGGTTTCTCGCATCCTATGCGCGGGAAGCGAAATTCCGAGTTGAGGAGGGACACTTACCGGCGCTCACGACCATCCGCACCGCGCTGGAAGAGGCGCTGGGGATGAAATTTGACACAGTCCGCGGCGAGCACTTCTTCCGCTCGACTCTGATTCAAACCCTCTTTTACGGGATGTTTTCCGCTTGGGTGTTATGGAGTAAGAGCCATCCGCCTACAGACAAGAAGGCCCGGTTTGATTGGCGTCTCGCAGACTATTACCTGCGGGTTCCGATCATTCGGAAGCTCTTCCGGGAAGTGGCCGACCCCGGACAGCTTGAACCGCTCAATCTGCCCGAAGTCCTGGACTGGGCTAGCTCCGTGCTTAATCGCGTAGACCGCGCCTCATTCTTCACATCGTTCGATGAGGGAGCGGCCGTCCAATATTTCTATGAGCCGTTCCTGGAAGCGTTCGATCCCGAGCTGAGAAAGGAGCTGGGCGTCTGGTATACCCCGCGCGAGGTCGTGCAGTACATGGTGGAGCGCGTTGACCGGGTATTGCGCGAGGAGCTGAACAGGCCTGCCGGACTCGCCGACCCAAAGGTTTACGTGCTCGACCCATGTTGCGGCACGGGAGCGTTCCTGGTGGAGACGCTCAATCGCATCGCAATGACGCTGAGTCAGAATGCTGGGGATGCGCTCATGGCAACCGACCTGAAGAAAGCTGCTACGGAGCGTGTTTTCGGATTCGAGATCTTGCCGGCTCCTTTTGTTGTGGCGCATCTTCAAATCGGCCTGATGCTTCAGAATCACGGTGCGCCACTGTCGGAAAAGAAGAAGGAACGCGTCGGTGTGTATCTCACAAATGCCCTCACAGGCTGGGAACCTCCGAAGGAGCCTAAAAAACTCCCCTTTGTGGAACTGGAAGAGGAGCGCGATGCTGCCGACCATGTAAAACGCGAGACGCCGATCCTCGTGATCCTCGGAAATCCACCTTATAACGGTTTTGCCGGGATCGCCCGCGTCGAAGAGGAAAGGGATCTATCCCTCGCGTACAAAACCACAAAAAAGGCACCAGCGCCGCAGGGGCAGGGGCTTAACGAGCTTTATGTCCGCTTCTATCGGATGGCCGAGCGGCGGATCGTTGAAAAGACTGGGCAGGGTATTGTCTGCTTCATCTCCAACTATTCCTGGCTGGACGGCCTTTCCTACACCGGCATGCGTGAACGCTATCTGGAGGCGTTTGATCACGTCTGGATTGATTGCCTTAACGGCGACAAATACAAAACCGGTAAGGTCACGCCGGACGGCGAGCCCGATCCGAGCGTTTTTTCCACCGAGTTCAACCGCGAGGGCATTCAGGTGGGAACGGCGGTCGCGCTCATGGTGCGCCGTACTAACGCGAAAGGCACGGACAAGGTAAGCTTCCGTAATATCTGGGGGAAGACGAAGAGGGCGGACTTGCTCGCCTCCGCCGGCAACGACGGCGTCTCGCTCTACGACGAGATACACCCATCCATTGACTTGGGCCTACCGTTCTTCGAGATCACAGTGGGCACTAGTTACCTTTCATGGCCTCTCCTCCCGGATCTTTTGCCCATTTCCTTTCCGGGGGTGCAGTCAAAGCGCGACGACATTGTTGTCGATATCGATCGAGAAGTTCTCGTAAAGCGAATGGAGGCCTATTTCGATCCGATAGTTTCCGATTCCGAGATGGGGCGGCTGTGCCCCAAGGCGCTCGAAAGCACTCAGCAGTTCAATGCGCCCGCCACTCGCGCTGCACTAGTTAAGCGGGGCCTGAAGCAGGAATATTTCGTTTGTTACTGTTACCGACCCTTTGATTTTCGCTGGATCTACTGGGAGCAGGAATACGGCCTCCTCGGTAGAAGATCTCCCGACTACTTTGCCAACGTCCAGCCCGGAAACCCATATATCGAAGCCCGGCAAAAGCAGCCGATGACGGATTTCGACCGTGGCTACGTGACCTCAATCGTAGCGGACAATTTCGGGAACGGATTCTCGAATTTCTTCCCGTTGCACATTCACGAAGAAGGGAATCTTCTCGGCGCAGCGGCGCTCCATCCCAACATCTCAGATACAGCCCAGAAATACCTTGCGGTGGTCGGTGCATCGGCGGAGGACCTCTTCTTCCATATCGTGGCGATCCTTCATTCGCCGGCCTATCGTACGGAGAACCAGGGTGCGCTTCGGCAGGACTGGCCGCGCATTCCTCTTCCTGCCACCGCGCAGCTGATCAAAGCTTCAGCACAATTAGGCAGGGAGATGGCGGCAATTCTGGACACCGAATGCAAAGTGAAGGGCGTCAGCGAAGCACCGTTTCGCAAGGAACTACAGACACTCGCCGTGATCGAGCGCGACGACAAGGCAGCGGTGAATCCCGACGAGGGCGATCTTGACCTGACTGCGGGATGGGGACACGCAGGGAAGGGGGGCGCCACGATGCCGGGTAAGGGAAAAGCGATAGAGCGACCTTACACACCCCAAGAGGCCAAGGCACTTGCGGAATCCTTCGCTGTTCTCGGGGAGAGAACTGTGGACGTATACCTGAACGACCGCGTCTGTTGGCGAAACATACCCACCCGCCTTTGGGATTACACCATCAGCGGATACGCGGTGATCAAGAAATGGCTTAGCTACAGGGAAAAGGCACTTCTTGGGAGAAGCCTTAGCGTCGAAGAGGCCCGGTACGTCACGGATGTAGCACGCCGCATCGCAGCTTTGATGCTGCTCGGGCCGCGCCTTGATGAAAACTATCGCGCTATTGCGAAGACGCCCTACGGCAAACAAGGAGAGGCGTAGCCTTCGCGAAAGAAAATATATGACGGAACGTCCACCGATTAAGGAGCCACGGGATACCTTACTCCTCAGTCACGCAAATCCGGAGGACAACGAATTTACGCTGTGGCTGGCTTTGCAACTGGCGAATGAGGGTTACAGAGTTTGGTGCGATCTTACGAAGCTTCTCGGCGGTGAAGTGTTCTGGGACGACATCGAGGAAGCTATAAAAACCCGCGCGGCGAAGGTACTTTACATTCTCTCTCGAACATCGAATGCCAAAGATGGCCCTCTGAAGGAACTGCACTTTGCTCAGGGTGTGGCGAAAAGGGAAAAGCTGAAAGACTTCGTCATTCCCCTGCACATCGACGATTTGCCACACGGTGATGTCACCATCGAAATCACCAGAATCAACACGGTCCAATTCGAGCAGTCCTGGGGTGCCGGACTTGCGAAGCTGCTCGAAAAGCTGGAGGAAGACAACGTTCCCAAGGACCCGAAATTCAACCGAACGGCGGTTAACGAGTGGTGGCGCACCCAGTTCAGCGCCCAGCAAGGCTTGCGTCAGGAGGCCGAGGAGTATCTGTCCAACTGGTTTCCCATCCTGGATCTCCCGACCCATGTCTATTTCCATTCGCTCTCGCGGAGGGACATCGGAAAAATAGAAGTCCCTCCGGCGCTGCCGTATCCAGCGGTGCAGGATGGGATCAACTTGATCACGTTCGCCGAAGCTGTGGACTTTGACGGAAAGATTGGCCCGGAAGTGTACATCGCCAAGGCGGGCGATCCCCTCGAAGTCGCGGGCCTGATGGCAGAACCCAAATCCACCTTCGGGAAGCATCTTTTCCAGCTTCTGCGCGTTGCCTGGGAGCAGATGCTCGATGAACGCAAGCTTCCCGTCTATGAACTCGCGAACAAGGCGAAATGCTTTTATTTCCCGAAGGACCGCGTCCCTAACGACAAGGTGTTCTTTACAGGCGTGGACGGGGAGAAGACCTATCGCGCGATGGTCGGATACAGCACGCGGACCAATCCGACGACCGGCGTGAGCGTCAAGCGCCTCTGGCATTATGCGGTGCAGGCCCGGCCCCTGGTCCACCCGACTCTCGCCTATATTTTCAAGTCGCACGTCCTGTTCACGAACGACGGCACGACTATCTGGGAGAGCAAGAAGAAGCTGGCCTCCGCCCGGCGCAGCCAGTGCAAATCCTGGTGGAACGATGAATGGCGCGACCGGACGCTTGCTGCCGCCACCTATCTGTGCGACGGCGCCGATAAAATCACAGTGAGGCTCGGAAGCAAGGCAAGCCTGTTGATCCCTGCCACTCCGTTGCCGTTCTGCAGCCCTGTGTCGTACACCGATCCGCAGCTGCTGAAATACACCGAAGACGCGGAAACCGCCGATGATTACGGGCGAGACTCCCGCGATGACGACGCCTTTGAAGACGACGCACCGGAAGGCGGGGACCAATGAGAGACCTCGTCCACATTCCGGAGCCCCGGCTACTATTCCGGCACGGTCAGGCGATGGAGGACCCGCGCGACGGCCTGACACTGTTCGGACCGCTCGACGAAAGCAAGCCGTATGGAATCAAGGCGGGCGTGATCGGCACGGAAACCGGCATTAAGTCTTTTGAGCGATGGGTGGAATGGGTGCAGCGTCCAGTATTCAACGCAACTCCGCAGCTTGGCCGTCCTCCATTCCCCGGCTTCGAGACCGTGTTCCGGTCGCGCTGGAATACCAAACCCCTCATTGAGCTGACTGTAACGGATGCCGAGATCGATCAATACCTGTACCTTGATGAGCCGCACCAGCGCGTGTATGGGACCGTCGGCGTATTTGCTAAGCGCATTCTTGAAGCGATACGGGAAGAGGTAGAAAAACCGGAACTGTGGTTTGTCGTTGTGCCGGATAAGGTTTGGAAATATTGCCGACCCAACTCGGTCGTCGAGCCGGAAATTCGGCAACTGGCCCTCAGATCGTTTAAGCAGGCCAGGCAGGCGAAGACCTTCTATGAAACACGCTCTCTGTTTCCCGAGATGGAGCAGGAGGCAGTGGCTTACGTGTACGAAGAGCAGTTTCACAATCAACTCAAGGCCAGGCTCCTGGATGCAATGGTGCTCACTCAAATCGTCAGAGAGAGCACGCTGTCGAACATTCTGAAGCCGGGAGATTCTGACTTCGATAAGCGCGCCGCGGCGCGGCAATCAGAGATTGCGTGGAATCTTTGCACCGCCATCTTCTACAAGGTAGGAGGGCGTCCCTGGAAAGTAGCAAATATCCGCGAAAGCGTGTGCTATGTGGGTCTGGTTTTCAAAAAGGATGAGACCACCGGAACCTCGAAGAATGCATGCTGTGCGGCACAAATGTTTCTCGATTCCGGAGACGGAGTGGTATTCAAAGGCGCCCTCGGTCCCTGGTACAACGACGAAACCGGTGACTTCCACTTGAGCTACGAGGCGGCCAAAGCACTGGGGGATTTAGCCATAAAGTCTTACATCAAGAAAGCTGGAGGCCCGCCCAAGGAGATGTTCATCCACGGGAAAGTGCGTTTTGAAGCGAAGGAGTGGGCCGGATTCAAAGATGCCGTCGGCAGGGATACAAACATCGTCGGCGTCCAAATCCGAGAAGAAAGGAATCTGAAACTCTACCGCAAAGGCCAGAATCCTGTGCTGCGGGGTTTGGCAAACATTCGCAGCGAGCGTAGCGCCCATCTGTGGACGCGCGGCTGGACTCCGCGCATTCAAACCTACCCAGGGCGGGAGGTTCCTAACCCTCTCATTATTGACATCAGTAAGGGCGAGGCGGACATCACGGTGGTGCTGAAAGACATACTCTCGCTCACCAAGCTCAACTACAACACCTGCATTTTCGGCGACGGGATGCCGATAACGCTGAAATTCGCGGATGCAATCGGCGAGATTCTGACGGCGGGTCCCATCAAGGACGTTCCTCCGTTGCCATTTGGCCACTACATCTGACTTGAAAGCCGAGGTAAGAGTTTTGAGCGCAACGCTGACATGGCTGGATCACGACGCGGCAGACCGGGATCGAATGCACCGAATCCTGGCGCTGTTTCGCGAGCGCGATACGCGGGACGAGTTAGGCGTTGGCGTTATCCGTGATCTGCTTGCTGACGAGCTTTTTCCCGGCACAAGCACGATCCAGACCCGCCTGCGCTACATGCTTTTCATCCCGTGGATTTTTCAGCAGCTTGAGGCCGAGGAATGGGGGGCGTCCGATCTGGCGGGCGAGGCGCGTAAGCGTGAAGTCGCGCTGGTGAAAGTCCTATCAACGTCGGATGACACGGCGGGCGTGTTCGGAAAGCGCGCCGGAGGCGACCTGCAGCGGCTGCCAAGCTCCGTCTACTGGGCCGGACTCGGAATCTGGCGGATTCGCAGGTTCAATGGTTCACAGGAACAGTACAACGAAGCCATTGACGATATCTACAAGGCCCGTGAGAATCGCCATCACGTCGGAGCCATGGCCCGGCGCCGGGGAGAAGGGGCGGATGGCAGCGGCGACCCGCCGACACTTACCTGGCATACCAAGATACCCGCCCCGCCGGACGAATTTCCCGACGCTGCGACCATCCACCTGACCCAGGAAGAAGCCCAGTTCATTCAGGATCAGATCGTCACGGCGCATCCGCCGTCTCTGCTTGCACGGGTAATCATGCTGCCGTTGCCAGAAGTGGACTTTCCATGGCAACATCCGGCGATGAGTCAATTTCGGGCTGAACATCGGGCCTTGCTCCATCATGCTGACTTGCTCTCGCAGACCATCTACGGCGCGGCTATTCTGTACAATCTGATGCTTGCTGAACTAAAGAGCAGTTCCGAACTCAAGAAGGCCCGCCTTGATGACGCGAAGGAATGGCTTTCGTCGCTTGATCGCCAAAGCCTCGACACGTGGACCCTCGATTGGGTGTTACCGCTGGCGTTCAAGCATCAGCAGTCCATCTCTCCTCACACACTGGATTTCTGCAAGCGGTGGGTTGAACTGGTTCGATCCTGTGGCGATTCGATTATGAAAGATAAGGTTGCCCGCAATCTGATCCGGAGTCGTGAAATGCGCCTGATGGGAGGGCGGTCGCGGTTCTCGAATTCGAGAGCGCTCGATCAGTGGACGGGCGCCGCGGGACTGTCGCGCATGAATTACCGATGGCCCACCGTAAGGCGGTTCATTCGGGATTTGCACGACGGACTGGACGGTAAATGAAATGCTCGATCCGAACAGTCGCAGCCTTTTGGTCGATTCCCTGCGCCCCCCGCCAGGCTACACTTTCGATGCCGGTCTGGCGACGACCTACACCCTTGATCCGACGACATTGCTGGCAATACCCCTGCATCTGGCTCTCCGATCGAGCGAGGACCGCAATGCAATGTTGCAGGACGGAGTAGCCCTCCTTGAGGCGCTCCGCCGCACCACCGACAGGCTTGCGATCTTCTGCCAGCAAGGACGGATTTGCGCGCCGAACCTGCCGCATGTGCTTTATGGCCTGCTGGAATCGTCCGTAGTCCAGGTGACCGCGCCGCATGGCGGCGTGTTTCACCCGAAGATCTGGGTGCTCCGGTTCAAGCGGGCCGGCCGCGTTGAAGATGTGGTCTTGCGCGTTCTGATACTGTCGCGGAACCTGACGGGTGACAGATCGTGGGATCTAAGCCTGAGCCTGGACGGCACGCCGGGCAAGGGCACAGTGACCCAGAACCGTCCCTTGTCCGATCTCGTGGCTGCGCTTCCTGACCTGGCTGAGCGCCCGCCCGGTGCGCGTATTCGGCAAGACTGCGACACCATCGCCGACGAACTACGCCAGACGGTCTGGGAGGAATTGCCGGGTGAATATGAGCAACTCGCGTTTCATACGCTTGGATTGAAACCACGGTCATGGGCTCCGAAGCCGTCAAAGAGGCTGGCGGTCATTTCCCCATTCGTCTCCGCATCGGCGTTGCACGCTCTTGCCGCAACAACGGATGAAGCGGTCGTCCTGGTTTCGCGGCCCGACGAACTGGCAAAAGCGTCAAAGCCCTCGCTGGGGAAATTTGGCGCGCTGAAGGTGCTTCATGAAAGCGCCGAAACTGACGACGGCGACGACGCTCCAGCCTCAGACAGTCTCACGCGCGGACTGCACGCGAAGGCATACATTGTCGAGCACGGCTGGGATACGACACTCTATCTTGGGTCAGCGAACGCGACGAACGCTTCATTAGTGGCAGGCACAAACGTCGAGATTCTGGCTGAACTGACCGGCAAGCGCAGCCGGGTCGGCGGCATCGATTCGTTCCTGGGCAACGATGGCCTCGGCGAGTACCTCACTGAATTTGAGCCTCCCGAAGAGATACCGCCGCCGCCTTTAGAGGAGCAGGCGGGGAAGATCATCGACGCAGCCCGCTCGGAATTGATGCTCGCCGGACTTCGGCTTTCCTGTGCCGCCGCAGGGGAGGATGTGTGGGATCTGACCGTTTCCGCTAAGCGCAATGTAAAGCTCAGACAGATTGAATCGATCCGCACCTGGCCCATTTCTCTGCCGAGGGAGGTCGCTGTTGACGGTTCTCCCTTAGCCACGACAGGCGAAGTCCTGATTCCCCGATGCGCGACCGCCTCCATTACCGGCTTTGTAGCTTTCGAGCTCATCACCGCCCTTTGCGATCATGCCGTTTGTTTCGTGCTGAACCTGCCGGTGGATAACATGCCGGAGGGGCGGGACGCGGCTGTGCTGCGGACGATTGTTGCCAATCGCGACGGCTTCCTGCATTACCTGTTGCTCCTCTTGCAGGACATGGAGGACCTGTCCTCTATTGGCGACCTTGTATCGGCAATCGGTGGCACTTGGAACGCCGGGAGCGCGCTGGACGGCCTACCACTGCTCGAAGAACTAACACGAGCCTACAGCCGCAATCCGGGCCGGCTCGATTCCGTCCGGAAACTCGTTGAGCAACTCAACGAAACGTCGGAGGGTAGGAAGATCATTCCTCCTGAATTCCTCGACCTCTGGCGGGTGTTCGATGGGATGCCGCGGGAGGACGCTCGATGAGCGCAGAATTGCTCAATGTCGATGGGTCACTGGCGGGCCTAAAGGACTTCCAGCGCCGCACCGTTGACTACGTCTTTCACCGCATGTATCTCGACGCTAAACCAGCGCGTCGCTTTCTTGTCGCCGATGAGGTGGGCCTGGGCAAAACGCTTGTTGCGCGCGGCATCATCGCCCACGCGGTCGAACACCTGCAACGGAAGAAGGTGGAGCGCGTGGATATCCTCTATATCTGTTCCAATGCGACCATCGCCCAGCAGAATCTGAACCGCCTGAACGTCACCGATCAGGAGACATCCTCCTTTGCAACGCGGCTAACGCTTCTGCCCCTGCAACTGCAAAGTCTGAAAGCCAACGGGATTAACTTCATCAGTTTCACTCCGGGAACCACCTTTGATCTCAAATCGCGGGGGGGAAGGGTGGACGAGAGGGCACTCATTTACCGTATGCTTAATGGGCATTTTGGCGTCCGGGCAACCCCACTCCTCAATCTCCTGCAGGCGAAAGTCTCCCGCCAGCCCTGGCTGCGCTGGGCCAAGGAATACGAACTCCCCTATGACGAAGCGCTGGCCAACGCGTTTCGCAAGAACATTGGGTCTGACCGAGCTTTCCTGGGAAAGGTCCTTTCCGTCTGTCACGAATTCAAAAGGATGAAGCGGGTTCGCGGCGACCTTGTCTCCCGGCGTTACGAGGCAATTGGAGAATTGCGCCGAAGGCTTGCGGATGTTTGTATCGACGCGCTGGAGCCCGATCTTGTCATTCTCGATGAGTTTCAACGCTTCAAGGACTTGCTAAACGGCGAAAGCGAAGCGGCGGAGCTGGCGCAGCAGTTATTCAGGCATCATGAAGTCCGCGTGCTGCTGCTTTCCGCCACGCCGTACCGGATGCTGTCACTCGATCGTGAGGCGGACGACGATCACTATACGGATTTTCTCGATACGTTGCGATTCCTGTTCAATGGCGATGAGAGTCAAATCGACGAAATTAAGGATGAATTCCGGCGGTTCCGCCAGGCCCTTTACGGCCTCGACGACAAAGCCTCAAAACAGGCCATCGAGGTTCGCGGCAGCCTTGAGAATCATCTGCGGTCTGTCATCGCGCGCACGGAGCGCATCGACATGACACAGTCGCACAACGCGATGTTGGTTGAGCCGCCCGAAACAGCGGCGCTCGGCCCCGCTGATTTGCGGACGGCCCGGTTCGTAGATAGGGTGGCTCAATCCCTGGACGCCGGCGATACGATCGAATACTGGAAATCCAGCCCATACCTCGTCAACTTCATGGGCGACTACGATTTGAAGCGCCGCCTTCTGGACCACTGCCAGGAGCCTTCGGCCGATCTGCTCACCGCGTTTCAAAAGGCGGACGGCGAGCTTTTGCGGAACGTCGATATTCAGCGCTATCGCGAAATCGATCCGGCAAACGCGCGGCTTCGGCAATTGATGTCGAAGACCGTCAGCGCCGGCCAGTGGCAATTGCTGTGGCTGCCTCCATCGCTGCCGTATCTCAAACCTGGCGGCGTGTATGCACAAGACATTCCCGCGACCAAGGCCTTGGTATTTTCAAGCTGGCAGGTGGTTCCCGACGCTATTGCGGCGATTTGCTCCTATGAATGCGAACGGCGAATGTTACAGGAGCAGGATGGCCTTCCGAGATATCATGACCTCCACAAAAAGCGCCGTCAATTGCTGCAATTCCGGATAGACACTGAGGACAAACGGCCCACCGGAATGCCAGCGCTTGCATTGATGTATCCCTGTTTGACGCTCGCGAGCCTCGGTGATCCGCTCGGCTTTGCCATTTCCTCCGGGGAACTAGTTGCGCCCGACAGTGTACGGCGCCAGGTGCGGGAGCGGATCGAGGGCAGACTCGCAACCATCGCCACGCCCGATTATGCGACGGAGGGCATTGCGGATCAGCGCTGGTACTGGGCTTCCCTCGCGCTTCTGGACCAGGAATACGCGAAAGAAGTCTTGAAATGGTTGAACGACCCGGAAGAAGGCTGGGCGAGTGCGCAAGCCCGGGACGACGGCGATCCCGCGGACGGATTTCGCCAGCACATCGAATACTTCGCTCAGGCACTTGAAGGCCAAATTAAACTGGGCCGAATGCCCGGCGATCTTCTCGATGTTTTGACCGACTTCGCTCTTGGTTCCCCCGCCGTATGCGCCCTGCGAGCAATCCGGCGAGTTGCGAAGGGCCTGCCTGAAGTAACGCCCTCCGTGCTCGCGGCTGCGTCACGCGTCGGCAACGGCCTGCGCTCGCTATTCAACCAACCCGAAGTGACGGCCCTGTTGCGTGCAGACGACGAACGCGTGCCGTACTGGAGGCGCGTACTTAATTACTGCATCGACGGAAACCTTCAGGCGGTTCTCGATGAGTACGCGCACATACTTAAAGAGATTACCGGGCTTGCCCAACGGCCGGAGACGGAAATCGTTAGCGGCGTGGCCGACGCAATGATCGAAGCATTGTCACTGCGCACCTCATCGCTGCGCGTGGATGACCTGAAGGCGACGGGGCAGGGCCATATCCGCGTGAAAGACTTCTCCATTCGCTGCCGCTTCGCGGTTCGGTTTGGCGATGTCCGCGACGATGATGGCAAAACCCTCGTTCGATCCGGAAGCGTCAGGCAGGCTTTCAATTCGCCCTTCCGGCCGTTCGTTCTTGCGACTACGTCCATCGGTCAGGAAGGACTGGATTTCCATCCGTACTGCCATGTGGTTTACCACTGGAATCTCCCGTCAAATCCGGTGGATTTGGAACAACGAGAGGGCAGGGTCCACCGGTATAAGGGGCACGCTGTCAGACGAAATATCGCCAAGGCATACGGTCTAGTGGAACTCCGCGCTGGAGACTGGACCGACGTTTGGGAGCAGCTATTTGCGAAGGCGGCGGCGGATCGGCCACCGGGCATGAATGATCTTATCCCCTATTGGCTCTTTGAAACCGAGGGCGGATGGAACGTGGAGAGGCGCATACCAATTCTTCCGTTCAGCCGTGAAGTGGCGCAACTGCGACGGCTCAAGCAGATGCTGGCGATCTATCGTCTGGCATTCGGCCAACCCCGGCAAGAGGATTTGCTTGCTTATTTGACCGAGCACGCCACTGGCGTTCCAGACGGCCAGGACAGTGCTTACCGAATCTGTCTGTCACCGCGCTAAGTTGGCCTGGGTGGGAATATTAACCCCGCAATCCCATATGCCCCTTGCCGCTCCCCTCCCTCTAGCACGGTGGCGTTTTCCATTCGATTCGTTGAAGTCCTGTTAACCTAGGAGTCACCCAATGGCGGAGTGACCATGGACCCGGCGCTTCTTGAGGCTCTCGGCAAGGCGGCAGGCATCGGCGGACTGGCGCTGGGCGTCTTTCTGCTCATTTTCCGAAATATCATCCGCAAGAATATCTTTCCAAGGCTGCCCGCTGAAAGCGCCTATCGCGTCATCCGCCTGATACTGGTGCTCACGTTCCTGATATCCGCCTTGGGAATCGGGGCTTGGATATATGTGACCGTAGGAACCGCGTCGTTTCATGGCGCTGTTGACGAAGCGGAAGTGAAGAAGACGTTTCAGCAGATAGGCGGAACGGGCTGGATTCTGCTCGGCAACTACGATTCCGACAAGGGCGAGTGGACGTTCGGTCCCTTCTTCGACCCCGTCCATGCCCGCCACGATGTCCGAAATGGCCTCCCGGCAATCGGCGACACCATAAAAGTGACGGCCGCGCGTCATGTCGTGATTCTCGATTGGCACACCAGGAAATTGGAAAGGCGCTTTGACAGGCACGGTCTGGATAAAGGTGTCATCGGCGAAGCGGAAGACTATACTCCGTCGATGTTGGGGGCCGGCGCGCTGGTGGACATCGGAGATGTATCGGCGGGACACTTTCCCGGCCGTCAGGACGTCGTGTGGGCACGAGTCATTCCGATGATTCATTGACCGACGATACCGCCCCAAAGTCCCGAGGGCCGATGAAATGTTCCTCCCTCCGGAGGTTAGCTGTCGTCGTGGGTCGAAAGACCGAGCTGGAGTGGCTTGGCGTTTTGATTGATAATAAACTGCCTAGGAGTCTCAGGTGGACCGAAATACGCTGGTAAAAAAGATTGCGGTCTCTCGCCAGAAAGTCCCCGAGTTGGCGTTTACGCTAATGATCGCGGGAATACTCGTTCCCACCGCGATGTACTCATTCCGTCTGAGCTCTCCATCGCCTGCGGAACTCCTTGTCGCCGTATCCATTGCGCTGTTCGCCTCGGTCCTCTTTTTGTGGATCATGGATGCCACCGGAATCCTGCCGTTCAGAGCTGCCTGGATAAGCAAGGCAGTGTACGGAGCTGCGATCACATCCATTTTGGGTACCAGCGTGGCGGTTTACAAAGACTATTTCTTTGCCGACAAATACCCGTACGTGGGCGCATGGCAAGTGATGCTCACCAAGACGGCGGACGCAACACATCCAACTGAATTCTCGCTTGTCCTGTCCTACAGCCAGGCCGGCGATAGGTACTGGGGCTATTCGAATCTCGTTGCCACCTCTACCGATCCCAAAACCGTGATTTGGGTGGAAGCCGTTGACGTCTCACCTCAGCAGGGCAGTGCGATGTTGCGCTGCATTTTGGCGACGGGAGTCAACAGGTGCTCCAGTGGTATCTCTATATCGAAAAAAAGGGCAAATTCCTAAAATCGCGGGAGCCAAGTTCCCAGTTAATTCTCGAAATGCGTCGTCCAGCCTGATGCAGAGCATGAATGACGGATGAAGGCGTTTCCCCGCCCAGCAAGCCAATCCGCGAGTGAATCGAGTCAGCCTTCCTTCTAGAACCGATCTTCCGCCGGAACCGTTGTACGCCAGGCAAGGATGATTTCAACCTGCCTGAGAAAATTCGGCAGGTTTGGGTCATCCGGGCTGTGTTTGATCATCGGCAACAGCGTTTTGTCGCGGAAGCGAAGCCATGAGGCCGTTGCACTCAACTTGCCGGGCGGATGGATCAGATAGGGCAACGTCCCGATCAGCTCGGGGCTTTCGTCGGGATGTTCGAGGTACAGGCGGGCTTTCCGTGCACGGTCCAGCGGGAGAGTGTCAGTATTCGCGCTCATGGTTGCATTAATGCTCCGGTTTCATCGCGCCTGGCTTCCCTTCATCCCCGTGAGGGCCATCAGGCCCAGCGCCTCCGGGAGGGCCTTGAGCGCCACCATGGCCGCCAGAGCAACTGGCGGTGCCGCTTCCGCCCTGGCCGCCGGGACCGCCCGGTCCCCCTGGGCCGCCAAGCCCTCCGGGTCCGAAATTCCCCTTGGGCGCGTCGAATTGAATTGAGGCCGCTAGCGTCGCGAGCTTGCCAGCCAATACTACATTCCCGCCGTTGCCTGCATTGCCGCCCTTCGCGCCGACGCCACCGGGAAGTCCTTGGCCTCCCGGTCCACCATCGCCGCCTCCGCTTCTGCAATCGACGAGCCCCTGGACGCCGTTGGAGCCGCGATTCCCCGGCTGGCCTTGCGCGCCGCCCGGACCAGGGCCGCCGCGTCCGCCATTTTGGCCGGGCAGGAATACGCGAAGGGCGCCCGCAATACCGGATTCAGCCCGAAGCAGAACCTCGCCACCGTTCAAGCCGTCTTTTCCGCCAACTCCCGGAGCGGCATCGGGAGGCGTCAGGTCTTTGTCCGCGAAAGAGAGCAACGAGCCGTTGCTGACGATAATTCGGACGGCCTGCAGCCGGAAGCCATTGCCATTGGTCACAATTCGCGCGCCGTTTATTAGCGTCAACGTGTGAACGGAGAGCGAGACCGTCACGTTTGCGCCCAATCCCGCGAGGGTCAACGTTGAATGGTCGAGAGTCAAAGAGCCTTTTGCGCTTAATTCCCCGACCAATGTGTCCGCCGAGCCGTTGTTCGGGGGCTCCATCATCGCGGGCGGCAGTCGTTCCGGTGTGAGTTCCTGCCCGACAAATGAGACTTCCTTGGGAGGAGGAGGCCCCGGCGGCTTAGCATCCGCGGCCCGCGCGTAAACCCACGCTCCCAGGCCCAGCGCGGCGATCACAAAAGTCAGGTAGAGAAACTGGCGGACTATTTTGAACGTCTGGTCCGCGGTCATTCGCGAAAACAGGCGCGTATTCTTGATTACCGCCATGAAGAGCAGCAGGAAGACGGCCAGCGCCAGGCCGCCCAGGCCGGCGATTTTACCCGCCTCTTCCACTATCTTCAGGTCCATAGAAGTTTCCGCAGCCCGGCTCAGTTAATGTAGCAGGGTTTATTATGTGCACAACCTGAGCTTCAACGTCGACACAGTACGACGGAGCAAACCCGCGCTTTCAAAAGAGCGCCGTAGGGTTTTGGGGAGTCGCCTTAGCGTTTTGGCGCTTTCTCGCCTTCCATCTTGACCGCCCGCGCTCGCAGGCGTAGCTTTCACCGATGCATCCCAAGATCCGGCCGATCCGCGACGGCGTGACGTTCCTGCTGCTTGCGTGCTCGAAGGAGCTCAGCCGGCTGCGCGCGGGGTTCCCCTCGCCCGCCGATGACTATGCGGAAGAGAAGATCGACCTCGTGCAACATCCCGCAGCAACCTTCCCTGTGCGCGTGGACGGCGACTCCATGACGGGTGCGGGCATATATCCGGGCGATATCGCCATCGTGGACCGCTCGCTAGTCGATTCCGACCTCAAGGCGATGCACAACAAGATCGTGCTTGCCGTGCTCGACGGCGAATTCACCATCAAGCGCCTGTCGGTTAAGGGAAAAACCATCCTGCTTGTGCCGGAGCACGACAGGTACGAACCAATTATCGTTAGCGAAGCCAGCGACTTCACTGTCTGGGGCGTCGTGAAACATTCCATCCGGCACCTGTGAGGCGCGATGTGCGGGCGGCTCTCCTCAAAGTCCCAGGCCCAGGTGCTCGCACATGTATGAGGTTAAGGTTCAGGGCGAAACGGGCACACAGGCTGCACACAGTGCGGTGGAGATCAATATTTATTGGGGTTTGGAGAGGGTGCTACTGATCAAAGAGTCTCAGTCGCCTAGGTGTGTGGGCTCAATTCCTGCGAAACGCATGGCTCAATCGATGGTTTCCTACAGCGTGGTGGGATCGTTTTCTGGCTGCATCTTTCACCCGGTCACGAGATCCAAGTGCCGCGGTTACCAAGCCCAGAAACCTTCATCCGTTCACGCCCGGCGACGGACGCGCTCTCTTGCACGAACGCGCTGTTGGATCTGGTTGTAGAGTTGCGGCGCGGCCGCTGTTAGCGTGACAGCCAGACCGAAGTCCTGCGCCGTGATTTCCGGAGGTGCCCAATTCCTTCTCGCCTGGATCATGAGATAGTACGTATCGCCATACTTCTCGTCCGTCCTGCTGAAGGACCACTCGCGCCGCTGCAACGTGCTCGTTTCGACCATACGAGACTTGGGCAGCAGATCACATTGAAACGGAGCCGCCAGTGCTCCTGGGGCGGTACGCCGTTCCTCCCGGGTGACGAATCTGTACGCGGCGACGACCTCTTCGGGTGTTTTCCCGCGGAACAAATTCATTGCCATCTCCACTCCCAAGTACTCGGCGCGTCGACGCTTTACCGGAGGGTCGAAGGCAAGCGAGGCAATGATTCTCTTCTTCCCAGGCGCATTGCGGAGAACATCTGGGACCGGCACTTCATACAGGATCAGCGTATCGATGGTAATCCTGCCCTGGGCGATCAGGGTGACACGACGACCTCCAGATTCGAGCGCGAGTTCGGCATCAGGGAGGCCATAACCACAAACCCGTAGAATCCCTTCGTCATCGTTGATCGCTGCAATTCGATTCGACGCAGCTTCCGGAACGGAAGCCGAATTTGCCAGAACCGCCCGTACCAGGTTCGGATCAAGGTCGCCATCCACGGCCGGCTTCAGCTGATTCCAGATCAGCGCGCCAATGCGGGCGACTGGCGGAGCTGCTTGACTGGTTCCGACTCGGAATGAAAAGAGTCGGTCGAGAGGCTCGTGAGAGAACGACATTACTCCGGTTCCAGCGTCGGGGTTCGCGGTGCGAATACGCCGGACTTGATTACCGAAACCCTCGAACAGCAGGTTCCCGCCGTAGTGGACGAGGTCTGGTTTGATCGCCCCGTTAATTCCGAAACCGGTGCGAGTAAAGGGCGACGGCTCATCAACACCGGCAACGGCGCGAACGAAGTCGTCCGCGCCGACACCGACGCGGATTGCAGGCGCCGCAAACTGAGATAACGATCCGACCGTCAGTGCGATCGCCGCGGTAGCCGGATCACTCAATCCGGATTCGGCGTCGAAGAGGTATTGGGGATAATTCTGGAGGATCTGCTCAGCGTCTGCTGGGGTATTCGCGTGAACATTGGTATTGTTGCCCGCCGAGACGACGATCAGTACCTTATGTTTACGGGCAAGCGTATCGAGTGCTTCAGCCCAGAGCGTCTGCCTCCGGTTCGTCCCATTCAAAACTACGTCGGGCGAGCCCAAGGACAGGTTGAAAACCCGACACTCGTAAGGCGGCCGGCGAAATAGGTCAATGGCGGCCTCCATTTGCGTATGGATCAGCCGGTCGTCGTCGAAGCGATTCTGGTCGTTCAATACGCGTGCGCTGAAGAGCCGAACCGGAGACGAAAAGGTTCCATTGCTGTAACAGGCACGGATGTCACCAAACACTGCTAGGCCGCCTAGATGCGTGCCATGTCCATTGGTATCTGCCGGGTCGTTCGTGGCGGTCAGGACAGCTTCTTCACCTCCAACATTTGCTGCCAGAAGCGGATGATTAGAGACGATGCCGCTATCCAGGATGCAGACTCGCGGGCCATCTTCCGGGGGCGCTGGTGGGGCTGGAAAGTCCCGCGGGGTGACTTGCGAGGCCGCGACTGCATCGAACACGGGCTGTTCCGGCAGCTCCGTTTCCGCCACTATTGAGGCATCGAGAAGCTGCTCGAGCTTGGCTCCCGAAACGCCGACGCGAGCGACAGCCAGCAGGTCTCCCACGAATTGATCGGAGAACCGCTCGCGATCCGCCCGATCCTGGTTGACCAAGGCTTGAAGTTCCGCCATCTTTTGTCGCGCCAGTTCGGCAAGACCCGGGTGCCAGAGTTCAACATCCAGAGTGTAAATCCGTACCCGGTCGATCCGCTCCCCATTGACGCCGATCTCGGCGGCTAGGCGCGCCCCGATGCGATCCGCTCGCGACCAACTCCGCATCCGATCGGCTTCGATGAACTCGAACACATCCCACTGCGTTGTCTTTGCCTGTTCTCCAGTCGCGGAGATGATTCTCGGACCAGCCATGTACTGATCGAGCGCACGGCGGAACTCCGCCAGATTCGCGTCGTCCTGAAAAACGACAACCGCCTGGTCCGGCTCGATGCTTACAACGGTGAGCCCAGCATCCCGAAGTTTTTCCGCGACCGCAGCGGCCGACGCGCCCGCCGCCAGAGGGACGAGGAAAACGAGATGCGGAGCGAACCCTTGAACAGCGGGAGCACGACGCGCCTCGGCTTCGATCTCGTCGATTTTATTTAGAAGAACCCCGCCAAACGAGACACGCTCCCCGCGCGTGGGTCTCGGCGCTCCAAATCCGGGACGTTTTCGGCGGGGCGGGTTTTCCTCCACCCGGACCAACGGCAAGTGCGGATGCCGCTCGTCCTCAGGATGGTGTGGCACGTTATTTCGTGGGATCCTTTCGGCTGCGAACGCGCCGAGAGTCAGGTTTGGCCATCTCACCGCCGTTGGCGACAGCCGTTCGCTTCCGCTGGCGAGCGCTGCTTCGTTCAAGTGCCGTTGGCGTCACTGGCCCCGGTTCAGTTAGAAGCATCTCCTTCGCCGCGTCCCGAGCGATCCGTTCGACGTCGGCGTGCGATAACCCCACAAGCCCCTCAGCCAAAATGTGCAAGTTCACGGCCGGATGAACCCCGATTTGGCGAAGATTTCGGCGCAGCAGTTCCTCGATTGCAGCTGCGCACGGCATATCGAAAAAGACGATCTCGTCGAACCTGCGCCAAAGCGCCGGGTCAAGCAATCCCTGATGGTTCGTCGCAGCAATGGCAACCGTGTCGCTTCGGAATCCGTCGAGGATCTGGAGAAACGAGTTGACGACCCGCTTGATCTCGCCGTGTTCTTCGAGCGAGGCTCGATCCTTGCCGATGGCATCAAACTCATCGAACAAAACCACCATCGGCCGGCTGCGCGCGAAATCAAAGACCTTCCTCAGATTGGCGGCCGTTTCGCCTAGGTAGGATGACACGACCGCATCGAATCGGACCAGTGCGAGCGGCAGATAGAGATCGGCCGCAATCGCCTCCGCAGAGACAGTCTTGCCACAGCCCGGAGGACCGCAGAACAGGATGCGATTCGCCGGCCGCGAGCCATACGTCTTGAGCAGATCGGCCTTTCGGTTTTCGTCCACGATGCGCTCGAGGGTTTTGCGAGTCGCTTCATCGAGCACCAGATCCGTCAGGTGCCTGGCCGGCTCAAACATCTCGATCAGAGCGACGTCGCGTTCTTTGTCCTTCGGTACGTCACGAGAACCGCTCGGCAAGGGACTCAAGCCATTGTTCCCACGAACCACGGAGAGGCCGTTGTAGCTGGCGAGTAAGCGTTCGAGGTCGCGCGCCACCACGTGATGATTCTTGCGGCGCTCTTCCTGAATGTATTCGCGAGCCGCCACGCGAAAACCCTCCGCGTCGCCCTCGAAATGAGCGAGGAGGAGCTTTCGGAAGGACTCGCTCGTAGTCATGAATTTCGCCGGTTCCGTATTCTTCATTGTCGTCCCCTAGCGTATCCTTTATGCCGACTTGCGTTGAGCCGTTTCGCGCTCGACAGGCTTCCTCGCGCGAGCGGGCGAAAAGAGAAGTTCTGAGAGCCGCTCGGCTGCGATCGAGCGCGTTTCTTCGAGAACATGCCCATAGACTTCGAGCGTGAAGGCGACGCTTGCGTGACCAAGCTGTTCCGAGACGAGCCGCGCCGGCACGCCCTCGCGGAGGGCCAGCACGGCAAAGGTGTGGCGCAGATCGTAAAGCCGGATGTCCGGGATGCCCGCGCGCCCGATCAGCGGCTTGAATGTGCGCTGGACCAGGTTCCGCTCATGAATGGGGCCGCGAGTCGAACTCTCAAAAAGCAACCGGCTTGGTCCGAGTTCGCCGGTGTCGATGTGCTTCGCGATCAGTCGAGCGACCTCAGCCGGAACCGAGACGGCCCGCCGGCTGCGCGGCCGCTTGGTTTCGGCAAACCGCCAACTCCCCTTAGCTCGTTCGAGCGTCCGCGTGATCGTAAGCGTTGCCCGGTGCCGATCGAAGTCTTCGGCGCGAATCGCGAGATACTCGCTGGGCCGCAGACCTGTCGTCAAGGCCACTAGAAGAACGAGTCCCGCCGGATCCTGCAGGCAGAAGGAAGTAAAGCGCTGCGCTTCTTCTGGCTTAAGGACACGGAACTCGCGTTTGTCGGCTCGGGGCAGCGGCATGTCGGCGGCGGGATTCTCGACCAGTAGCTTCCAGCGCCTTGCCTGGTCGAGGGCGCTACGCAGAACAGCATGGGTGTAGCGAACCGTGCGAGCCGAAAGTCCCCGGCTTGTGAGCCTCAGCAGCAGGGACTGGAGGTCGAGCGGTTTGAGCCTGCTGAGTTTGACGTGACCAAGCTCCGGCCGCACGTAACGGGCAAGCAGCGTCCGGTAATCGCGGGCAGTTTTGGCGCGAAGCCGGCCATCGACTGCTGCGTGCAACCACCAATCGAGATATTCATCAAGGATCGAGTTGGCTTCGGGACGCAGCGGGATTTGGGAGAGGAGGCGCGCCAGCTCGGCTTCTGCCGAAGTACGCTCGCCATGGACTGTCTTATTAAGGTAGCGCCGCTTGCCGGTCGCCGAATCGCGGCCCTGGTAGAGGCGTATCAGCCAGGTATTGGTCTTGCGAGCGATGATTTGGCCGCTGGGCATGGAACGATCTCACACGGATTATGACAGAAAACAGAAGCGCACACAAACGTTTCAAATGCCACGCGGTCAACCAGATAGGTGTTGCTGGATCGGCTGACAGAAACTCAGCGGATCACCTGCGGCGAAAGGGTTCCACTCGGGAAGGGGATGAAACGGTATTGCGTGCGACGGCACGGCTGGATCTTAATTTCGGATCGCGCTCGGTGATCTGGATAAAACGGTGGGCGGAGCCGCGGCGTCAAGTTAATTTCGTGGCCAAGATCCTGTTTGAGGGGGAGAATTCATCAACTCGGTTTCTTGGGCCTTCGCTCCTGGTTAACAATCCAGAGTTCCATCCGCTTGGCAACTTGGCTCAGCGGCGTCTTCAGCGCGTCGGCAATCTGCCACAGCCGGCACACCGTCGGATTGATGATCCCTCTCTCGACCCGGCTGATGTATGTTCGGTCGAAGCCGCACTCGCCGCTGAGGCGCTCTTGAGAGTGGCCCGCCCGCTCACGGAATTCTCGCACGACGGCCCCGATGGCTCTCATTTTCAAATCGGTCGGCTGGATCTGCTTTTGGCGCCGTTGCATCAGCAGATCCGATGGTGCTACGTTGAAGCGTATCAGCCAACGGCATATACGCCTCATTTGCAGGGCGCGGCTGGTACCCGAGTGCGGCGGAAAATTGGAGCGGAATGTCGTCAGATCCCGGTCGGATGTTGTATTCTTGAGAACCGAGTGGACAAGCTTCTCCCACTAGCGAACGGTGGCTGTGACGGAGCCAGAGTCAGCAGTTCCCGTCCCAGCTTTTGAGCATCATCACGATGAACCATCGTGCCAAACCCCGGAAGGCTGAGGCCGACCCGGGGGGACAGTCAAAGCAACTCGCAGAGGATGAATGCGGACTAGTTGCGCCGGACCGCCTGGCACAGACCATTACGGAGTTCGTTGAGTGGCGCGCATTTTCCTATTGGCTCCGTCTGACCGTCGAGACACAGGGATTCGTTTCTGACCCC